>Ga0209337_1002895_pt1 | contig 12212 bp, 7 predicted proteins | sample LinPmetageLP53_FD_184044 | JGI IMG/M metagenome (GOLD analysis project Ga0209337, IMG submission 184044) | Marine viral communities from the Pacific Ocean - LP-53 (SPAdes) (version 2) | ecosystem: Environmental > Aquatic > Marine > Oceanic | place: Pacific Ocean | collected 2010-02-08 | reverse complement strand
CCCCGTCCCTGCAGAGGAAGCCATCTTCGACCCCGCGCTTGTCGAGGCCGCCACCCATACCTACAACACGCCCGCCGACCTACCCGATGGCCCTGAGATTTTACTCTACGATCCCGTTGCCCGAATTAGCGGGGTCACCGGCGACCTCAACGCCATCATTATCTTTAAGGCCTTAACAGCAAGGGCTTTAGGACTGAAGGGATTTCCTGATGACCGCAACATCTTCGTCCCAATCTACGCGCATGAAATAGCAGGTGGCGCCGACCTAGCCGCGCAACATATTGAAGAGCTTGCCGCCGAACGTAAGGCCCTAAAGAGTATATGGATTGAACAAGTAGCGAGCCAATCTCTCTTCGGCCCGTGGTTAGAAGAAAGAGGCAAAATAAAAGGAGCGAGAATACGGGGGCAAAAGATAGGAACTTCATCTCTTACTTATCGACTAATGGGACTCCAAACTGGAATGCGCAAGGGCTATATTTTATTTCCGAAGAAATTTCCAGGGAGTGAACTACTCAAGCGTCGTCTAGTCGAATTCCCCAAATCCGAATCCGATGACCTAGTATCCGCCTTTGCCCTACTAAGTACCCACCTCGAGCGACGCGGAACCCTCCCGGGGGTTGACTATGGTACGCCGCTACCGTATAATCTCAACCCTGGTGCCACGACCGCCTCTACTTCCGGAGGTTGGCCCAACTAACTTATGCCAAAGCTAAACGAAGAAAATGCCGCAGCCCTAAAGGATTTAGTTCAGAAGGCGATGAAGGACCTACGAACTCCCATCACCGCGAACCAAGACCTCATAGCCGACATTTACACAGGACGAGATCCCGGCGGCACAGAGGTAGTTCTCCCCGAGGGGGGTGTTCAGTGGGACATGCTACCTGACTCGGCCAACAACCACAATGCTCCCGACACCACGGCCAACCTGTTCCTCAGTCGGCTACGCCAAATTGTAGTAAGTACTACGCCCGGCCGCCCCAACTTTGAGATTAGTCCTTTGGTACCGGGCGCAGTCTACCAAGTGGAGACACAGCAGATACTGACCGACGTGATAATGCGTCAGACTAATATTGCCGAAATCTTCGAGCGTGCCGCCTTCCTCGGCCCTACCCAAAACTATTTTGGTATTAAGTTAGTGCCCAATCCCAACGCGCCCCATATCCTAGACCGCCTTAAGTTTGAGGCAGTCGAGGCATCGCAGTGTGGATACGAACCGCACTCCCGCCGATTTACTTGGCATACGTACCACAAGCAGTGGGGCGAACTACCTAAGTCGCAACGACCTACTATAACTCATGGACAGCCCTCACCCAATGATTGGGACCTGGTCAGCGTCACGGAAGTATACCATGAGGGCCTAGCACTAGGCTCGAAAGAGTACGCCTACCCAATGTCCACCTTTGTCAACCCTACCGGAAAGATGTGGGAACGTCGCCGCAAGACACCCCACTTGGGTGACTACGTGGGAACTGTTGACCTACCTGCCCCGGTTCTAACTATAGACCGCTACCTAGACCCGGCACCTAACGAGGACATACCACCTGCGGAAGTAGCAAGTTGGATTCCTTTGATGAGGCAGATTGTGCAGGTCCTAGTTCTGATTGTACGTGAAGTCAATAGCACGAACTCAGAAATTCTTTATGACGCCGATGCAATCTCCGCAGCCACGATAGATCACATCCGTCGCGTGCAGGGCGGCAAGAAGGTTTATATTCCTGTCAACGTCAACGACGCACAGCGTGGAGTGAACAGTACCATGCGCCCGGTCGAACGCAACACACCACTCGGCGACTACTTGAACACGCTCCAAATGCTACTGAGTCTTTTCGACGACGTCACAGGAGTAGGTCCACTTGACCGGGGTGCCCCCGCCAACCCCGAGAAGTCGGCTACTGAAGCCGCCCAACTTAGCGCGGCGGCCGACCGACGCAACCAAGACCGCATGCGCGTCCTCGCCCGAATGTGGGGCAAGACCGCACACCTCATCTTCCGTTGGCAGCAGGAACTGTACGGCGACAGCATGGAGATTCCTACTGCGTCGGGCATTACTCGCAACTACCCAATACCCAATCCGGATACGGCTCGCTTTACCTTCCAGGTTAACGTAGCCGAGCTTTCCAACAAGTCTAGGTCACAGCAGATGAATACGCTCATGACGGCGCATACATTACTCGTCAACGATGCAACGAACCTGCAGGATCCGAACGCACTTCGTATGGTTGGGGAGTCACGTCGTCGCCTGCTTAAGGCACTGGGTTGGGTAGACGTGGACCTCTATGATGCAGCTATCTTCGGTGAGACAGGACCGCAGGAAAGGTACATCAATATGCTAGAGTCAGGAAATACTATTCCGGTATATCGTGATGACAAGCACGAGGCGTACTTAGGTGCGTACATGAAATTGATGGAGCGTGCTGTAGCAACAACCAACTCCGATGTCCCTGTAGCAATACTTAGAATGGCCATCGAGGAGCACATGATTCACCTACAAGAACAACAGGCAATGATGGCTCAACAGGCGGCGACCCAACCCGCAACAGTTCCGGGCGTAGGTCCGACAGGACAAGTTGACAACCAAGTCGCGGCTCAGATGGGAGCAGGCGGCGCACCACAACAAACCCCTCAGACGGTACAGTAATGCGTTCTAAGGCCTCCTGCGAAACCTGTGAAACTAACACGTCTTTTGAGAAGAAGGGCCTCTATGGCAACTGGAAGTGTCTTAGCTGTGGCACTACAGTACCTGTCCTACAGAACAGCTCCTCCTCGAATCGAGAGTCATATTCTAATATGGAACACCCCTCACTGCAGGTGGGGCACCCGGATAAGAAAATAACCTCCCCCTCACACTACAAGGAAGTATGTGCGCGGGAGGGAATAAATCCTGCTACAGGAGAGTTTAAGTCACAGGACCATCAAACCAAGGCAGTGCATAAAGCCATGGTCGCAGGCAAACGTAAGATACACGCACAAGAAAAGTAATTAAAATTAGTTGCATATCGACATATCTCTAGTATAATGTCGAGCGGTAGACCTCCTACCAAATGAAGCCTACGGGTATCTCACTCACAGAAGGAGCCAACATGACTGAAGAAGTTAACACAAGCGAGTCCCCTGTTTCGGACGAGCAAGCTACGCCACAGACCACGCCAACGCAGGAAGCACCAGTTGTAGATCCCGCCGCCGCAGTCGAAGCACAGGTAGCTGAACAGCAGAGACAGATTCGTTCTTTGGATGATCTAGACCCTGAAGCAAGACGCTTAGCAGAGGCACACGCAAGTCGTGCTGTCAATGAGGCGCTTCGCAACAAGCAGGAGAAAGGTGATTTCATATCCCGTGCAGAGATGGATAGAGTTCTAGAGCAGGAGCGCAACTCGGTCATTAATGAAATGACTGCCCGCGACAACGCTAGAGACACTCTTTACGAACATCTGCATGGACATGGAATAGCACCCGGTACCCCTGCGTATTCAGAGTTCGCTCACGCATCTCAACTTTTCAAACCCGAGAATCTTCTAAGTGCTGAAGGTGTAGCCGCAATCGTGCGGTCGATGCCTAGTAAAGTTACCGAAGGGAATCAAGGGCGAATTATGCCAGGTGCCGGCACAAACTCACATATAGAGGAAATGATTTCCAGTTCTTCTATGGGTAGTGCAGGACTAAGGCAAGAAGAGGTGAGTATGCATACGCGAGCGCATGAATTACTAAACGAAGCAAATAAACAAAAGCGTTTTAAGTAAAGGGAAGAGTCGTCCATTTCAATTAATTTTTTAGTCTTCTATGGAGGGGACAACTCACTATGGCTTTACCATACTCTTACTCACGCAATGTCGATACACTTTTCGCTATTGCAGCGGACACCATTTCAGGTGACCCGATCAATCTCATTAACGAAGGTGGAGAAAAACTCCTTCCCGAACTTGCAGCTAAGGGCCGTGTCTTCATGGTCAACGACGCTAAGCAAGTATCTCACCCTGTACTACATGCCGATGGTGGTGGCGTAAGCCGCGACTACTTGCCAGGTGTAATTACCGGAGTTACAGGTGGTCATGCGTTGGATAACGTAGCTGCAGAAATCTTAAGTCATGCCAAGTTTGACATGATTGCAGGTTCACGCAACATCTCATTCCCACAGGATATGCCAGATGGAAACCAGTTGGACTACATGGTCAACTTGCTCCGCTCTAGTACTATCTCTCTGTTTAACCGCGAAGAATCTCTTCTAGTAACAGGCGCCACTGACGGCGGCACTACCGTTTTAGCTAACGGCTGTATGACTGCGGATGACTCTTTTTATGATGCTGACATCGACGGTGTACGACCTTTAAGTATTCTCGGTCTTATTGCGGCAGGTACTTCTGCTTCAGGTGATGACGGCGACTTGAATACTACAAACGAATCTTGGGGTGGTCTTAAGGTTGATGATGTTGCTCAATGGGCGCCTCAACATATCATACCGACCACGGGAGCAGCAGATGCAGAACCTGTTACAACAGCTGCGTTGGAAGCCGCTATTCAAAAAGCGGTTCTTCAATGTACCTTCAATGGTGTTGAAGCTCCGGATACAATTCTAATGGGCACAGATCTATATGAGCACATGCTTTCTGCTTATAGAGGTCGTCTTTCTCCTATCCACCTAATGGAGGATTCAGCTCATGGAACTGAGTTCTTTATGATAGCAGGTTGTAAAGTAATTCGTCACCGTATGCTTAACGCTACTGACAACGCATATGATTTGCGTGGTGATGATGATGCTTGTTTGCCTGTATACCTTTTGAACTTGAAGTCTCTTCGTATGAATATCGTGTCTCAAGACATGAATATTACCGATGGTCAAGGCTTCTTGTCGTCACCGATTGATGGTGTATTCCCGCATCCAACTTCAACTAACTTGTTCAAGCGTGTTGGTTGGAAGCGTTGTTACTCACTAGATAACGGTCGTCGTTCATTCGGCTACCTTGACGGTATCAAAGGTACTGCCTAGTAATGGCTAGTTTTTCTTCACTCAAGACAAGGTTCTTTGACTGGATGGGCATCGTTGATGTCACCACCTTAGAGACGTCACGGGTGGAGGAAATACTAAATGCATCAGTTGCCTTGGTACTCTCAGAAGGAGTACCGGGGCTTCAGCAATCCATGACGGGTTTTACGTACGGTGAACTTAGTGTCACCACTCAAGACCCCACAGCCGCAGGCTCGGCGGACGTTGTATTTACCAACGGCTCGGGCAACCTAACGGGCGTATTCCCCAATGACATTTTTGTCTCGGGCAGTAACGAATACATTATCCACGAAGTAGTATCCGGCTCTGTCTCCGATGGCAGCAGTACTACGGCGATCAACCTGGGCGTCCCCGTAACGTCCGCAATTAGTGGAGCCTGCACTATCAAGCGTCGCTCACTTGAACTCCCACACAACGGGCAAGTAATTACGGTAGCTAAGACCGGCGGCGGAGTACTAGAGTATTCCCCACTAACTCCGGCGGAGGGCATCTACGATTCCCGACGGGCCGGGGCCTATACAGTTTCATACGCATCGAAACTAGATAAAAATTTCCTTACGATATATCCAACACCCACTGCAAGCACGCAGTATACGATCATTCAAAATCGTGCAACAGCAGATGACTCCGCCTACGAGGTACCTGATGACCAGGTCTACCCTGTAATGATGCGAGCCATCAGCCTATGGCGCATGGTAAATGACGAGCAGAACCAAATAGTCGCCGGCCTAACACAGGCAGCTAAAGACGACGCCGCAGACTTAACGCGCAACAATCCAGGTTCTAGTCAAGTGATGGTCCGGTAATGCCTATACTTCCGTACCACATCGATGTTCTTAAGCACGTCGTAAAAAGAATAACCGTAGGGCATCGCTACCAAATAGACGTAGAGGCTTCCATAATTCTTAACGCACGTCTTGCGGGCGTAGACGGAACTGTCACCGCAGAGATATACACAGACCAAGAACCCAACTACGTATCGGATAACCCCGAAGAAACAGCAGCTAGTGAGGAGGGGCTAATTGCCCTATCTGTACTAGCAGGAACTTCAGACTCTCAGAATCCGTTGGCCCCACCTACCCATGCTGACTTTGGTATCTTTGTAAAGTCTGAGGGAACCGCAGATAAAGTAGCACTCCTTGAACTTACATACGTTCACAGAGTTGACTACGAGCGTTCATTCGAACCCATTAAAGTAGAGACTTATCCAGGTGAACACGAGGCCCTAGATGTTATAAATCCTCTGCCTCCAGGACAGCCTTGGGAGGAGGGGTCTGGTGAAGGAGGTCCACCGAATTCTGAAGAGGAGGTAGATGGCGTACCTAATGCAGATGGGTATTTGGCACCTTTTGGGGAAGACCCTGATGACCCCTTCCCTCCCCCTACCGATCCTACAATTACGGGGGGCTCTATTTATATAAATGACGAAGAAACTACAATTATTGAAGGTACTACAGATACCTTCGGTGTTTGTTTAAATAGTGCTGTAGCTCCCATTGCTGATGTAGTTCTTTCTGTAACTAGTGCTGCTACCGGCGACTTAACTGTTTCTCCTAGCACCTTGACTTTTACCACAGGAAACTTTCACGTGAAACAGAACGTAACTGTTACTGCCGTAAATGATAGTGACACTGAGTCGGCAGAGTTTGTAGCAGTAACTATGGCAGTAGCAACAGGCGATGATAGTAATTATGCTGTTGGCCAAGTGCCAAATGCTGTATATGTAGTAAAGGTAATAGACACGGATTCGGATATAGCAGGCGTAAATATTACAGCTAATTCCTTTACTCTGCGCGAGGGAGCCACCGCAGGATCCCACTCAGTAACTTTAACTGCACAACCTTCTGCTGATACAGTAGTGCAGTTGGGAAACTCTACGGGTGATGGAGATTGGGAAGTAGGAGTAAGCGCTTCTTACGCGACAACTAAATCCCTAACCTTTACAAGTAGTAACTGGGCCACCCCACAAGTCTTTACCATACGAGCAACTTCTGACTCGACAGTAGAGAGCGAGAATCCTGCAGCAAGTAGGTTTACTCATCGTATCTTATCGTCGGCGGATGCTGACTACGCGGCACTAATCGGGAATACTTTCTCTAGGGATGTGTTGGTTTATGATAATGACGCATCTAATTTTTCTACTGGTATCTTTACATTTATAGCAGAGAACGTGGACGACGAAGGATACCCACAACATCTTACAACAGAAAGCGGCAATGCTTTCATACGCACCGAATAGAAATGGCAACAATTAAAACATCCGATCTTTCTTCCTTGGCTACTCAAGCGGCACAAGGGGACCTACTGGTTATCTCAGATATATCAGCTTCTACATCACACAAGGTAACTACTCAAGCCTTGGTCGCGCAAGCTTATGGGGACATTAAACTGGTGGCAGCAACGGCAGCTCAAACATTATCCAGTACCTTCGCTAAGCTTACTGTGTTTGACTCGTCTACTGCATCTTTTAATACTACTATTGCAGGAGATAAAGATAGTATTACCGTAGCTACTACAGGTATCTATATGATTATGTTTACTTGTAACTTTTCTTCTGATACTGCAAAGACAATTTCCCTTGCCCTATCGATAGGTGGAACAGAAGACGTAGACTCCCAAGTAGCTCAGGTGGTACCTACCACAGGCGCGACAAACATAATGTCGACTTCCTTCTGTGTCCTTAAAAGCCTAACTGCGGGAGCAGTGCTAACGATAGAAGCCAAGGCTCAGTCGGGAACACCTGCCCTAACATTCAACAACATCGACCTAGTAGTAAAGAAAATAGACGCCAGTGCCTAAGATTCGCCTAGACCAACTCCCTCTTGATCGCCGCATGCAGGCGACTAGTGGGGAGGGTGTGGTCAACAAAAGAGAGGTAGACCCCAATGTAGTTGGAGAAGTAAGAGCGAGGCACGGCTCAGTCCGCCAAGATTCAGACGCCTCAGCATTGGGTTTAATTGCAGAGGGCTACAAGTCCTACATTACTAGCAACCAAACCTTTACTGCCTCCGGCAATTTCACCGCACTGTTCAATCTTAAGTGGGGCTCCATTGCGCAGGCGGGCGACTACCCCATCCTAACTTTACGGGCGGGCACCGCCAATACTCATTGGTATCAACTGTATCTAAATAGAACGGGGGACAATCTGAAGTTCGGGCTCCGCGCCGCAGACAGCGCAGTGGGTACGGCTCAACTACAACAGACCGGAACACTGACAGCTAACTCCTCTGCGGGCATAGCGTTGAAGCGTGTAGCCAATAGATTATCTGTATTCGTAGATGGAGTTGAGAAGGGATATATCGCAGACGTCTCGGGCGACTCACCTACCGGCCCATTCTACATTGACCTACTAGGCACGGTACAAGGGGTGAATGATTTTGCATCCAAGCCTAGCATCGGAATGGCCCACCCCGTCATTAGTAACTTTAAGATTGATGCCACTAATATTTCTGTAAGTAGTGGAGACGATGCACTAAGAGTAGCGGGTGACTTTGACTACCACTGGAAGTTAGACGGTGCATACGAAACAGGATTCATACCTGCGGAGACAGGGGCAAACAGATTGTCGGGCATTCCGTCTGACCCTCAAGTAGCTACTAGAGATTCTTCAACAGATGCGGCACTCCGCTTTAATGGATTGACGGGGGCACTGCTTGTTAGGCATGACCCCTCCTTAGATTGGTACTTCAGTAGTTTCTTAAACGCCGCGCCCGCAAGTTCGTTCGGTTTCCATATTGAAGGTACCCGCGCCATAGAGCCGGTCGATAAGGAAACTTGTTTGATCGACTACGGTGGAACGGGGGGCCTGTGTAAACTTGTAATTAAATCGGACGGCGCTGTCAAGTTCACGATGAATGGAATCTCTGTGACGACGGACAATGTACAGTTTACTTCACATTCGGGGGAGTATGCCTTTAAGATATTCTGCGGTCGAGGAAAAAACGACGGCGTCCAAACTCTGTTCCTCCGCTCAGAGGTACCGGGTAATGTTTCCTACCCAGTAGAGGAGAAGACGAATGCGGCAACTAACTACACTCCATTCTTAGACTTAAATGAGATACCTAATATTTACGTAGGTACTGAGTCGTCTGCCTCCTCACTAAAAAGATTCAAGGGAAGTCTAACTAAGGTAGCCATGTACCCGTCTTACTACACGGCGGACGCAGGCAAATCGCTATCGGAGTTTTCGTTTGATCTAACTACCGAAGCACTGATAGATGGTTCTCCTCACAATAGAAGTGCCGAATTGATAGAGCACTTTGTAGACGAGAATGTAAATCCGATATACGCCCAAGGGGGACTTACCGACGCTAAGTTTATATCGGTCGAGGCAGGAGTAGTTTTGTCAGGCAGTGGCCCGAAAAATTATAATTCTAAACTAGTGCGCCAAATTAGCACTGACGTCACAAGCTCTCGCCTTGGCCAATTAACCTTCCTGGAGTCTGAGGGTAGGGTACACGTTATAAATAAAAGGAAAGGGGACGCAAGAACCCTAGGTATACCTGCACCTAGTAGGCTTGTAAGTCAGCAATCACTAGGTGGTGGTGCCTTACGTGGTGCCTATAACTACAGCTACAGGTACATATCTGACTTAGGAACCCATGGCCCTCTCCTTAAGCTAGACCCGGTGAAAGCAGATGACGCATCGAGAATTATGTTGGGAAGACCCTCAGACCCGAGTTGGTCTGCCTTGGGTGAGACATTCTTAATTACGGAAAAGAATACAGGACAACATGGTGTTACTACGGGGTCCGCCCCAACTGTAAATACAGCCTACCCTATGGAGTTATACTCTCGGTGTGGTACCGACTTGGCTGACGTAGATTTTAAGGAGACGGTATGGCATCGCGGTGCAAAGTCAGAGAAGCAAAGTGGATGGAGATCGAACTCGAACGCCATCCCGTTTGCTACAGCAAGCAACTGGACAATGCAGTACGCCTTTAGGTTAGGCGGCATGGGAAACACTCGCTACGGCTCTATCTGTGGTATGGGACCAAGCAGCGGCTCCTGGCCGAACTGGGATAATAGAAACTCCTACAACACTCTAGACTTCGGGGCCTACTTGGATTATAACCAGTACGGCAATACCACTAACGGTCGTCTTGTTGTTATGTGCGCTAAGCGAAATACAGGTGCCTGGCAAGAGGATAGAGAGGGAAACTGGCCGAACAGAAGGAGCTATGTATTTCTTAAGAATGCTTCTACATATAGGGTACTGACCTTCAGTAACGATGATAGTGGTTGGTGGGAACAGGGTGCTTACTACTCTGTTTCATTCGTTAAGTCGGGCGATAAACTAAAAGTCTACTGCAAGAAATACATAGATGAAAACGATGCGGGCGAGTGGAGAGAGCTAACAGGCCGGACCAACATGTCGGGGGGAATTAACTCCGAGAACTTTTTCGCTACTGCCCACGAACGAGCTGTCACTGGCTTTGGATTTGGAATGATGCCGCGCTTCGCGGCCAACGCCATGAACGTACCGAGTAGTGGAACAGTGGCAAACAACTTCGGCAGGAAAAGGATAGGTGAGGATGCGACGCCCCCGACTTCTGAGTACATACGGGAACACAATGCAGCTCATGTTCACTTTGCAGCTAGGGTTTGGAAGTATGCCAAGTCGGAGTATCACCTTAAAGACTATGCAGAAGAAAGATTTGCCTGTGACTTAGACGGTGGGGAACTACATCAAAGTATTGTAATAGACTTCGCTCCGATTCTATCTGATGATGAGTTTGCTACTGGTGTCATATCGGCAAGAATAAATCAAGGCGATGCATCGGGGGGAGATAACTTCTCACTATATGCAGGCTCTACTGCGAGGACAGTCCGTGCTTGGGAGATGGGCGCCGAGAAACCAAACACTGCACTTTGTCCTAGAGAGGTAGCTTTACTCTGTATTGGAGATAAGGGTAATGATATTGCAGAGGTAGCAGCTAAGGTTTTCTTATCCGACATAGGCGACGGATCGCTAGTTGTTCAAGTAGGACAGAAGGGAGAGGAAGGGGCTCACGACGGAGGTAGGTGGGTAATTTCTGAGAAGGTTTGGTCAGAGGGTACTGAGTTACAAGAGAATACTGTTAGTCGAGCCACCCATACTTTCATTAATTCTTGGGATAAATTTAATTGGATTTCTACATTAGTTTACTTTAATACGAGCGAGGGAGGGGGTGGCTCGCGTTCACTTCTCTTCGATAGTCTTTGTGTAAATGGTAATAAGATATTCTCCGGCAACTTAGGAGGGATGGACAGCAGCAAGCAACGTGTCTCCGACTTTGGTAACGGCTACATATGGCTAGGCAACGATACTGCGAACACCAATAATACAGGGGAAGAAGACTTAGATGAAACAGTACATACCGGGGAGTTCCGCATGTGGAAGTCCGGGCAGGGTCCCGACCCTACAGAAGGAACCGGCTTTAGTTACTTGCTTGGCCGTGTCTCTGAGAATGAGTTCGGTAACTTACAACACTACTATAAGTTTCAGCCGGATGACTACGATGTAGATGAAGGAGGAAACGCTTGGGACGCTACCATTTTCGATTACGCCACAAGCCCGGTACCTCTAAAACTATACGACAGCGCTCTTTTGAATAGAGACGGAGACGACGCCGCGACAGGTGTCCCTTTCCCTACTTCGGCACATGAAACAATAGCAGGCATTGAAATTTTTAGAACGGGTAGTGTGGGCATCAATGATCTTGAGAACGCTGAGCAGGTACAAAAGGCACTAGACATGGCCCGTTCAATGCCTCAGTTTTACTTAGTTACCATACCAATTGGAACTACACAGTACGTAGATAGTAGTCCGGATGGTGCGTTAGGTGAGCAGGCCGACTTCAGCGGTGGCTATATGCCTAAAGGTATCGTAGCTGCTTTCGTTTGGGATTCACGTCTAGTCATAATAGATGACAGCAATAACATGTGGCCATGTGAACCCGGCCCTGTGGGTTGGGAATCTTTCCCTACTGCAATGAAGGTTCCAAATACTAAGGGACCTATTACAGCGGCCATCAACGTACAAGGCGAACGGAATCAAGCTTTGGTTTTAGTTACAGGTACCTCATCTGCTACACTACTGTCCGGTTCGCCGGATGCCCCTGTCTCCCACGTACTAGGGGAGGGAGTAGGAGCTTACTCCCAACGTTGTGTAACTCACTACAGTGGAATTGCCTTTGCGTTCAATGGCGTACTTTGGGCAATCGATCAAGGG
>Ga0209337_1002894_pt1 | contig 12215 bp, 13 predicted proteins | sample LinPmetageLP53_FD_184044 | JGI IMG/M metagenome (GOLD analysis project Ga0209337, IMG submission 184044) | Marine viral communities from the Pacific Ocean - LP-53 (SPAdes) (version 2) | ecosystem: Environmental > Aquatic > Marine > Oceanic | place: Pacific Ocean | collected 2010-02-08 | reverse complement strand
AATAATGTTCCAGAGGGCAACATCAAGGTTTCCTATCGAAAGCGAAGGGAAGCATTAATGGAGGAATTGGAAACGGAAAACGCCCGTTTGGACATGATGCGCGAAGTGTTCACCGAATTTCAAAACCATGAAAAGACATTGGCCAATGCCAACAAAAACCGAAAGGAACAAATCCACAATGTTGCATTTTACACGGCACGGATTAAAGAGTTGACCGAAGAACAAGAATTGGAAAACACATCTTTGGAGCGCAACGCCCAGATTTTAAAAGAATTGATTGCCGCGCAAAAAGCATTGGATTTATTAAAAGGCAAAGAAAGGAAAGCAAGCAAAGACGATGCATTTAGAAAAGCGCAACGGGCACAAGGTGATTTGACCGCAATGTCTGGCGTTGGAATTGGTGCGAATTTTTTTGATGATACGTTGGAGCAATTAAAGGCACAATTGGCGATTCAACAAGAAATACTGAACACCAACGCGGCCAATTCAATGGAATACGTTACGGCCAAAGAAAACGTAGAGGAATTGACCGATAAGATTGAAAACTTTGGCGAACAATCCGCAAAAAGTACAACCGTAACGGCCACCGCAATAAAGGACAACACGGAATTGGAATCAATGGCGTTGTCGGATTACGCATCAATGGCCGCATCAACATATTCGGGAGTTACCGACATCGCAATGCAACAATTTCAAAAGCAAAATGATTTTGAAATGCAAATGTTGCAACAACGTTTGGAACAAGGGCAAATCACCGAAGAGGAATTTGCAATCAAATCCGCTGAATTAAAGCGAAAAGAGGCGCAACAAACAAAAGATATTCGTTTGTTTGAAACAATCATCAACACGGCATCGGGGGTGATTTCCGCATTGGCATCAACACCGCCAAACATCCCACAATCAATTGCAACGGGTGTGATGGGTGCATTGCAAATTGGTTTGATTGCATCGCAACCATTGCCACAATTTGCGAAAGGAACAAAGAACGCACCGGCTGGATTCAAATGGGTTGGTGAAGAAGGGCCAGAGTTGATACATGACGGGGGCGGTTATCCGATAATCACGCACCGCGAATCAATGAAGATTTTGGAAAAATACAACATCGAATCGGTTGATATTGATTCGATACAACGCGGAGGTTTTGACGGCATGGCGGCATCCGCCAAATTGCAAGGTTTCAGCGATTCCAATATGTTGGTTGCAACCGACCGATTGCGCGAATCAAACAAACGTGGGTTCGTTTATATGGCCGACCGTATTGCGGAGGCAATGAAAAAATCGTCACGAAATGAGTGGTAACGCAATACGGTTTTACCTTGACGGCAACGAATACGATTCGCCACAAAATTGGCAAGAAGTTGTTGTGGAAATTTCATTGGATCATTCATCACAAATTGTGGCGATTGATTACACGACCGAATTGATTTATCACGGGTCAGCTTTCACCTACTTACACAACAAGGTATTAAACGACAATTGTGGTTTGGTCAACGTTCGGGTTGATGTGATGTCGGACAATGACACCCACACAATCAATGGCGTTGTGTTTTTGTCAAACATGACATTCAACGAAACCAAAGCAATCGCCACGGGCAAAATTGAAGATGATGCGTATTCCGCACGGATTCAAAACAACAAATCAACCGTTGTGTTTCTTGGTTCGCCAACATCAAAAAATGGTGTTGGAATTAGCAACGTTTTTGTTTCGCGTGCGGTGTTCAAACCGTCCGATGGTGTTTATTATGCGGATTATGTTTCTGGAATAACACCATTTCGTGCATTTGAATATTTGATTGATTGGATGACCGACAAGACGGTTGAATTTAAAAGTGATTATTTTGAAACGGGCGCGGGTGCTAATTATTTAATCACCACGGCCGACAATCTTCAAAATCTTGGCAAGAACGGAACACCACCCACGTTTTCGTTTAAACAACTATTCGACACGATGCGGGCGTTGTTCAACATCGGAATGGGGTTTCAGCAATTACCCGATGCATTTGGTGAATTGAAACCAACCGTTGTGATTGAACCATTGGATTTTTTTAGGAACACATCCAACCAGGTCATCATTGACGATGTCCACACAACGGAATTGTCATTTGTTCAAAGTCTTTTATACACACAAATTGAAATCGGTGGCGAAATAACACCACCATTTCGATGTGATAGTGGTAACACATTATGCAACGCAAGCAACAATGTTTTGTGGTATGGTTTTGATAAGGAATATTATCCGATGACGGGAACGTGCAATCGTGATATGAATTTGAATTTGTCGATTGATTCCAAATTTGTAATTGACACCAACACGATTGAAAACGTTTTGGAATATGATTCACAATCGGAGGACAAAAAAGCGTTCATCATTGAAATATTTGACGATTCATTGTTGGCATCCGTTTCCGATCCGTTGGATGTTGGGCAAAGGTGGTACAACGGATCTTTGACAAACAAAAACATTGTTTATCGATACGAACAATATTTGCAATCCGCAATTACCGTTTACGGCATTGATACGGCAATCAATCAATTCAACGTTGGGGCGTTTTCGGGTTTTTGTGATATATATATCCCAGTTCAAACACCCGCATGGTCAACACCGAATCAAATAATTTTCACAGACGATTCAACGGGTTCGTTTTTTGACCAAAATGATAAATATGACACCGCAACGGGAATTTATCAACCCGTTAATGAGGGGGTTTATCAATTCAATATCAATGGTGCATGGCAATCATTCAGCCCACCAACGGTTGCGGGTAATATTATCACGGGTCAATTTCAAATTGAGCAGTACAATAATTCTGGCGTTCTATTGACAACACACACGGTTGCAATCCCGCAAGCTGTGACAAATTTTTCGACCACCAATTTTTCCGTTGATAGTGGTTTGATTTCAATGGATGAAAACGATTATTTGATCGTAAAATTTAGAACAAAACAAAATTTGCCCGTTGGAACGCATCCCGCTGAAATATGTTTGTCACCCGCTGAATGGAAAACAATTTTTGTTCGTGCGGTTGTTGAACAAGGCCAAACGAACACGGGAACGAAAGCAACGCCAAAGGTCACGGCAACCAATGCACATTTGCCGATGGACACCGTTTTCGGTTATTTAAACGACACAACCAAAACAATCCGATTGTCAAACCAATACATTGGAAATCGTGACGGTCATGTTGAACGTGTTTCAGTAAATTTGTACACGGGGCAAAGTGAAATTTCAATCAATCATGGCTAAATTAATCGACCACCAACCCATCCGTTTCAATTACACGACCGAATGCAACCTGGTCGCGCATGATTGGAAACAATTTCAACAATGGGGTGACACGGCACAATTCCAAATGGAAATGGAGGTGTGCCCGACCGAGCAAGACACCATCAAAAATGGAGGGTTCAACACAACATTGCATTGGGCGTTGTCTGGAAATTTTACCATCAACACATCGTTGGGTCGTGCAATAAAAACAACGGGCGGAACGGGTATTTTAAGCCAACCGATCGGCACATCCGATGGTGTTTTGTGGCGTTTTCAAATTGACATCACGGTTTCATCGGGTTCGTTTTCTTTTACTTTTGGAACGACAACCCACACCATCACATCAACGGGAAATTATGATTTTTGGATCATTGCCGACACCGCAACGGCCATGTATGTGGTTGGAAATGGTGCGGCATCTGGCTATGTTTCTAATGTGTCGGCTGTTCCCGCAAATGACAATTTTGAGGTCGCAATAATCAATGAAGCGGGAACAACGGTTCACACCATCACAAATGCCGATTCGGAAATGTCGTTTGTCGGTGGTTTCTTGACCGTATCAATTCCGTGGCAAACCATCGTTGGTGGTGGTATCGATGGCGGGTGTTATACGTTAAACGTTTCCGACCCGTGCCATTGTCAACAAGGGGGATTCCCCGCGCAAGATTTCAAAACGGGCACGGATGAATGGTATGTGTATAGTGGGAACGTAGATTGGGTATTTGATGAACTTGTTGGCGTTCCCGTCATTGAGTTCAACCCATCTGGCGCATCGACAAGTTTGATTGAACACGCATTCATTGGATGCAATGGAACAAGCTATGATGTCACATACACGATTGCGGGAATGGTGGCGGGCGATACATTCCAAGTTCGATTGGGTGGCGCAACGGGAACAACCAGAACGACAAGCGGAACATATACCGAATCCATTGTCGCGTTAAACAATCAAAATATCAAATTTTACGGCACATCAACGGGTGCAACCAATTACAATGTTTCCGCGTTTTCAGTTGTCGCAACGACACGAACCAATCAATTTGTGAGTGTACCAATCAAGCTGAGTGAAACGGCCATCGATTGCACATACATGATAAACTTTTGTTGCAATCAAGACAACATGGGTTTTGGTTTCACGGGAACGGGTTTTTCACCATCGGTTCGATTGGCCGCACAATATGCGCATGGAGCAATGACCAACGACCGCAATTCTTACGAATATAGCACGGGACGAAAAGCAACAACTTACTATCGGGGTCGCAAAAACAAATCATTGAAGTTCATTGCGCCATCGTACATTCACGATGCGTTGATGCATTTGGGCGGGTACGACCATGCCTATATTGATAGCAATGAAATATTTGTGGAGGATGACGAATACCCATCAATCAGTTGGAACGACCAAACCGATTTGGGTGGTGTCACATTGACATTGCGTGATAAGCAAGTTTTAATTGAAAACAGGATCATCAGCAACGACCAAAAGGGTTGTAATATAAACGGCAACCCCATACTATTGCAACCAATTGACGGTGGCGGTGGCGTTATTTGGGTTGACCCAGAAACGGGCGAAATAATTATAAGAGGTTAAAACATACAAAATGGCAACAACAATTTCACAATTAACGCAAGCGAGCGCAAGCGAAATCACCACGGGGTCGCAACTCATATGGCAAACGGAGGACGGCAACACAAGGCGGGTTTTGTGGTCGGATTTGGAAACCACATTGATGGGGTCGCGATACACAACATCGTTGGTGGTATCAAGTGCGGAAATACTTGCATTGGGCGCAACACCTTTGGATTTGGTTGCCGCACCTGGTTCTGGCAAAATCATCAAAATTCAAAGCATCGTTTGCAATTATGTGTATGGTACGACAACGTATGCGGCCAACACCAATTTGCAAGTGTTGACCAAAGGCGTGACCGTGCCACAATATCAACTTGATATGTTGGGCGCAACGGTTTCCACGATTCGACAATTTGCCGACCACACCGCCACGGGTGCAACCGATGTTCAATTGTCGGACAACACGGCCGTGGTTTTGCAAGTTGAAACGGGCAACCCAACAACGGGCGATGGAACGTTGACCATTTACGCAACTTATGACATCATAACTTTGTAATGGTACAAGATGGCATTGACGGGCGCATTGGCGGACATATTAGCGCAGAAAGACAAAAACCTTGCAAGTGTACCCGATGCGTTTGTCGACCGTATGGTGTTGGCGCAACGCGAAATGTTGGCGGAGGTGACCGCGTTGTTGGGAGCATTAGACCGAAAAGGGTCGTTGATAACGGTGACGAAGTCCAACCTAATTAAAGCGGAGGAAATAACTGATTTACTTTCGCAATTATTCAAGGGCGGTGAATATTTCAAGGCGGTCGAAAAGTTGGCCGACCAATTCGATGAACAAGCATTTTTGTCCGACCAATATTTCAAAATTGCCGACCCAGATTTCACCGTTCCAACCATTGCAAACGAAGTGTTTTTAACGCGCAAGGCGAGCGCATTAGAACTATTGTTGGGTGATGGTGTTTCGGCCAATGTCAGCATACCAATTAGGCGCGAATTGATGAACGCGGTGACAACGGGCGCAAGTTATTCCGACACCTTGAAATCGTTGCGAAATCTAATTGAAGGCACACCCGACCGCGATGGTGTTTTGTCGCGATGGTCGCGGTTGATTGTTTCGGACACCTTTGCGATGACCGATCGGTCGTACACACAAACCATTGCCGATGAGGTCGGATATAATTGGTTTTTGTATGCGGGTGGATTAATGAAAACGACAAGACCATTTTGCAAACGGCATAATGGCAAATATTACCACCGCAACGAAATCGAAGGGTGGGCCGTGGATGATTGGCAAGGCAAAATGTATGGCACGAATGAATCCACGATTTTTGTGACTGCGGGCGGGTACAATTGCCAACATTCAATCATGCCCGTGTCGGTGTTTGCCGTGCCGAAAGCTGACATAAACCGCAACATTGCAAACGGGAATTTCAAACCATCAGCGGTTGAAAGTAGATTGATAAACGAATAAATCGTTATCATTGGCGCATGATACGAATTGCAATCATGCACGTTCCGAGGGCATCGGAAACAATCGCGCAATCATTAAAGAGTTTAAACGACACATTCAAGGGTGAAACCTTACTCGCGCCAGATGGCAACGATTTCGATGTGTCGGCCATAATCAAACAAACGGGAATCACGGAAATCAAACGATTCGACCGCGTGGGATGTTTCAAACATTACGCACGCACATTGCAATACCTGGTCGAACATTCGGAGGATGATGACATCATTGCGGTGTTGCCCGATGATTTGATTTATTTGCCATTTGAAACCGCCATCACGCAAGGGTTGAAATCGGACAAAGTTGGATATTGTGCCATTTACACACCTCGCGAAATGGGGCGAAGGAACAATTGGAAATTCGGAGGTTGGGAGGTTGTCACGGGTGGGTTTGGCACATCGTATGGCGGTGGGTATTTCTTTAAATGTTCAACCGCCAAAAAGATAATGGAACACGAATTTTTCATTGACCATTTGAACAATTACGAAAAGAACCAACAAATCGACCACGCCATCCCCGAATGTGTGCATCAAATGGGATTGAAACAATTGTGGCCCGTGCCATCGTTATCCAAACACATTGGGTTGACATCAACCATAGGTCACACGCATACGGAGGCGGAGGAAGCATACGGATGGTCTGAAAAGAAAAGCAAAAAATGAAAATATCAATAATTATCCCCTACGTTTCCGACCGTGGATATTTGGCGGAGGCGGTCGAATCAGCGGAACGCGCAATTGATTTTGCCAATGTCAAAGGCGAGGTGATTTTGTCGCAATCTGAAAAGGGTGTTTCACACAATTTAAACGATGGCATTGAACGTGCAACGGGCGAATTGGTCACATACTTATGTGATGACGATTTGTTGCCATTAGAATCAATTAAATCGACCATTTTGGGAATGCGTGGGCATGATTTTGTGCATGGTAACGCAACAACAATTTATGAAGATAATTTCAAGTTTGTCGAACCACGCATCAAACGGTACACGCCAAAAATCAAACGGCCATCATTGCGCCAGATGTTGGAAACAAATTTCATTCATGGCGGCACGGTCACATACAAACGTGACATCGTGAAAGGCGAATGGTTTGACGATGATTTGTGGTGCGCGGAGGAATACGATTTCAACTTGTTTTTGTTGTCGGAGGGTAAGAGCATCGGGTACATCAATAATGACCTTTACACATACCGACATCATGCCACGCAAAAATCAAAGCAAATGAACAACCAAAGCGAAAGGCGTTTGGAAATTGACAAAATCCGCGACCGATACCGATGAGAACCGCGAACATTGAATTAACAAACAAGGACAACATGGAGTTAATGGCTCGTTATCCTGACAATTATTTTGAGTTAGCTATTGTTGACCCTCCGTATGGTTATAGAACAAAGCAAACTAAAAACATAAACTTTAGGCAAAAAAGCAAAGGTTGGAACGTTGCACCGCCAAAACAGTATTTTGACGAATTACAAAGAGTTTCAAAGAATCAAATCGTTTGGGGGGGAAACTACTTTCCTTATTTATGGAAAGATATACAAAGGGGGTTTATAGTGTGGAATAAAGACAACCCTGTTAAGAATTTTGCAGACGTGGAGCTTGCTTGGACTTCTTTCGATGCACTTCCTGAATATTATTATTATGCTTGGGGGGGCTTATCCGATGGAATAAGAGGCAGGAATAAAAAGCATAAAAATATACACCCAACTCAAAAGCCTGTAAAGCTTTACGAATGGCTTTTAATGCAGTACGCCAAAGAAGGGGATAAGATTTTAGATACTCATTTGGGGAGTGGCTCAATTGCGATTGCTTGCCACAATCGCGGTTTTGATTTAACTGCGTGCGAACTTGACAAAGAATATTTTTATGCGGCCACCAAACGATTGGATCAACACCGCCAACAAATCCGAATGTTTCAATGAGAACCGCGAACATTGCATCATTTCCATCACGCGAAAAGTGTTTGTTGACCATGTTGGAATCAATCAAAGGTCAGTTCGACCGCGTGAACGTTTATTGGAATGGAACGGATCCCGAATTTATACCCGATTGGGTTTTTGTCATCACCTCCGCCATTGATGGTGATTTGACTGATTTGGGCAAATTCCGATTCTTGACACATTACGGAAATATCCCGCAATATTATTTTACATTGGACGATGATTTGATTTATCCGCCAACGTATGCCGATGACATGGTTGCGGCCATAGACCACCACGGGTGCATCGTTACCCATCACGGTCGCAAACTATTGGGAAAAAATCGCAAATACTATTCGGGGCATCAGTTGTTCCGATGTTTGGGTGACAACCCAGATGATGCCGATGTCGATGTCGGTGGCACGGGTGTCATGGCATTTCACACCGATTATTTCCGCCCGATGATTTGGCGCGATGTACGCATGAAAATGGCCGATTTGGTATTCGCGGAGGCGGCCGCAGAGAACGAACGGCAAATCGTCTGTTTGGCACATTCATCGGATTATTTTGGGTATTTAAAACCAACGAACACGATTCACGAAAGTGAACAACATAAACAACAACGATTGACCGATGTGGCCAACCGAATCATTGAAATCAAAACATGAAACGAATCGAAGCGTTTGGCATTTATTGCACGATGTCCATCACGGGAAAATGGCACGCATTCAACCGCACGGATGCGGCAAACTATTGGTCAACCGACAAAACGGGAATCAAGATTGCGGAGGCAACCACGGCCGATGGTGCGTTGGCTAATTACAAAAACGGGAAATTCAAATATGCATGAAACATATTTTGTTGACCCGATACAATAACGGCATTTATGATTTGCCGCAAGCTGACAAATGGATGTCGGAACGTGCCGAACTATTCAAACACACCCGCGAATCGGTGTTGGCACAAGATGCCGCATTTGATTGGTTTGTGTATTTCGACCCACGAACGCCAGACGATGTAATGTTGGAATTGTGTGCGTTTCCATTTATGTTTCCCATCAAAGGCGATGCACGTTCGTATGTTCCAAACGAATGGACAATCACGACCAGGTTGGACAACGATGATTTGTTGCGACCAAATGCATTGTCGGAAATTCAAAACGCGGCAACGATGTCGGGCAACCGTGAATTTGTTGTGGATGTTGAATACGAAAAATTAAACACCGCAACGGGTGAATGCTTTGCAAGCAATCGCGACCGTCCAAATTCACCATTTTTGTCGTTGATAAGCAACAAAAAAAATTGCTATTGTCGGCCGCATACATTTATGCCAGACGATTTTCCATCAATGAAGATTGACAAGGTTTTGGCCACGATGGTTTTGCATGGAGGCAACCAAGCCAACACAATGAAATCATAAAAAAACCGCGCGACCATGACGGCCACGCGGAAACCAAAAAAACGCGGAACATGAAAACCGCGAAATCAATTACAAAGTTAGATGAAAATAGTTAATTTTGTAATGTCCTATTTTCAGTTGCCATAACATCGGGGCATTTGTTCGATGATTCACACATTTCTAATTTTTAGTTGATATGGGTTGCACAAACTACAATTGCACCGACATATTACCACAAGTATTGAATACTTGCGGTGAATTAGTGGAGGGTGGTTTCGATCAAGCGGTTATTTTTGACTGTGATGCCACGACCACGGACTACACAAACGGAACGGAGGTTGCCGCAGACATTACTGCGGGGCGTGCCGTCATTTACAAAAACATCAAATCGGGCATCGATGCGCCATCAGCGAATGAAATCGATGTGATGGTTGCGGGTCAAGAACCACGGGCCGTGAATTACTCACGCACCGCAACATGGGTTGATGCGAACGTCAACACATCAAGTTCGGCCGCCTATGATACATTGGATGCCACAAGTGGAATAACCGTAAAAGCGATATTGTTTCACCTTGCAAGCGGGGAAAACACCATCCTAGTTGATCCGCCAAAGGGTTGCATCTTCAAAGGTGGTTTGATTGTTCCGAACGATGTTTCAGATGCCGCACGGTACGAATACACCGCAAGTTGGAAAGACCCAAATTCACCAAGCGTGAAGGCCGTTCCATCTGGCGTGTTTGCTTAATTCGATTTAATCAGTTGATGAAAGGGCGGTGTTGATTCATCGCCTTTTTTGTTTCACGTTCTTGTTTTAAAAATAAAAGTGTACATTCGTGTAAACCAAAAATTAAAATCAAAATGAAAGAACAGAAAATTTTCAGAGTAAGCACATTTGGCAATTTGGTAGCAATCGCAAGTGTGACAGATGACAACAAAATTTGGGTTCGATATTACGATGGCCGCAAACCAATCACCGACATACCGAACGGGGGTTTTTATCATCGATTTATTAAAAGCGTAATTGAGCAAATAGAGCAATGGGGTGACGAAAACAAATTCAATTTGTGGTCATTTTAAAACCATCGCCATAAAAATCAAAAGGGTCACCACATCGGTGGCCTTTTTTGTGTCATATTGTTGTTTTAAAAATAAAAGTGTACATTCGTGTAAACCAAAAATTAAAAATCATGTCACTAAAAACGGAGGAAAAAAAACAAGAGTATTTGCATTCTGGCAAAGGATGGAATGGCGCACAAATGGCTGATGTCGGTTTGTCCGATTTTCTTGACAAATGCACCCGCACGAAATACATCATTGATTCATGCGAACGTGGGGTTGTCATTGGCGATAAGTACGAAGATATGGTTGATTATTTGCTCGATTTACAAAATGACATTGAAAAGGTAATCGGACGGATTCAATACAATCGGTCGAAACATTAAACCACACAAGCCAAATGAAAAGACCATCCAATCGGGTGGTTTTTTTTTGGACTATATTTGTCTAAAATTAGAATCATGCCCGCAACAAAATGTTCAAATTCAAAATGGCGATGGGGTGGTGGCAAATGCGTGTTTGACACCAAAGCCAAAGCACAAAACGCGGGGTACATTATCGAATCAAAGAAAGGCAAGCCAAAACGATATTGATTGTTTCTTTGCTATTTTTGGCACATGGCGAAAAGAAACAAAGGCATCATTTTGATGGCATTCGGGGCAAAAGGGTATGCGGAATTGGCCGTGAATCTTGCCTATTCAATCAAACGACATTCCGACATTCACATCACTTTGGCGGTTCAACCCGATTTGATGAATTACATTTTTGCGGAGGATTACGCATACTTTGACAAGATTGTGGATTTGAAACCCGATGACTATTTGAACAACGGAAAGGTTGACCCCGCCCGTTGCAAAGTGCGTGTGTACGACATCGGGTCGAAATATTACAAATCGTTTATTTACCTTGATGTTGATGCATTATGTTGGCAAGACATCAACGGGTTGTTTGACCAATGCGCGGAATCCGAACAATTTTACATCACGGAGTTGAAAGGAAAGGCCGACCACGACCAGGTTGTGAATTATTCTATTTGGGCAACAAACGATGACATCGTTGATTTCTTTGGCCTAAAAAAGAAAGACCAAATTTGTGCGATTCAATCATCATGGTGTTATTTCCGCGTATGCGATGAGGCCAAAAAGTTCATGGCGGAGGTCAAAAAATACTACAAAAAAGGGTTTCCGATTTCCAAGCTGACGGAAAAATGGGGCGGAACATTGCCAGATGAATTAATTTTTTCGGGTGTCATTTCAAAGATGGGCATTGATTGCGGCCATCACTTTTACCCGAAACCAATTCACTTTGGAAACGAACATCCAAAGGTGACATTTGAACAACTTGCGCAAGATTCATTTTTATTGAGCGTGTACGGAAATGGCGCGGGTCAAACGTTGACCAAAACATCATACTTGGAATATTACGACCGAATCTTGATTCGTTGGAAACGCGAACAATTGAAAAATCACCGATACAAAATCGGGCAAGCA
>Ga0209337_1002893_pt1 | contig 12218 bp, 21 predicted proteins | sample LinPmetageLP53_FD_184044 | JGI IMG/M metagenome (GOLD analysis project Ga0209337, IMG submission 184044) | Marine viral communities from the Pacific Ocean - LP-53 (SPAdes) (version 2) | ecosystem: Environmental > Aquatic > Marine > Oceanic | place: Pacific Ocean | collected 2010-02-08 | reverse complement strand
AATTTATACGTCAGTCAAGAAATGGTATGCTAGGAAAAATATCAAGGGAAGAAATGGAACAAGCGGTTGGAAAATCTATAGAAAAACATCCAAATGGATATAAATATAAGCAAGGATATCCAAAAAAATAATATTTTATATATAATATTTTAACAGTAGAAAAACCCACTCGTTAAAGTGGGTTTTCTTTTGTTCGATTAAACTTTAATTTAAAGTTATTTTAGGATTCACGGCTTTAATTGCAGCTGACATCGGAATATGTTTCCATTGAAAATTATATACACTTAATTTTTTATCTGGATTAACATACTGATGTGTATATATTCTAATATTATCTTCTTTAGGAAAAAGAATGTTTCTTTCATCTACAACAATATGATATGTACCATTTTCAAGTTTTTCAAATTTTACAATATCTCTAACTATATCTTTTTTAATATTACTTTTAAAAATACTTTTCATATTTTTTATATCATATATTCTAGTTACTTTTTCTGTATCGTCAGATGTAAAATCAGATTTTAATTTTAAAAGCTGTTTTACTGAAATTAAATCTTCAGCTGAATAATTTTTAGCTATATCATAAGTAATAGTAATTTTTTCTACGTCTTGAGAAAATAATTGAGTTGCTATAAAAATAGCTGCTAGGATTAAAAGTGTCTTTTTCATTGGTTAATTTTTTAATTATTTATATAACTATAATATATAATTAATTTCATATATCCAAGAAAATTTAATCTTTTTTCACAAAGCCATTTAAGAAATCTTTTTGTTTTTGGATGGCATCTTTAAGTTCTGTATTATCTCGTCGCTTTTCTGAACTGATGTCGCAAATTCGTGTAGAGCTAGACTCATCAACATCCTTTGTGGCATCGTTTCTGATTGTTGTACTCTTGGGGCTATTTCTATTAACATTTCTGTTCCAGCTTTGATTGTCATTTCTGCTTTCATCAACTGGCCTTCTTTTGTCTTTAAGAAGTTTTTTAGATTCTTCTCGTAAGACACATCCGACGTCGTAACCAGTTCGGTATCCTTTGATTTCAATTCCACATGGGTATTTGTATGTCTTCCCAAACTCATCTGCCACAACCAAGTACTGTATTCCCCAATTTTGTGTAGTAATTTTTTTAACATAACCTTCTTGTTTAGATCCTAGCCACGTAAAATAAACATAATCTCCTATTTTAAATTGTGGTCGATTAAATTGTTTAATTATATTTTTAGGTGTATTTTTATATTGTTTCATAATTAAAAGATTTGGTAGGTCTCGTTGGATTAATTAATTTTTATTCTTTTAGGTGCACGTTCAAATGCATAAGGGATAAAAATATTTAACAAACCATCTTTCATGGTTGCTGTTGTTTTAGATAAATCTAAATCATTGGATATTTTCCAAGCGAAATCAAACCCTCTACGTGCTATGCCTTTATGGATATAATCCTTAGAGTCAGCACCTTTCCGTTCGTGGCGTACACGCAGTGTTTCACCCTCTGTGTGTATTTCTATATCGTCTTGTGTTAAACCTACCGCTGCAATATCGAAGACAATGCCGTCATCGCCTTTTAAATAGATATCTACTGGGTAATTCATTTTGTTTCCTCGAACTGGTTGGAAACGGGATGATTGATCGAAAAAGTTTTTAAAAACTAAATCAAAATCGTTGATAAATTGTGTCATAATAAACCTTCTGTGTTTAATGGTTGCCTAAGCTAACCGTTGTTATAAATAATTTGAGACCTACCGTATCTCAATAATATATATATATTAGTTGTAACTAAAACATGATCCGTGATTAATAATACGAAATACTCTCATATATCTTGTTACTTTGTCTTCTTTAAACGTTTTTTCTAAATCATGATCTCGAGACATAATATATCCAGACTCCATAAATTTTCGTATTACTTTTCTAATTGCGCGCAAACTATCAGACTCAATCATGATACGTTTATCATCAATTAATATATCTACTAGACTATAATTTTCTGGAATTAAATTTTGTGTTAAATCAATTTCAATTGAATCTTCTTCTTTATTATCTAAAGCATCTTTAATATTATTAAAAAATTGTTTTAAATTAATATTACCTGATTGTACATTTTTTTCGGCTTCATATAATTCAAAAAAATATGTTAATTGATCAGATGGAGATAGTGTTATAAAATAATTAAATTCTGCATCTTTAATTTTGATATGTTCTAACGTTTTTTTCATCACTTAAAGATTTTTTAATTTCAAACAATTTATTTATGTTTTCAATTGAAAGCTTTTTTATCATTGCTATTTTTATCTCGGCTTCAAATAAATCTATTGCTTGTACACGACCTATAATTTCTTTATTAGAATCTGTTTTATATGAGTATGTATAAGTATCCATCTTTATTATAAATATAAACCTAATTCATATTTTCTTATAACAGATTTAGTTGTTATATTAATTGTTTCTTCTAAACGTTGTATTTCTTTTTTATTAAGAAAGAATGTATGTGATTTTACTTCGACTGTAAATTTTTCTTCTATAGAAGAATGATATGATTTATTAACATATTTTTTCATATGTTTATTTAAACGCATTAAATCACTGTATTTCATTTTTATATCTAAATTTGCAAGATGCAATTCTCCAACGGGTTGTTCCATTAATCTTTCTCGCATATTTACTGTGGATAATCTTGGATTAATACTAAAATCCATATCTGCCCATGTATTACCCATTTTTTCTCTCATTTTTTTAGAAATTCCCCAAGGGTGATTGATACTGTTTGTCATTTTTTTTTATTAAAATTTATAAATTGTTACTGTATATACGTCGTTAGAATAATTATTTCTAACTGTAATGTATTTGTATTTTTCTATTAGCATATCCATAACTAATCCAGGATGTACATAAAAAAATCCATCTACTATTTTATTTCCAATTGGAGATAATAAATTAAAAGCTACACAATTATTAGATAAATTGTACATCTTATCTATATCTTCAAATAATTTTTTGAGATCATCATCTTCTGTTTGACATCTCCTAGGAGTAAAAAAACCAGACCCTACAACCCAATCTGCTTTTTGTAATTCTGTTGTTTCAAATACTCCTAATTTTATATCGATATTATATTTTTCTTTTGCAATATCTGACATTATTGGATTATGATCTAATCCTTGATATGATGTTATTGTTTTATTTTTAGTTTGTAAAAAACCATATAAATCTGCACGACCACAACCTATATCTAATATGCTATTTCTTTCAGAATCAAATCCAATTAATAAATTTTCAAACATAAATTGTTGTTCTGAAGTTGAACCATATCCTACTACAAAAGGACTATGTTTAACATAATTATCACCGTCTAGTGCTGGATCTAAATTATCGTATTTTTTTCCATCAATTTGGTCGGTCATTAAATTAACTAATTGATTTTTAACTTCATTTACAGAATCCATATTTTAACTTTTAAATATTGGAAGTAATTCATTTTCTACTAAATGTTTATATGGAATAGTTGTAGTAATTTCTCCACTTTCACATAATGATTTAGTTAATGTACGATTAACATATATATCTCTATCTTTTGATGTATTTAACATTGTTATAACACTGCGAGATTCTAACATTACATCGTACATTGTTTGTTTTCTTATAGAAAATTGATCTAATACTACGCCAACATGATTTATATCATTTTTGGTTACTATAACGGTTGTTCCTGGTTTATATGACATTATTCTATAATTTTAATGATTTTACTTGAATTTACTGCTTTTACCTCAAAATCCATTGTTTCTCCTTTAAAATCATTAATAACTTTAGCTTCTGCTTCTGTTACGGATAAGGCTTCTACTAAATAGATTTCTGTTGCACTTTTTTCTTTAGTGCCTTTTGATGTGTCAATTAATTGTGTTAATTGCACTTTTGCTGTGTAATATGACATTTGATTAAAATTTTATAACTTATTTATATACATATAATATATAAAAATACATTTCATTTTCAAAATTATTTTTCTAAATATTTTTGTAATCGTTTTTGATTTCTGTGAAATTCATATGATCGTCGTAACTGTTTATCAGTTAAATTAAAGTTTAATTGTAAAATATCTAATATATCAGCTATTAATCGTTCTTGATCTAATTTATTAAAAGTTTTTTTATTCATTGCTACTATAACACGTTTAAGTTCTCTAGTAAAACCTTGTGGTACTCGATTAAATATTCTGGTCTTTGATTTATATAATTTAACGTCGTTTGTAGAATTTATAGTTTTTTTTTTGAACTACGTTCATTAATTAAACGTTTTGCTATTTTAGTAGATTCATTTATAATATCTTTAAAATTTACTACCCATTCGGTTGGCAGTCCTTCTAACTCAGGCGGCTCTTCTGCCGGCGCTTCTTCACCACCTCCAATATCTCCACCAATGTCAGCACCTCCACCAATGTCAGCACCTCCACCACCAGCATCAGACACTCCACCAGCATCATCCGCTCCACTAGCTTTAGCTCCATCATCAGTTATTTTTTGGGCCATGCCTTCTACATCAGTTAATGGAAGTTGTAATTCAATTGTATATGTAGTATCGTGACCATAACCGCCACTAGGAACAATTTTTACAACACCTTTTTTAATTAAACTGAATAATAATGCAGGATTACAATTTAATTGATTGCCGCTTCTAGTAAGAAATTCACGCATTCCTATATCACTAACACTATATATTATTCCTAAATGAGTGTCTTGAACTTTATCAAAATGTCCTAAAAATTTTTGTTCGTTATCTGAATATATAGAAAATGTTTTAGATTGTTTATTATTAGATTCAGATTCAGTTTGTTCTAATCTAAGTAACTCTAATGTATTTAATAATTTATATTCAAATATTTTATTCATATTATTTTTTTGTTTCTGATAATTGTGTTGAACGATATTTACTAGCTAACTTTCTTATTTCATTAATAGATTTTCTTGCTCGAACTGCAGCAGCTTTAACTCCTTTATCTGAAAATCTTTCATGATTTTCTTTAAATGTTTCCCAATGAGTTTGTATAACTTCATAAATTTCTTGTGATGACATAACGTCCTTTTTTTAATAATTATTTTGTAAAATGAAAACGATCCATAAATACGTCTAAATTTTCATCTTTTAGTTTTAATATTTCTTTATTAACGAGTTCTACGTGAACATTTTTGTCAGATATATATACTTTTAATATATGATTAACATTAATATAATCTATAATTATAACGTCGTCTTTGATAATATGTAATTTTATAAATTTTATCATTATATAATTTTAGATTTATATGTTAATAAAAATTCTGGAACCATATCCGTAAAATGATTATAATTTTTATATATTATTTTTTGTTGATTATTATCTATTATTGTTTGTATTCGTTGACCTAAATAAGAATAACGTCCTTTCCAATTACTAGGATTACCAAACATATATACATTTTCTTTTAAAATAATTGTTTCATATCCTTTAGGTACTGATGGATCTATAAGTCCAATAAAATTATAATCATCTTCTATTAAAGGAAAAACACGATTACCACCAGCAGAAAATCCTATAACTGTATCTATTACAGATTCTTCTGGTACATAATTTTTTATTCTGCTAATCGGCCAATTACTAGAATCTCCTTGAACATAAATAATATCTTTAACTCTAGATATTTGTACTGGCATTTCTTCTACTAGATAATTAGGTCCATATTTTGAATTAGGAGTGCCGCCATAAATAACTAAACACGTATTATTTCTACTATCTTCTCCAGCAATAGATCTTTTAAAATCAATTTTATCTCGATCTATTTTAAAAGAAATTCCTGTTACTTTTTCTATTTTTTCTTTTTCTTTTTCTTCTGGCGGAGCTTCATTTTCTTGTTTGATGGTAGTTTTTTCGCTGCTTGTTAAATTTAGTATTCTATCAATAGTTTTTTTATCTGCAACGCCAGTAGCAGAAATATCTATTAAATTATTATTTTGAAATGCAATTACTGCATTTTTAGTTTCTTCACCATATTGTTGTAATTTAAATTCACTACTGGCACCTTCTGTAAATTCATAACCTAATTCAGCTAATAATGATTGTAATTCTTCTACAGATGTTCCACTATCTCCTACTTTTAGTTCATATACTTTTTTTAATTCTTTATTTTTTAAAAATGCTGATATTCTAGTTGATGCTTTTTCTGCAGCTCTACCTGTTGTTGCTGCCGGACCAACTGTTGCTGTAGTAGTTGTGCTACTAGAAGTTGGGAATTTTGAAGATACTTTTAATCGTATATGTATATGATCGCCTTCGTTAATGGCTGAATCTGCAAAACTACTTCCTCCTTTATTAATCCATGATTGAACTGCTTTTTGTTTGTAACCAGAAATATCTAATGCACTAGCTAATTGATGTCTACTTATATGACGACCTTGAGCTCTATAATTTAAAAGTATTTGTTCTCCTTTATTTATGCTCTGAGTTTTTGTTTCTCCAGCAACAAATGCAGCGTGCATTTCTTTAGCCATTGATTTATTTTTATATATCCCTGTTAAATAATTTTCTCTTCGTCCTTTGGTTCTCCAATTGTTATACATAACTCTAGATTGATTATATTCATCACGATATGCAGAATTAAAAGCAAATTTATCTCCAGGAAATGCATTAACAAGATCTGTTAAAAAACCATGAACTACATCCAATGTCTCCGGAACAAATACTACATTTTTTCCTATTGTTAATGTAGTCCCATTTGCAAATGTATGACGTGTGCCGGCTCGTATACTAGCAACTTTATCTGCAGTATTTGTAGTTTCATTTAATATGTTTTTTAATTGTATCATAGTTATGCCATTGTTTGTGTTTTGTCTCCTAACTCATCGCTTCCGACGTCGTTGTAAACAAAACTTTGTGTTTCATTGTAGATATCAATTAAGTTAGGAGCAAATCCACTACACGCCCATGCAGTTATCAGCCAGTTATAATTTGTTCTGCCTTTAAACTTTATGCCTTCGAAACACTTAATAAGATATGATTTTGGTATGTCTAATCTTCCAACAATACTTCTTACAGTTGATATTCTAGACAACATTTCAGTATCTTTTAGTGCATATTTACAATCTTTTGATCTATTTATATGATAACATATCAGGTGTATATAATATGCATCTGATTTAATTGGTTCACCTGCAAATTCATAATATGATCTAAGATCTCTTATAACGCGATAGAAAAATTCTCGTAATCTTCGACCTCCTATTATTTTATCTTCAACTGGTCCTGATGGAATATCTGGAGGAGTTACTGCAGAGGTGTCTATTCCTTTCCATAATCCTCTCCATCGTTTAAGTTTTTTTGATCCAGGAGTATCTCTACCAGCTTTTTCATCAGCAAGTGCGTCTTTGCCTTTTGAGGTTAAAGCCTGCGGGCCATATTTCTCTCTGTAATCTTTCCCAAAAAGATACATTTGAATTTCAGCATACTCTTTAACATCATTAGTAATTGGAAAAGCCATTCGGCCGGTATTTGCATACAGTTTTGGCTTTGTTATTTTTTGAATTTGTTTTTTTGATGTTAATGGAAGTTCGGCAAAAAGAAAATGCTGTATTTCGTGTACATATAGTTTAAACAAATCACTTGATCTTGTTCTGATTTTTACACTTCCATCTTCTAGTTTAGTAGGAATAAATATGATGTGCACTCCTAGTTGAGGCTTTGCTGGATATACATATCCATTAGACGTCTCGTTGCCATATGGTCCTGACAACGAATAAAATTTATTTTTTGTAGGATGTTTGTATTGTCCAACAAATTCTGGATGTTTGGTTGATACTACCCAATTTGTTTTTGCATCTGAAAATGTCATTTTAATAAGAAATAAATAAGTTCTTTTAATTTTTTCCCATTCTTTTGCTGATTTTCCATGTGATTTTTGCCAACGTTTTGCTGTTTCTGGATCATTTATTTTACGGTTCCAATATTGTTTAGCTTTATTTAAACCTTTGTCCATTTTAGAAATAATTTCATCAACGTTTCTAATAACTGGTAGTGGAATAGACTTCTTAATGACACCAGGTGCATCTGAGATATTTCTTCGTCGAAGAATATCTGTAAAATCTTGTTCATTTAATACAGTACGAACTTCTTGTTTAACAATATTACGTATTGTATTATTTTTTTTCATGGTATTATGCAGTTAATTTATCTAATATGTCTTGCTCGTCTAATCCAGTTTCTTGTTCAAATGAATCACTATCCCAATATATATTGTCTGCAGTTGTGTCTGGATCGTCAGTATCAAATTGAAATTTATAATCAGTATTATCAATTTTAACACGACCTTCTATTTTTGCTTTAACAAAATTATCACCTTCGTCATCTAATTGATCTTGAATATCATTCTTAACATCATCATATGTAGTAGTGTCATTAGGAGTTGTAATTGTAGTACTTCCAATGTCTACACTATCAATATAAATTTCAAATTCTGGTTTTTCTGCGGATACTGTTTCTACTTTGATTCCAGAAATTAATTTTGGAGAAGCATTTGATAATTCACCAGATATATCTTTCCAAAAATCATCATTAGACAAATTATAAAGCGATTTATTTTTTTCAAACTCTTGAACATCTTGTTCAGATACCTGTACGTTTTTTTCACTAACAGGCTCACGATTACCATCTCTATAATTTACAGTAAATCTTAAATTATATGTACCAGGAGCTGGTGTAGGAACATTATCTAATTGTTCTAGTAATATATTTTTTAATTTAATCATGATTCAATTATTTTTTTAATAACGACGAAGTCTTTTATCAAATGCTAAAATTTCGTCTGCTATTTCTGTTAATTTCTGATTTAATTCTGCTAGCTCTAATTCTTGTTCGCTAGATATTTGTTTTCCTCGACCGAGTGCATAAGATATATTACCTTTTAATGTTTTAGATTTACCAAATATTCTCATACTGTTGTCTATTAATTGACCAACTTGTGAATTGTCTCCTAAATATAAATCTAGTGTTTCTTTTGGTAATTGTTCTTGCTCATTAACAGATTTAGTATTGTATTTTTCTAATAATTGTTGTTTTAACTTGATCATTTTCTATCCTTTTCCAACACCAAACCTATCTCCTATTTCTTCAAGGTCGTAAGATGCATCATTTACTTTGCTTGTTGCTTTCATTATAAATACAGTATGATCTTTAAGATCTTTTCCAGTATCATGCAGCTCTTTAATATATGAATACATCCTTTTCATAGTTCCTATTGCATACTCTAGATCATTTAGATGTTTGTTAACATCACTAGATTGCTCATTAACAGATTTAGCATTGTATTTTTCTTGAACGTCTTTTAATGTTGGTAATGATTTACCTTCTTGTCTTTCCCATGCATAACTTTCATTAAGCATTCCATATTTTGATTTGATTGATTTTAATGTTTTTTTCATTTTATATTCCTAATATATTATATATTAATAAATATAAGTAATATAAAATTAAACCATTATAATATATTAAAAGGATTTATTTGCCATATGATAGCATGATTCATGAATATGATTAGATTCTCTCATATTTTTACCAGAACCATTTCCGTCTTGCATAATGCAATGTTTATGAGTGCAATGAGGAACTCCCAACATGTGCATAAATTCATGAACGGTTGTTTTTGCAAAGTTTTCTATTTTAGGTATTCTGTAACTAGAAATTACACATACCGATCCGGGTCTTCTGCCAAGCCCCATAATTCCTCTGTCTGGATATACTTTCTTTTTGCCATTTCGAATTATAGTTCTAGTAACTGATATATCTGAAGATGTTAGGCCTATTACGTGATCTATACTATCAGGTTTAATTTTAACTAAAAATTTTAATATAGCATCTGCTCTATATCTTTTTCCATTAAAACATGACTTTGGTAGTTTTATTTTATCTCCTATTATAATATTAACTTTAGGAAATTTATGTTTTAACATGTTTAATGCTGAATCTGTATATGATTCACTAACACCATCATTTAATGGAATTACTAATACATTTTTAATTTTTGGTTTTGAATTAAAATTATATATGAATAATACAGATAATGTAGTTATAATTAATATTGAAGTTAATATTATGATATTTTTCATGATTTTTATTTTATATAATAATAATAAAAAATAATTAAAAATCCAAAATATTATGTAATATCATCCATGTTTATTTGTATACCATACTTTTGTTTTAATGCTGAAGGACTTTTGCAATTACCATCTTTCTTTCCAGCTGCATCTAATAGATAATCGCCTTCATTACCTGGATTTACCTGTACCAAATAGTCTGTTTCTTTTTCTGACATTATAAATACTGGGGTTCCTCTTTGTCCCATTGCTTGCACTTTAGAATTTGTAGCAAATTTTGGATCAACATTAAAACATCCAGAAGATAAATCATATCGCCGGTTTGACTTTAAAAAGTCTCTTTCTACAACATCAACATATTTTTTAGGTATTTTATTTTCACTGTTTTCTTTATCTAAATATTTTTTTAACTCGTTATCTGGTTTTACTCTTCTTTCGCTAGCTTTTAAACTATGTATTGCAGTTCCAATAGGAATTCCATCTTTAGTAGATAACTTATAAACATTAGGTCCAGTACCTACGTCTCCACTATATTTCTGTGTTCTCTGTGTACCTCTAACTTGATATATTCCAGCTTTTTGTGATTTTAATCCATCTAGTACATCGTACTTCATTTTTATCCATTTTGCTTTACCGTCTTTAACATCTTGCATAGTTGTTCCTGGCTGATAACATCCGAAACCCGAGCCATATATATTACGTCCTCGTTTAATATATGTTCCGCCACTTAAATCACACCATTTTTTATATGTAAATATTTCATCTGGTTGTCTGTCAGTACCAGCTATAGACTGTGAAAAATCTATCAGTTTATGATTTTTATCAAATGCAGCAACCAAGTTTAACCTAGGATCCACAATAAAAAATGGTCTTCCATTATATTCCGGCCGTGTATTTATATAAAATAATTCTTTATTCATACGTTCTGCCCATGGGCCAAGAGTTTTTGGTATCACATAATAATCTGCTTCTATTTGTCCTTTAAAGTCTGAAACGTCTGGACCAGATTTTTTTATAAACATATCTGGATGTTTTATAGCATAATATTCAAAAACAGTAACAGGTTGTCCTTTTCTTGATCCACGTGTCCATGTTAATTTGTGATTAAGTGACTTAGTTATGTATCTATTTTTATAAACACGTCTAGATTTTTTAAATCGAGAAGATAACTTATCAGAAGAAAATACTTTATATTCTTTAGCTATTTCAGGAAACGTTTTATTCAACCAATCTCTATATTTTATACCTTGTTCTGCAGTAGTAAATGGATGTTTTATAACTTTAAGACGATCTTTATCTAAAAATTTTCGTATAGAATCTTGCAATGCAACAGCTTTAATTGCTTTTGCTAACTCTCGTTTTCCTTTAGCAGTTTTTTTCAAAAATAAACCAGGCTTAAGGTCTCTTATTTTTTTCATTATACTACGTAGATTATCACCTAAGGTATTTTTTCGGCGAAGAATATCCATAAAGTCTTGTTCTTGTAGTATGTCTTGCAATCTATCCATTATTATATATAAATATTAAGTTAAATCATTTCTCCAGTTTTATTATTTAATTCTCCAAACGTAATCATTTTTCCATCTGATTTATAATAACCAAAGATACGATTATTAATAACTGGAGCTTGTCCTAAGTTAGCTCCTAATAAACATTTTGAAACAGTATTATAACCTGTTTCTTTATCTCCAACTTCAGTTTTAACAGTTGGTGGCGTTTTTATAAATTCAATTACGCCTGACAAAAAGTTTGGTAATTCAAACGAAAGTTGTTCTTTAGATAATATTTTATAATATTCAGGATCAATTAGAGTAACTTCTTCTTCTGTTTCTGGATGTGGATCGCATCTCATATAATATATTTGCAATAACTCTTGTTCTTGTTCTAATAATATATTTTTTAAACGTATCATTTTAATTCCATTTCTTTTTATATTTAGTTCTTTGATCTGCTAAAACATATTCTACGGTGTCACGCTTTCCGCAATGAGGACAATTTAAATGTTCTATGTTTTCAGCTTCATTGATTTTCCATTCTCCCTTACACGAACTACATTTGTATATATAAGTGTGTCGTATGAATACTTTATGTGCCATTTTTA
>Ga0209337_1002892_pt1 | contig 12218 bp, 3 predicted proteins | sample LinPmetageLP53_FD_184044 | JGI IMG/M metagenome (GOLD analysis project Ga0209337, IMG submission 184044) | Marine viral communities from the Pacific Ocean - LP-53 (SPAdes) (version 2) | ecosystem: Environmental > Aquatic > Marine > Oceanic | place: Pacific Ocean | collected 2010-02-08 | reverse complement strand
AACGTTTATTGTTTTTCTATAAAGCCTATTAACAGGCACATTAGTAATACCTTCTATATGAGACGTGTAAGCAGACCAAAGTGGATTTTCAATATCAAACAACTCCATGTCTTGTATTTCATCTCTGTTCCATATAAGATCTTTTTCAGCTTGTATCATTTTTCTAGCTTTAATACCAAGTGGTGGGGAAACATTTAAGGCATCTGCTAAAACAGCATAAGGATCTGCTTTCATTTCCTTGTTTTGTTGCTTAGCTCTTGTTCTAGCCATATTTTTTAAAGTAGCAATTACAGATCCCATTACGCCAGCTCCTCTTAAAACAGAGTCAATAGAGCCATTTATCATATATTCTTTTTTCTTTATAAGCTTTTCATCTTCTTCGTCATCATCAAAAATAGCCGCGAACAAAGCTGTTTGCAGGCTATAGAATATTAAGTTTTGTATTGCAAGGTAGTAAGCTATTCTAGATGCGTTCGATATATCGCTTTGAAACTGCGTTTCATTACCAGGTGTTATTCTTCTGTTTTTAATATCTAAAAATGCTTTTTTACCTAACCTATTAAACTGTGACGTAACATTTTGAAAAGCTAATATAACTTTACCAAGTGGTGATGCTTGTTGCTGAGAAACCATGTCTGGTCTTGCTGACTGCTGTGTAGCTTCTGCTATTATTTGAAAATCAATAAAAGCTTTTTCTTCTGCTTCTTTTTTGCTTAAACCATCTTTTGTATACTTGTTAACTCTGTTTCTATAAAAAGTAGAACCACCTGTTGCAATCGCAATGTTATCACCAATTTGAGTAGGTAAAAAACCTAGTTGTAGTAATTTTTTAATTAAAGATTGCACTGGGTTTGTAGCATTTTTAACTGAAGCAGCTAACTCAGCTCCGTTAACGTCTGTCATAATACCACCACGCCTTTGTTTCATAAAGTCAGAGTTGAACAACATAGACCAGTCAGTCCAAAATTGTTTTTGATTAGCAAAAGCTTTAGCAGCAGCAAACACATTGTTGTCTGCAAAATTTATAAAATTAACCATAGACATTTGCTGTAAAACAGAAGATCGTATGTTAAAAAACATTGTAGCAGCAACAGACCCGTTTAGCCAATTCATAAAAGTATTAACCATTTTATTTTGACCTGCCGGTCTATTTCTACCAGTCTTAATTCTGTAAAGCATGTCTTTAATAGCATCAACCATACCTTCGCCAAAAGCAGCCTCTATTTTATTTAAGTTTTCTTGTGAAAACACTATGTCTGCGTTTTGAAAAAACTCTTCAAAAAACTGTGACCTACCTATTCTACCCGTAGCATCTGTTAAATCAGTTCTTATATCACCGGCCTCCCAACTAGCTATAGGTTCTACATATTTGTCTTGCTTAGATATTATGTTTATTTGATCAGCGTACGCTTGCAGTTCAGGATCTGATTTTATTAAATCAACTAATTCTTTTTTGTCTGCTTCACTTAAGCCTTCTACTTCGTAACCATGTTTGTCCCAAAGATAAACTCTTATAGCGTCTTCATATTTAAAATCACCATCAGGAGTTTTATTTGATAATTTGTTTTTTACTTCTTTATACTGCTTATTTAAAGCTGCATAGTCATTTGCTATTGACTGCTCTGCTGCGTTTAACTCCCTAAAAGCTCTGTTCAAAGGTTTTACTAAACCTTTTTCAAAAAACTCTCTATGAACGTTGCCTTGAGCACCTTTACCCATAAAGTTATAAAGCAAACCTACAAAGTCTTCATGTGAAGGCGGTATAAACACTCTAAACTTGCCTTTGCCAGACCCACGTTTCCTAGCTTTTACAGCGCTAAATCTTTTTTTAGCATCAATACCTGTAACATCTTCTAATATTTTATTAAAATCACCGTTAAGTGTTTCGCTAAAAAGAATCTTTGCTTGTTGTACTTTACGTTTAACGTCAAATTGTTCTAACACGTTGCTAACAGCCTGTACGTTTTGCAACGCATCATCGGCAAAATAAAAATCATTATAACCCTCTCCAACTTTATCTGCCACCCAAAGAGCTTTTGCCTCTGCTGTAGAGTTGCCTAGACCAGTTATATTTTTTATAGGTATGTTTAAACCATTAGCTTTTAAAAAGTCATATATAGCTTTTTGAGATTGTGGTGGCCTAGCTGTTAATACAAACATATTTTCAGGACCAAACTTACCTTGTAGTTTTAATGCCTTTTGAAACAACGGTGCTATTTTACCACCAACAACCTTGTTAAATTCTGAAAAATCAAACACATAACCTTGATCTTGCAAGTCTTGATATGTGCTAGCATATTGCTCGGCATTTAAAGTACCTGTACCTCCGTCTGGTGTTGTATATTTAACTAGTGATTTACTTGTGGCTAGTGTGTCATCAAAATCTAATATAGTTATACCTCTGACTACTTCAGAGTTAAGCCTTCCTTTTGATACAGCTTTTGCTAATCTTTTTGCTTGTTTAGTGTTTTTTCTTATAGGTGTTTTGATATTAAACTTTTTAGCAAAAGTTACTCCATCAAAATCTACTATTGAGTTAGGATCAATATCAACAAGATCATTAAAATATCTTTGCCACCAAACGTTTTGGCCTAGCTTCCAACCAACAGGCATACTTCTAGCTAGTTTAGCATCTCTTAACTTTATATCATCAACTTTATCTAAGGCTATTAGCTTGTAATTATCTATAACAAGCTCGTAAGATCTTGCAAAGTTTTTTCTATTTATAGAAGCGTCTAACAAATAAAGATAAGCAGCCGTAGCAGGCATTGCATGCTCAAATTCAACCTTTTTTGCGTTTAGTGAATAACCAACTATTTGAGCACCTAGCTTATGCCAATGGCCCGTGTCGTTTGCTACTAACTTTAAATAATTACCAACAACCGCAGCATTATTTTTATTTTTACCTACAAACTTATGTATACGTGTCCACAAAGCATCGTGTATTAAAGACACTGTAGCGTTAAACTCTTCTACTTGTTTATTTTTTAATAAATAGTTATAACTAGAAACTGTGTAATCGGTAACTCCTAATATATCTTGACCGTAATTAGTGTAACTTTCATCGTCTCTTAAATCTGTAAGCATTTTTTTAAATGCATTAAAGTGGCCAGCGTTTACAGGGTCTACGTACTCGTTGTTTTCATTTTTTCTTTTACCATCTGTTGTTGCCATGCTAACACCGTAATCAGAATTACTTCTTGTAAACACAGACGCACCAATACCGTTTTGCCCAAACCAAGCTTTTTTAGGTAGCAAAGTCATAACTTGTTTAAAGCTTTCAAGCATTTCTTTTCTACCATCTTCTGTTAAAACTAAATTTTTTAGGTTTAAAGTTTTTTCTATACCATTTAACTCCAACAAAGTATTAAGCTTGTTTATACCTGCTAAGTCTGGGTTGAAATTAGGGTCAAGAGAACCTTCTGTAAAAAGCTCGTTAATTAAATTTTGAGCTAACTCACTAAAAGCGGTACTACTTTGTGCCGATGTAACGTCAGCTACTTGTTGTGGATCTGCTTTTCTAGCGTCTAGTATTCTTTGTGCTGCGGAAAGTGATTTGTTAGTAACAGTAAAATTAGCAAAACCTTTTAAATTTTGACCTATATTTCTGTCGTATAAGTTTAGCTCTTTTGCTGGCGTTATACCAAAAAACTCTCTTTGTACTTTTTTAACAGTCTCAGGTGTAGGGTTTATAAACTCATCTTTCAACTGCCACAAACCTACTTGAGATGTTTCTCCTTTTGACCTTGCTCTTTTACCATCTGCTTTAAACTTTTTGTCATAAAAATAATTTAAAACATTGTTTTTTAAACCTATTGCTCTTCCTTTTGTTTTCTTTGAAACTTTTATCTTGTCAATTTTATTTACAAAAGCATCTTCAGTTGTTACGTTTGATTTAGGTAAAACCCTTATTTCACTTGTCATTGCAGGTTCAAAAGCATAGTAGTTTTGTATATTACCAGCTTCTGAAGACTCGGGTATACCATCTACTATTTTTTTAGCATACGTTAAGTTTGCTTGCGGGTTAGTTATTTTGTTAGCAGGAATATCAAAGACTATTTTAGTTACCGCTTCAACATTGTTTTCTTGAACTTCTTTAAACGTGTCTCCGTCTTTTACTCTAACAGCATCTATAATCTTATCTGAAGTTCTATTCTTACCTATCTTAAGTACATTTATTTTACTTGACGTGGTAGGTGTTAAACTTTTTTCTAAATCAGTTTCTTTATCTATCATTACATCTTCAGGCGTCTTAGTAGTTTCCTGAGCATCTATAGCTTTTGTAATACCTTCTTGTTGTATTGAAACCTGTATGTTACCATACCTTGGGTGGTTCTCAACAAACTCCTGTAAACGCATGTCAAGCATTTTTCTATTACGTATAGTAGCGTTAAAATAACCCATAACACCACCTTTAAAGTCTTTTTCAAACTTCATTAACAAACCTACAGCGCCTCTATTTTTTAAAGAACCTGCAATGTCTTTTCTTGGACCTGTAAACTGAAGCTGTATATCTTCTAAGTCTTTGTTTGTAAAACCTTCTATTAAACCTGCATTTTTTAGTTTTATTAAACGATCAAAAACAATACCTTGCATCATATCAGCGGTCATGTTAGCTGCAACTTCTTTGTCAACATCAATAAACTCCATCATAGTGTTATTGATTTCTGTGTAAACTTCAGAAGCTAAAATCCCACCTTCTATTTCTTTTTTGTCTTCTTGCTCTGTATTTACTTTGCCTTTTGGTAACCTTACGCTAACACCACGATCACTAGCTACACCTCTAAACTTATTCCATCTTTGTACATATGTCAAAGCAGTGCTTGCATCCATTTTAGACCAATCAAACATTGGCATACTCATTTCTTTTTTAAACATGTTTCCAAATAACTTACCAATATTAAACATTGTTTCAGAACCGTCTTGCGTTATATCTAAAACGTCGTAAAATTTCATAGCATCAGACAAGTTTGTCATCCACTCTTTATGATAATTTTTAGAAGATTTTTTAAGTTTACCAGCGTATCTTTTGTTAAAAAGTTTTTGAGCTAGAGCCCAAACTTGCTGCAATCTTTTGTCTTTAGTGTTTGCAAGCTCTGTTTCAATAGCACTAACCATTTCTTGCAACTCTTTCATGCCCATGTTAGCTTGAGTAAAGTGCATTGCTTCGTGATGTATTGCGTTTGTTGACGTTGGGTCTTCTAACAAATCAATATTGTCTACAATGTTGTCATCTATAACCCAAGCTATACTACCATCTACAGCCGCGTTTACTTTACCGTCATGCAGTGTTTTCATATCTAAGTATTGCAATAGTCTTTCCGCTCCTGCTATTTCAGAAAACTGATCAAAAGCTTTGTTGTTAGCTTCTTGCAAGTTAAAACCACCTTCAACAAACTCTTCTATTTTGTTTTGTAAATCAGTAGCTACTTTATACCAATCTTTATTATTAAACACTTTTGCAAAATACTCTTTAGCCTGCTCTTTTGTTTTAAATCTTTTAAACTTTTTACCTTTAAAATCTCCAGTTTCGTTTTTATTTATCCAATTTACAAGCGCTACATCTCTAAAATAATTGTCTTTTAATAACTCTTTATTTACTTTATTTTGTTCTTGCTGAATTTTATTGTTTAAATCTTTTATCTTATTGTTGTTATCTTTTTGGTAAAAAGAAGGCATACCCGGGTTTTCTTTGCTAAACTCTTTTTGCTCGTTTAAAACTTCTTTTACTTGTGTTTGAAGTTTTGTTTTTTCAACTAAAGATTTTATTACTTTTTCTTTAGCTTCGTTGTCCATTCTTGTAAACTTACTAACATTGTTAAATGCGTTTTCAGTAGCATCCAACTCATTAATAGTTTCAATATAAGTATCGTAATCAAGATTACCATCATCTAAAGCTTTTTTTAATATTGATTTTTCTTGGTTTATTAAAAATCTAGACTGTTTTGGATTAGCATAAAACTTAGCTTTAAACTCTCTCATACCAGTTCTAGTAGCAGCACCGCCACCAAGAAAAAATGGTGTTGTTAAAATAGCTTGACCAGCACCTTCCATCATTCTCATTACATTTTGCTCTGGATCACCAGCATACCCAGTCGATGCTTCAACGCCTTCAAAACCTAGCTTTTCCTGTAGTGCTTCTGTCACTGATTCAACTCCAGTTGCACCACCTATAGCTTTAAAACCTTGAGTTAAAAGTTTTTTTCCAGTTTTACTTTTTAAAACTTTCACAAAACCATTTTTAAAAGCCTCTGAAACAACACTAACAGGCAGAAACTTAAAAGCTTTTGCAAACACAAACACATTAGAAGCAACATCTAATGAGGCTGCACTTGCACCATACTTAACTGCTGGTGCAAAATCTACCTCGCCATTAACAACAACGTTGGTCATGATTTCAATAGCTTTGTCTGGATCTTTTTGACTTAACAAGTAAAAAGCTTCTTGTGCTTTTTGATCTTCTTCAGTAGTAGGGTTTTGAACGTCTGTGTATAAGTTTGGAAATTCACTTCTTGCAGCTTCAATATTCATAGACTCACTTGCTATACCACCGGCTTCTTGAGCAAAAGTAGGATATATAAACATACTAGCCAGCATCTGAGTACCTTGAGTACCCATCATTTTCTGCCACTCATCCACAGTAACATTAACATCAAAAATACTTTTACCAAATATTTTAGCAGGATCAAGAGCTGCTATTTTTTTTTGGTACTGCTCGGACTTGCTTATACCTTCTTGCAAGCTGTTAATATTAGCTGTTAAACCAGCTTGTAGGTCTTTAATTCTTTCTCCAACAGTTCCTTGGTAAATTGTTGTTTGCGTACCTTCTCTAATACTAGGCTTGGACATTTTTGTATAACTTGCTTTAAGAGGGTCAAAAGAAATACCGTCAACTACTGTTGGATTATTTTGAGCTTCTTTAACTTGTTTTTGTAATTTTTGAAGTTCACTTGTTTTGTCTCTTATTGCCTGGTCGTTTGCAATTATATTTCTATACTCGTTATCACCTTTTGCTATCTGTATTCTACCTACTCCAACCCCGTGAGACATATCTGCCCAAGTATCACCAATTATAGGTATTTTTCTTAAAGCGCTTGCTACAGGTAAAAACTCTTTCTCAGCTTCTAGTATAGCTTTTTTGTTTATAGCAGATCCAGACTTTTCTCTATTACCATAAATACTACTAACACCAGCCTCAACACTTTTAGTAAGCCTTTCATACTCGTAGCTTTCGTTTATAAGTTCTTCTTGCTTTGCTCTTATTAAAGTGTTTAGCTCAAAATTTAACTTTTCTACTTCGTCTTCATTTGTTAAATCATATTTTGTTTTTAATAAAGAAACTTGCTCCGCAACGTATTCTTTAAGAGGATTGTTTATTTCTAAAGAAACTTTTTCCCATATTTTTTCACTGTCAAACATTTCGTTAAAAACCATTTGCTGTCGCTGTTCTAGTTCTTCGCTAGTTAACTCTTGCATTGTTTTAACGCTACCGTCTTCATTTGTAAATGTTATGGGTCTTGTGTTGGCAAACTCTATAGTTTTAGCATATATATCAGCGTCAACATTTTTTTCTATTTCACCATTAACGTAAGTCTCTTGTATAAATTTATTAAATTTATCCGCCTCTTCTTGTGTTCCAGAGCCAAACGCCGTGCTTAAACCTAAATCACTACCTAGTATTCCCTTGTCAAAAGAAAAAACTTCTTCTCGTCTATTTCCATTTCTATCAGCTGGCGCTATAGCTTTTATTAAATCAGCGCCACCTGCAAAAGCATTAAGTGGATTGCCCTTACCAAACTGCGCGTTGCTTTGTTCAAAATCGTAGCCTAAACCACTAAATCTATTTTTAAGCCTTGTTATAGCAATTTCTTCTGTTACTTTAATGTCATCTTTTGTTACTTGTGGCAATGGTGTAACCTCTCCAAACGGCTTTATTCTATAAGCGCTTGAAAAGTCTAACTTAAACTTATCTAAATTATGTACATGTACCTTGTACTGTTTGCCAGTACTTTCATCAAAGTAATATTCAAACATTTATTATTTCTTTTTATTTGGATCTGCATAATTAAGGTCTACATCAGGACCAGGAGTTAAGTAACCAGGGTTTGCTTGTAAGTATTGCTCAAAAGTATAAAGAGCTTTTGCGTTAAATCCATTTACACCAGCACCTCTAAGCATTTGCTGGAATAACTCTACAATATCTTCTTGTTTAGTAATATCAAACTTCTTACCAACAGGTTCCGTTGCTTTGAATGTTCTATATCTAGGATTAAGTTGTTCGTTTTTACCTTTACCAATAGTTTCTCTTAAATCAGTTGATTTTTTAAACAATTGATACTCATTACCATTCCCTCCAACTACTTTTTCTATCATAAGCCCCATATTCATCGCAAAATCACTTGCGGAAATTGGATCGCCTATAGATAAACTTTGCATAACTTTAGATATGTTACCTAGAGCATTACCTGTAGCACCGTTATCCATAAAAAACTCATCTATACTAAAAATTTCTTGTGAAAGTAATATTTGCGTCTGATTAGCTAGGTGCGTTTTTGAAGTTTGATTTTCTAAAACTGTTTTAGCAAAAACATTAGTTGTTTGCTCGTCATAATTATCATTACTAGGCTTTGTAAGTATTTCTATAAAGTTTACAGCATTTTCTTCTGTTATTTGCTCAGAGTCTTTAGTACCATCACCATCTAAGTCTGAACTAAGTGAGCTTAAAGCAGAGACAAACTCTGGAAGATTATTTAATAGCTGATCTTTAATAGAGCCACTTGGCCCACCTTCTAACTCGTTAACCATAAGTAAAGCACCAAAGTTATTACGGTCTTCCATTAGAGCATTAAAATCTTGGTTAAACCGTATTGAGTTAAACTGTTCTTTTTTAGGGTCTACGTGTTGATTTATAAGTATTTGAGCATTTCTTATACCTTTTTCATCTTTAGGAACATACATGTTTTTTAAATCTTCAATACTAATAGATACTCCATCTATTTTTATTTCTCTTTTATTTACGTCGCCAATTTTAAAATTATTGTCTAAAAGTTTTTCATATTTCTCCATAGCCTCATCACTCATGTTAGCAAATGAAGCTGTTTTTTTAAAGTCTACAAGCGTTTGTTTTGTTTTAAATATATCATTTTTCATTACATCCAGCATGTCTAGACGTTTTATAGTGCTTGTTGCATCTTCAGTTTTAACAAAAGAAGCGTCTTTTATAGGTTGGTTTATAAATATAGCTTTTTCAGATATTATATCATCAAAGTCTATATCATCGGTAGCTGACATAACTATATTAGCTTTTGACTCAACCACACTAGCTAGTTTATTTGACTTTGCTTTAGCATTACCAATAACGCTAAGCATTTTGTTAGACGCCTGCTGTTGTTGTGAGCTTATGTTTTGAAACCCACTTACCATACTGCTAAATACGCTTGACAAATCAGGTACTACACCAGCCTCAGCTATTCCTATACTTTTAAATTTATTCATAATTAGTCTTGTGTCATTAAATATGTGTTCAACATATTGTTCATGCTGTTTATGTTATTTTGAGATGCTTGAGCTTGCATTTGGTTACCAGCAACTAAAGATGACATTTGATTTGCCTGCGCTTGTCCAAGGTTAGATGCTGCAGAAGCTGTAACCGCTGCCTGCATACTTAGTAAATTAGCGTTTCTTTGGTTCTCTAACGATTGAACACCAGCTTCACCTTTTCTTTCTGTTATATCAGCTGTTAAAGCCCCTTGAGCCATAGCTTTTTGGTTTATAGATTCTTGTTTTCCAATGGTAGCTGAAATTTTCTGATCTTGTATCATGCCTTGATTTGCTAATGTTTGTGCTAAACCAGCTATACCGCTAGCACCAGCAGCACCACGAAAAGAAGCTAGTATATTAGCTCTTGTCTGTTCACCTCTTTTAGACATAAACTCAGCCTGTTGAGTGTTGACAGTTAAATCTTCAAAAGGATTTTCCATGTTTTCAAATGGATTTACAAAAACCATTTCTCTATATTTTTCTTTTTCTATAGATAAAAGACGTTGCTGCTCGTCTCTAAACTTTCTAGATTCTGCTAGTTGCTTTTCAGTCATTGCATTCATTTCTCTTTGATTTCTTCTTGCCACAGCATTTTGTTTTCTTGAGCTTAAAAAATTTAGCCCCATACTAATCATCATCACCTCAGGTGTTGTGATTGCATATGTAGCGTTTGCTTCATACGTAAAAAAAGAAATAAAAAATTCTAAAATAAGTTCTATCATATTTGTAATTGTTACTATTATATTGTTACACTTTTTGTGTGTTTTTTACCATTATACTACCTCAGAACCAACTGAAAAAAGTTTAGCTTCAGTAGTACTTGTATTTTTCATTTTAACTTTAGCGTAATACCCAGATATTCCAGAGGTATTTACAACACCACTTTTAGCAAATAAAGCCATATCATTTGCAAGATTATTACCACTTACGCTTGTACCACCGTCATTTACAGTTATAACATTAGTAGTGTGATTAATAACTGTAACCTCACCTCTAAGCACTGGAAGATTACTACTATTGTTTTTATCTATACCACTATCTGCACCAGTAAAAGTTAAAGTGCCCGAAGGTGTACCACCCGGAGCACCACTTAAAACTAAATTAACACCATCAATACTAGCTACGGTAACAGTATTAGTTATACCTGTTCCGCTTACAGTAGTGCCAACCACAACTTGATTACTAGCGGCTGTCAGTGTTTGTGTTGTCCCAGTTGTACCACTAGCTATAACAGCTGTGCTACCAGCATCAAGCGCGTTTACTTTACCCGCTGTATATATAGCGTCGCCTATACTTAGTGATTCGTTTATATTTCCGCTTAATGTTATTGTGAATGTTCCCATATTATATTAAGACCAGTTAGGGTCAATTGTTAAAAAGTTATCTAAATTTAAACTTATTGTTGTATTTGCTGTGGGGAATTGGTTTATACTTAGCACAAAGCTTATATCAGCAACTCTACCTGCGTTTTCAAAAACTACTAATTGACCAGATCTAGATACAACACTTTCGCTTAATACAGCTGTATGATTACTACTGTCAACAGTATTAACCGTAAGGTTTTCTAAGTTAGCACCACTTTTTACAGTGGTAACGCCTTCATATAAACCCACAACGTTTCCAACACCATCATCTAAAGCAGTGTTAGTTAGCAAAGTAATTGTTGTACTACTACCAGAACTATTAGCGTTTATTTTTTTATTCACATCAGCAATTGTTAAAGCCGCAATATTTTCTTCATTTGGATTTGTTGTTGAAAAAATAAGACCTGTAGCTTTTTGTATAAAAGTAGACCCAGCGCCAATAAAAGTTAAAGTGCCTGAAGGCGTGCCACCTGGAACACCACTCAAAACTAAAGCAGTTCCGTTAATAGTAGATACGGTTACGCTATTAGATATACCTGTTCCAGTTACAGTCATACCACCTAATATTTGACTATTAGCTGCTGTTAAAGTTTGCCCTGTTCCTGTTGTGCCAGTAGCTACCGCTGCTGTTGTTCTAAACTCAAAGTCATTAATTGCTATTTCCCTAGCTATTTTAAGCGCTTTAGTGTTTAGTTTTGGTTGTAGTGCTATTGATGTGTTCTGGTTAGAAGAGCCTGAATTAACACCATTTATAGTTGTTGATGAAGGTAAAGCCCCGTGAGTACCAGAGTAAGAGCTGTCAGCAGAAACACAAGTAAAAACTACTGTAACATTGTTTACTTGGTTAAAAGTAAAAACACCTGCTAAAGAGCTTGGTAAAACAGTTAAACCAGAATCACTAACGCTTATTTGCAATGAATAAGAAACTAAAGATGTTGAGCTAGGTATCACAAAACTTGTTTCTGAAACACCAAGACTATCTATAACTACAACACCTGAAGTTGTAGAGGACGATGTAAAAGTGTTAGTTGCAAAATCATAAGTGTGGTTGTCAGAGTTTCTTTTTAAAAAAAATGAAAACTCAGAATTTTCAGTACCGTTAACAACAAGTTGTCTTGTTTGTCCTCCAGTTGGAATGTCAGATGTGTCTAAAAACACACCGCTTATTTCTTTTATAATTGTACTATTAATACCTACGTTTTCGTCTGAACCTATGCTTTCGTTAAAATTTAAATTGTTGTATATTGTATTAACACCAGCTTTAGCGCTAATTACAAAAACTTTTTGCGTTATTCTTTCTAAAGAGTTTTCAGT
>Ga0209337_1002891_pt1 | contig 12218 bp, 8 predicted proteins | sample LinPmetageLP53_FD_184044 | JGI IMG/M metagenome (GOLD analysis project Ga0209337, IMG submission 184044) | Marine viral communities from the Pacific Ocean - LP-53 (SPAdes) (version 2) | ecosystem: Environmental > Aquatic > Marine > Oceanic | place: Pacific Ocean | collected 2010-02-08 | reverse complement strand
CAGTAGGCAAGAGTGCTTTAGCAGCAAACACTACAGGAACAAATAATGTGGCTATCGGGGCTAATGCCCTAGATGCTGTAACTACTGCAAATAACAATATTGCGGTAGGTTTAGATGCTTTATCAGGTTCAGCTGGTAATCAAAATGTTGCAATAGGCACAGATGGTCAAAAAGTATCTACTGCTGCTAATAATACATCTGTTGGTTATTTAGCTTTAGCAGCAAACACTTCAGGAGAGGACAATACTGCTTTAGGCAAAGAAACTTTAAAAGAAAACACTACAGGAGATAGCAATACAGCAGTTGGTGTACAAGCTTTACGAGAAAACACGACAGGTGGGGCAAATGTAGCTGTGGGTGCTGTAGCTTTAGATGCCAACACTACAGGGTCTGATAATAATGCAGTAGGAGTACATGCTTTAGGCGGTAACACCACAGGTAGTTACAATAATGCTGTTGGAAGAGATGCTTTAAAAGCAAACACTACAGGAGAGCAAAACACTGCTGTAGGAGATACCTGTGGAGATGCAATAACCACAGCTAATTTTTTTACAGGAATGGGCAGAGGAGCAGGAGGTGCAATTACAACAGGTACTTCTAATACTATGCTTGGTTATTTTGCAGGTAATCACTCACATGGAACTACAACAGGCGATGAGAATACTATTATAGGTTCACTTTCTCGTGCATCTAGTGCTACTCAATCTAACGCTGTAGTAGTAGGTTACAACGTTGAAGGTACAGGAAATTTTACGACTGTTGGAAATGGTACTTCTGAGATAAGAGCTCAACACGGAGTTGCAACTTGGGCAACTGTTTCTGATGAACGCTATAAGAAGGACATCGTAGACTCTACAGCAGGTCTTAGCTTTATTAATGCTTTACAGCCTCGTACTTTTAAGTACAAAAATCTTGGCGAACTACCTGAAACCTTTAGAGCTTATAAAGCTGATTCAACAGAAGTCTTTAAAAACTCTGACACCAATCACGGCTTTATAGCTCAAGAAATTAAAGCAGCTATTGATGCTGATAACAGTATTAAAGATGGCTTTAAACTCTGGGGTGACAGAGAAGATGGTTCGCAAGAAGTTGCAGAAGCAGCTTTAATACCAATTCTAGTTAAAGCTTTGCAAGAAGCTGATAATAAAATAGATGCTTTGACTACTAGAATCGAAGCGTTAGAAAGTTAAATTAAACGGAGAATAATATGGCTCAAACAGTAGCAGAATGCTTAACAGCAGCAACAGATAGCGTAACGCTTATCAACGACATTAATACAAATGGCAAAAAATCAACGTATGTTGGTGGTACAGCAGAAGCTGATACAACAACTATGACACAAGCCGAGATAAATGAATTGGTACAACGTAATGTTGACCACTTAGAACTTATCTTAACTTACGAACCTGTTGATTCAGATGATGATACACCAGATGTTAAAGGTGCTAGTGATGATAAATCATCTTACACAGGTGCAGTAACAACGGGTAAAGCTTATATAGCAGCTAACTAATTAAGGAGTAAACAATGGAAACATTAGTAATATTTTTAATACTTAGCGGTGTCGCATACTTTGTCGTATCTTCACAAAGACCAGAGTGGATTGAATTAATTAAATCAAAATTTAAAAAGAAATAAAGACCTATGGAGATTACAGGCTACTTACTGTGGAATATATTTCTTACATTAATAGTTGCTCCAATACTTTACAGTATTCGTGAGAACACCGCAGAGATTAAAAGACTCGACATACTTTTAAATAAAACAAGAGAAGAGATGGCAAAAGAATACGTAACCAAACAAGAACTAAAGGATGATATGACTAGAGTGTTTGATACGTTAGACAAAATTGAAGAGAAACTTGACAAGCTTTTCGAGGTTAAATAATGAGAAAAAATAAAAACAGTAAAAGAATGAAACACTATATGGGTAGTCGTGCTGACTATCGTACTGGTGGACGTGTTCAAATGGTGCATGGAGGAGAACATAGTGACAGCTATGAAGAGCCTGACCTTACAGATGAACAGTTAGAAGCAGCTAGAAGAGCAGCCGAAAATTATCGTACAGGTACGCCACCTCCGGGTGGAGGAAATTCTGGTGGCGGTACAGGAGTTATTACTCCTCCCACAGACCAAGAAATATTTCAAGAAGAAAGAGATAAACGTGTAATTGATACAGGACGTAAAGTTCAAGATATAGCATTAGGAAAAAATATTCCTTTACCAGAACAAGAAGTTCAAAAAATAGAAAGAGGACCTGACTCTGAAGCATTACAATTAGATGAACGAACTGGAGTAACTGCTTCTACAATAGATGTTGCAGGTTCTGAAAATGTAACTAAAGCTGATACTACAACTGCTACTGCTGCAAGTCCTATTACTACATCAACTATGGATGCTGCTCAAGTAGACACAAATGTAACTGTTGATGCTGCACAAGGAACTGTATCAGATGAATCTTTAGCTGAAGCTGCTGATGTTGCAAGAGTACCTAAAATAGATGCAGCTAATGTTGAAATTCCTTTAGGAGCACTTACTAATAGAGTTGTAGGGACTTTAAGTGACGAAGCTAAATCTGTAGCTGCTAAAAATATTGGCACAAGTTTAGCTAGAATTACACGAGCAAAAAAACAATTAAGTAAAGCAGGTTTAACTGATTTAGAAATTACCGAAATAGGTAATGACCCAGAGGCATTAGAAAATAGACTAGGTGACTTTAGTGAAACACAACGAGGAATTATTGAAGGATTGCCAGAAGAAGCACTAGTTTCTACACAAATTAATAGTTTGTTAGAAGGTGTTGAAAACGGTAACATACCTACATGGGCAAGTCCTGCTGTATCCGCAGTAGAACAAATGTTAGCTGTACGAGGATTAAGTGCTTCTAGTGTAGGACGAGATGCTTTATTAAATACTATTATACAATCAGCTTTACCAATTGCTCAAAGTAATGCTCAAGCAATTCAACAATCTGTTTCTCAACAAAAAACTATTGAAGCTCAAGTAGCAGAAGCAAATGCACAAAGAGCACAACAAACAGCTACACAAAATGCTCAGAATGTTTTTAGTTTAGACATGGCTCAGTTTAGTTCTGACCAACAAATAGCGTTATCTAATAGTAAATTTTTACAAACTGTAGGTCTAACAGATGCTTCTATGGAACAACAAGGAGTTATGCAGGATGCAGTATTAATGTCTCAAGCAAATTTAACAGAAGCAGATTTTTATCAAAAGTCTCAGATACAAAATGCTCAAGCTTTTCTTGGTATGGATATGGCTAATTTGAGTAATCAACAAACTGCAAATGTTTTAAAAGCTCAACAAGAAAATCAAAGATTACTGAGTAATCAATCAGCAACTAATGCTGCTGCACAATTTAACTCAGCAAGTGAAAATCAAACAAGACAATTTATGGCTTCTCTTCAAACACAAGTAAGTCAATTTAATGCTCAACAATCTAATGCTGTATCTCAATTTAATGCTCAATCAGAAAATTCTGCAGAAGCTAGAAGACTTGCAAATATTGCTGATGTAAATAAAAGTAATGCAGCAATTTTAAATCAAACTGCACAATTTAATGAATCAATAGATTTTCAAAGAAATCAATTTAATTTACAAAATGCACAAGCTATAGAACAATCAAATACTGCTTGGAGAAGAAAAGCTAACTTAGCAGATACAGCAGCACAAAATGCAGTTAATCAACAAAATGCTCAAAATGCTTTTTCTTTAACTACATCAGCTCAATCTTTTTTATGGCAAGAATTAAGAGACCAAGCAGATTATGATTTTAGATGGGCAACTGATTCGGCTACTAGAAAAACAAATGCTATGATAGCTGCAGCTAGTGCAGAAGGCGATGCTGCTAAAACATGGTCAACTAATTTTAATAAAGCATCAGGGGTTCTTGATAAAATATTTGGAGAATAATAATGGGTATACTTAGTAAAGCTTGGAAAGGTTTAAAAAAAGGTGTTAAAAAAATAGGTAAAGGTATAAAAAAAGCTTTTGGTAAAGTAGCTAAAGTTTTTGGTAAATTAGGAATCGTAGGTCAACTAGCACTTGGATTTTTAATGCCCTATGCGTTAGGAGCAATGTCTAGTTTTGCATCAGCAGCTTTAGGTAAAGTAGGCACATGGTCTGCTACGTTAATTAAAAGTTCTAATGTAATTGCTAAAGCAGTTGGATATGGATTAAAAGCTGTACACAAAGTAGGAACAACTCTTGGTAATATGTACACAAGTGTTACTGATACTATTTCAGCAGGAGTAGATAAAACAAAAGAATTTTTTGGAGCAGGACCAACTGATAGTATAGATATTACAAAAGATTTAAACTCTAATGTACAAGCAAGCATAGATGCAGATGTAACTAAAACTTTAAATTTAAATCAAACAGTAGCAGATGTGCCTTTTAATACAAGTGCTCCTAAACCTTCTTTATTAGCAAAATCAAAAGTTATGACTGCAACTGATGCAGTAGCATCCACAGGAATATCAACTCCAACAGTAGTTGGTGGAGAAACTTTATTATCTAAAGTATCTGAAGAAGCAACAACTAATATATTTCAAGACATAGGTACAGGAATTCAAAAGTTTGCAGGAGATATTAATATAACTAATCCAGAATCACAAATAAGACAAGACATTGCAGACTTTAGTGCATATGATTATGGTAAATCTGCTGTTACAGGAGCAGTAGATAACGCTGTTATAGGCGGTGTACAAGATGTAGGAAGACAAAAAGTAGCAAGTGCTTTAGGTTATAAAGTTCCTAATAGTAATCAAACATATATTAATTTACCAGAAATGCAAGGAGCTAGAAAAGATATAGGTAAATATAATGAAGCTAGTATTTGGGCACAGTCTAATGGTAATAATTTTTTAACACAAAGTTTTAGACCTAGAGATTATGTTGCAGAAGCTTTTGGAACTAGCAATGAAGTACAAGATTACTTTAATGCAATTAAACCAATACAACCAATAGGAGTTGCTTAAAATGTCATTAGAAGAATTTGACCAAGCAGGTGTAGATGCTATTGGAGGAAATTTAGGAAGACCTGTTCCGGGACAATCTTTAACAACTAGTCCTGAAGAAGCTCGACCCTTTGAACAACCTCCTGAATTTACAGACTTTAGAGATGCTTTAGATTTTACAACTAGTGAATTATTACTAGAAGAAAATTTAGTTCCGTTATTACAAGCTATGGGAGGAGGAGTTCCTATTGTAGACATAGTAACTCAATTAGCTTATGTTGGTTTTAGAGAAGGTAAATGGAATCCAGACATGGTTTTATTACTTGTAGAACCTTTATCATATGTGTTAATTGCATTGTGTGAAAAAGCAGGAATAAAAGATTTTGTTATTTATGGTGGAGAAGACCAAGATGATACAGAAGAAGATGAAATAGAAGTAAGAAATTTAAAACAAAATAATTTAGAAAAATTAACTAAAGAAAAATTAGGTAATGTAACAACAGTGCCTGAAGGTGCATTACCAAAAGATATTATGGAAGATATACAACAAACAGATGTAGCAAGTTTATTAGCACCAAGTAATAAACCTGAAGAATTAAAAAGTTTATTAGCTTGATAGGAGACAATAATGGCAAGATATGATGTAGAAGGAGATGTTCAATTTGTTCAACAACAAATGGATAATGCTCGTCAGTATAAAAATGAACAAGCTAAGAAAGAAGATGATTTTGCTAAAAAATTATTTTTATTAGATACGTTTGTCGCACGACCTTTAGAAAGCACAATTAATAAAAACGCAGCTCTTGCTGATGCACAACAATCTTTTAAGAAAGGTTTTTATGAAGACTTAACTACCCGAGCAGAAACAATTAGAACACAAGATGCTGAAAGACTTGCTTCTGGCAAATCAAGATTACAATATTTAGAAGAAACTCGTTTTGAATTATTAAGTAGACAAGCACCAGAAACATTGCCTCAAGCAGATTTAGCTTTAGTACAAAGAAGTTTTAGAGAACAAGCTAAACAATATGCAAAAGATAATATAAAAGAATATACTTCGATAGTTGACAAAATGTCTAGAGTTCCTTCTTTTGAAGAGTTAGATGCGAACTATGAAGCATATAGTGATATTCCTAGAAATGGTTTAGAGTTTATAATGAAAGGAGTTAAGAATGCAGTTAAAGGGCAAACGAAAGAAACTATAGAAGCCGAAGGTAAAAAATCTAAAGATGCTTTTTATGGTTCTCCGATGTTTGAAAAGTATAGTCAACTTGAAGATTCTATTAAAAACTTTGATGCTCTTACAGGAAGAGGAGATGATATATTAGCTGTGTTAAAAAAAGCAGAAGAAGAAAGTTTAATTAAAGGTAAAATTATTCCTGAACTTGTTCAAAAAAGTTCCATACCTACAGAAAATTTAAAAACAGGAAGAGTAGATACTGAAATTATTATATCAATTCCTAGACAAAATATTGAAACAGGAGAAATAGAATTTACAAATACAAGTTTAGGAAAAAGTTCAGAACTATTACCTGATAGTATTATTAAATTAAATGACATAGATAGTTTTATTGACACTGTTAAGCCACAACATAGAGATAAAGCTAGAGAGTTATTAACGACTAATGGTGGAACACGAGAAGATTATCTTGCTTTTGTTGAATGGAGAGATAGTGATTATAGTGTTTTAGATGTAGATTGGAAAGATGAAAAAGATATTGATGATGCATTCCCTGGTTGGTACACTACTCAAATTAAATATTCTCAAGGAGCAGACGGTAGTTTCTTAGGAAAAGAAATTGGAAGAACAGGTGTTTGGGAAATACGTGCAGATAAACGTGCAGAAGCAGAGTCTTTAGGATTAGATGAAAAAACTATGAGAGAAAATTTTGTTTTAAATGGAAGCAAATCATCTCAAAGTTATTCAACTACTTTAGAAGCTTTAACCTTAGGTTCTTTAACTGACGATAATTATGTAAGTATTCAAAATATTTTTAATACTGATAGTCAACAAAGTTATTTAACAGAAGCATTAGGAGACAGAGGAATTTTAACATCTGTTTATCAAACACAAATTGAAAATAGCAATAATGATATTGTAAAACTTAAACGTATAGAAGATGCTTCTATATTTTTTCCTGAGTCAGGTTTAACAGGAACTTATGATTTAGCTTTTTCAAAAATTGATAATCAATACTATTTAAAACAAATTAAATAATGTCAATAAATCCATTTGAAAATTCTGAACATGTAGAATACATAAGAAATAATTATAATCCTACATATCAATTAAGTAAATCAGAAGCTCTTACATATGCAACAGGCATGGGAGCTAGTGACACTGCTAGAGGTATAGGTCAAATGTTTTCTAATGCTGTTGGGTGGGACACTGCATCCGAAGCTTTAAAAAAGAAAGATGATAAACTTAGAGCCGTGCTTGAACACCCTGAATTTGGAACAGAAGCAACTATTGCTTTTTTAAGCAGTGCTGTTGTAGCTGACCCAGTTACATATGTTCCTATTGTAGGATGGATATCTAAAGGAAAAAAAGCTAAAAATTTATATGACTTTACAAAATATGGTGCTGCTAGTGGAGCTATAGTATCTTCTTTAGGTTATGTACCTGAAGAATTAGATGGCTTTATAGTTGATAAAGATGCTAGTACACTTGCTAAACGAGTAGAGTATGCAGCTTTAGGAGGTATAGGTGGTGCGACTATAGGAGCTTTAGGTGGTAAAGTTGTAGATAAAATTCAAAAAGCTAGAGGTAAAGGAAGTATTTTTGGTGAACCTGATGAAGTAGTATCTAAAACTAATTCTACAGACATGCCTCCTGTAACTGGAAATCAATCTTTAAAACTAGGACAAACAGTTAGAGCACCTGATAGAAATAATGTAGGTACTGTAATGTCTATAGATGAAAAGAGTGGTACTGCTATTCTTAGATTTGTAAATAAAAAGAATGGAACTACTGCTACTAAAAAGTTTACATTAGATGAATTACAACCTCCAAAATCGGGTCAAGCTAAACAAACTCCTTCTAAAATAAAAAGTGATGATTCTGCTAAACAATCTTCTGAAATTAAATTTATTGTAGATGAAGAATCAAATCCTAAAACTTTATTATATAAAACTGTAGATAAAGTTACAGGAAAAATGTATACAATTAAACGAGCTCTTGATGAACAAAATAAAGTAATTGAAGGACAATGGGAAATTATTATTCAACGTAGACAAAAAGTTAAAGTTAAAGGACAAAATAGAAAAAGAACTAAAGTTGTTTATGAAGATACTAAAATTGCAGGAAGTTTAGAACAATCTAAAGCATTTGTAAAACAACAAATTAGAGAAGTTAATCCTACAGAACTTGCTCCAAATAAAGTAATAAAAAATATAGCAGATGATTCTGTAAAAAAACCTGATGAAAAAGCAGGTGTGTATGTTAATCCATTTTTAAAACAGTATCAAGACTTATTAGGTAGCCCTATAAAAAATTTAGTATTTAATAATATTGGAGAATCTTTATCAGCTATTGGTGGCTATACATATGGTTATAGTTCAGTAGATGACCCTAATGCTACATATGCCCAAAAAGTATCAACAGGATTAGCTTATGGTTTAGCTGCTGCTACAGGAACTAAAGGTTTAAAATCTTTGGATAATAGATTTAATCAAAATGCAATTACTGATGTAATTTCTAGAGGAGTAATTGATGGTTATAAATTAGATGATTCTTATTTATTATTACGACAAGAATTTAGAAATGAAAAAAATACTATAGGTCATAAATTTTTAGAAGTACAACAAGAAATTTCAGAAAAACTTTCTCCTGAAGATAGTAAACTTTTATGGCAATTTATGGTTGGAGAAATTAATGAAATATCTCCAGAGTTACTATCAATTAATACTAAAGCTAGAAAATTAATTACAGATTATGCTCAAGAATTAGTAGATTTAGGTTTATTAGATGAAAAAATATTTCTTAAAAATGTTAATACTTATTTAAAACGTAGTTATTTAAAACATAAAAAAGAAAAAGGAACTAGAGTTTTTGATACTAACAATCAAATTAGATTAATAGGAGATGAGTTACGACCCAGAGGAATGACAGATGAAGTAAGTGTTAAAGCTTTTAATAATCCTGAATCTGCGTGGCAAAAAGAAGGGTGGGAAGTTTTCCAAGAATTAAAAGGAGATAAATTAAAAGTTAGACGAGACTACACCAAAGCTGAACGTATTGATATGGAAGAAATAGAAGATGCTTCTTATGCTTTAGCTGAAACAGGTAGACTTTTTGCTAACGATATTGCAACTGGTAGATTTTTAAATAAAATAGCAAAACAATTTGGAATTGATGAGGCTGACTATAAAGTATTAACTGACATTGAGAAAAAAAATTACGAAAAACTTGGTGAAGAATTTATTAAAGGAACTAAAAAACCTAAGTATGGAGAACTTAGTGGGATGTATGTTCCTCAAGAAGTAGCTACAGATATTAAACATATTTTTAATTTTTCTACAGAAGGTGAACAATGGATAAAAGGATTTGGAAGAAACTTAGATAGCTTACAAACTCTGTGGAAAAAAACTAAAACAGCATGGAATCCTGCAACTCACTTAGCTAATAGTGCTTCTAACATTATGTTATTAGATTTTGCAGGAACAGATTTAAGATATTTTGGAAGAGCTGTTAAAGAAATGTATAAAGCAGATAAATCTGATATTAATGTACAGGCTAAAATTGCAGGAATATATGACGTTAATTTAATTAATAAAGAATTAAATAGTTCTTTGTCTGCTATTGAAAAATCTATGCAAGATTTACAAACTGCTCCATTTGGTACAGGTATAATTGGTTATCATAAATCTGTTCTTAAACAACTTAAAAAATATAGTTTAGATAAAATGGAAGATGCATATGGAGTAGAAGACTCTGTATTTAGATTAGCAGTATATATGGATAGACTTGATAAAGGATTTTCTCCAGAAGAAGCAGCACTTGATGCACGTAAATGGTTTATTGATTATGATATTAGTGCTCCTTTTATTGTAGGTTTAAAAAGAACTATACTTCCTTTTGTTAGTTACACATATAGAGTAATGCCTTTGTTAGCAGAAGGAGTTATAATGAGACCTCACAAGTTAGCAAAATGGGCAGCATTAGGTTATGGTATGAATGCAATTGGTCAAGGTATAGCAGGTGAAGATAAAGCTGATGATGAAATTCAAAGACTTACAATGCGTGACAGTCAAAATAAAAGAATGTTTTCAGGAGTACCTATTATAGGAGAAAATATGCCTTATACACAAGTAAGGCTACCTTTTAATTCTACAAACGGAGACCCTTTATTTTTAGATGTAGAGAGATGGATTCCGGGTGGTGATGTGTTTGCTCAAAGAGAAACATCTGAGGTAGGAATTCCGGGACTTCCAAGTCCTTTACAACCCGGTGGTATTTATGTAGATGCAATTGCTAATTTTATTTTTAAAGTAGACCCCTTTACAGGAAATGAAATAGACCAAAACGAAGGAGGAATGCCTTTACTTAGACATTTTTTAAAAAGAATACCACCAAATATTCCGGGAATTCCGGGTACATTTGCAACTGAAAAAGTAAAAAAAGCTAGAGACCCTGATGATATAATTACTAATCCTGATTTTCAAGACTCTTACTATACGTCTCCTTCTGGATACTGGGAGTCACTTGCCTATACGTTTGGTATTAAATTACGTCCACAAAATTTAAAAGTTAATCAAGATGTAAAGGATTTAGAAAATGATAAAAAAATTAAAGACTTAGACAATCGTAGATATAAATTAGAAAATAATTTTAGACAACAAAAAGTAACTGAAAAAGAATACAATAAAAAATTAACTAAGCTAGAAGAAGAATCAATTAAAGTTGCAGCAGAGTATGAAATTTATTTAAACAAAGTAAGAGACTTACAAGAAGCTAAAGGTCAACGTGACATGAAATACTCTGGTGGTATTATAGGTAAGATGTCTCAACGTAAAGGCTATAGAGATGGTTTAAACGTAGAAAAAAATGTGTCTGATGTCGAAGCAGACCCTGCAGATAGAAGCTTAGATAGAACAGGACAGTCCTTTAAAGAAGTTGCAGGACAAGATACAGCATCTAAAACTCCTGTTGCTGTTACAAATGTTCCTTTAACAATTTTAAGTTCTTTAGATTTAATTAGAAAAAATAGAGGAAACGCAGTTGCTGATTCTTTAATAAGTTATGGAGATAAAGTAAGCCAAATAGAATCTAATAATATTCCAACTAGAGTACAGCTTATTAAACGAGATGGGCAGTTTGTTGAAGATGGTCCGGGAAGAGGAAAGTATCAATTTGAAATGTTTTATGCCGGTGGAAGTGGTTCTGCTAAAAATGCTGTTCAACGAACTTTAAATTTATATAAAGAATATGGTCAAAAAGCTCCTCAAAAATTAGTAGAGTTATCTTTAGAAAAAGATATAGATTTGTCAACCTTACCTGAATCTTTACAAGATGATATATTTTATGCTAATGCTGCACAAAAAGAAGGATTTTTATTAGATGATTTAGCTAGTGGCAAACTAACAGAAAAAGAAGCATGGCTTACGCATCATTGGGCAGGTCAAGAAAAAGACAGACAAAAAAAATCTATTATGTGGGATAAAAGATTTATTAAAAAAGTTATTGACAACTAAGCAATCTACCTGTATAATACAATAACATGCTGCTATACCTAGAAGACCAATTAGAAGGATGCTACCGAGAGTATCGTCTACACCAAGTAAAACAAGACATGCCCTTTATGTCTCTAGAAGATTTTAGAGATATGTTTGAAGCAATGATGTCAGTAATTTATAAGGACGAAGAATGAAAGATATGTTAAAAAGTTTAGTAGGTGCTGTTGCTCCTACAATAGGTACTGCACTAGGCGGTCCTATGGGCGGTATGGCTGCTAATATGATAGCAGATGTACTTGGAGTCCCTAACAATCCTAAAGCGATTGAAAAGGCTATACAAGAAGCTACACCTGAACAGATGCTTGAGCTTAAAAAAGTTGAACAAGAATTTGAAGTTAAGATGAAAGAGCTTGATGTAGATGTATTTAAACTTGAGACAGCAGATATACAAGATGCTAGAGGAAAGTTTAGTAAAGACTGGACAGCTCGTATCATGGGCATGGCTACAGTAGGTGGGTTTTTAAGTTATATATTTCTTATAACCCTTCAACCTCCAGAAGCCAACTCA
>Ga0209337_1002890_pt1 | contig 12219 bp, 14 predicted proteins | sample LinPmetageLP53_FD_184044 | JGI IMG/M metagenome (GOLD analysis project Ga0209337, IMG submission 184044) | Marine viral communities from the Pacific Ocean - LP-53 (SPAdes) (version 2) | ecosystem: Environmental > Aquatic > Marine > Oceanic | place: Pacific Ocean | collected 2010-02-08 | reverse complement strand
CATGAGTTTGCTTACTCAGGTCTGTCAGCAGACACATCGGCTTATGGGTATCGTCAATCAATTGTGACCATTACCGCAGACTCAGGTAATTTAACGGCATTCAGCAATGGTGGTAGTACTGTATATCACCCCTCTAAAAATAATTCATACTCAACGGGTGTATTAGAATGCAACATTGCAAGTCAAACTATTACCGATTTGGGGGATATGTTTCGTTCGCAGTATTCTCAGAGATTTCCGTGGCTTGAAAAGTTTGAATATGTCGGAACGTGTAACGTCACAGATTGGGCTTATGCGTTATATGGTTCGGGCATACAATATTTTAAAGCAACTGCGCCAAATGCAACTGATGCGAGGTTTCTTTTTTATTCATGTTCAATAAGATACTTGCACGGAAAGTTGGGTTCGGGTTCATGTAATGCTCAAACTATGCTTAAGCACGCGACCAATATTAATGAAATTCCATCAACGTGGGATTTAACAGGATTTAGCGACATAGGTTATATGATTAGTTATTCCTCTTTAGGCACATTTGGAACGGTTGATAATCCAATTGCATTACCCGACAATTCCGCTGCCTTACAATTTGCGAGACAAACGAACACTCTGCGCGAAGTAAATATTGCATCGGGATATTTTAAAGGTAATATGCAACTTTTGTTTTATCAATCTAAAAATCTTACGGCAATTCGTGGATTGAACGGAACGGCTATTACAAGTTTATCCCAATCATTTTATCAGGCGTATTGTTTGCAAACATTAGATTCGTCAAACATCACCGTATCATTTGATTTGTCAGATTGTAATTTTAGCACTCAAGGGTTGATTGATATATTCAATGATTTACCTAATTTAGGTGCAGGTTCTGCTACTATTACAGTCACAGGAAACGCAGGCACAGCTGGGCTTTCAGCAACAGATATAGCAATTGCTGAAGATAAAGCTTGGACAGTTACAGTTTAAAAAAATAAAATGAGTTTAAAAATACCAACGCAACCTGCATTTTACAAGCAAACAATGAAGCCTGAAGAATATTGGGCAGTAGGTCTTCATGCAGTTTATAACAAGAATTATCAACTGTTCATTGAAGACCATGAGGAGTACAAGTACCCCGTAGATGGTTGGAACTACTATGTAACTCCTCCACAAGCCTATTTAGACTGGGTAGAAGCTAACACGCCTGTTGACCCTCCAATTTCTTAACTATGGAAATACTTTTGGAATCACTCTCAAGCTACGGTATCAGTGGCGTTTTTTTAGGTGTGCTTATCTACTACCTCAATAAATTAACTGACATCCATAGGGATGAGCGTAAGGAGTGGACGGCCTCAAACAATGACCACGTTAACAAGTTCGTTGATGTGATAGGCGATAATACAAAGGCGCTTACCGAAATGAGGGGAGAGCTAAAAGAGAACAGGTGTAAAATAAATAAGTAAGATGGCAACAATTAACGCAACCTTAAACATAACAAGCTCAGACGCAACCTCTGAAGCTTTAGCGATTTCGCAGACTGCTGCAATTACCGTAACCAATCCTGTTATAAACACAGGTAGAGAGTCGGTTGATACAGTAACACCGACAGTACTTGTGCCAGCGGCAAAGGCTTCAATAACTTATTTGTATCTGAAAAACACTGACGCAGCAAACGTATTGACTATTAGAACTGGAGGCTCTGTTGCTTACGCAGATTTAGGTGCGGGTGAATGGGGTTTCTTCCCTGTTAAGGCCACTGTAGGCTGTGAGATAATAGCTGCGGGAGGAGTTGTTATAGCAGAATACGGATACTGGTCTCAGTAATGAGACCAATGTGCAAGATACCAACGGGTAGCTCTGAAAACCTATTATGTTATGTACTAATAGGCTGTTTAGTTTTGCTCTCTATAATGGCTATTCGCATCACAAACGTAAAGGACATTGGTATTATACAGCGAGAGCGTATTGAGGTTAGCATGAATAAGGTGAGGGTATACGAAGAGGAGATTGACGACCTTAAGTGTAGAATATCTTTTATTGAATCCGAACGAGACTCTATTCAAGAACTAAGAAATCGAATCCATGTCAAAACAATCCACATTATTGATAGCGTTTACGCTCTGCCTTTTGAAGGCAAGTCTGAGTTTTTCTCAGCAGAAGTCTCCCGTATTGATTCCATACGAAGGGGATACCTTAGTAGCGATAACTGAGCATCAGTTTGATGTAGTTCTTTTTTCCTTCTCTTACTTAAGAGAGTTGAAGGAGGACAAGACGTTGGTTGAGGCCCAGCTTGCTAAGACCGACAGTGTTATTAAGTTCATGGACAAGCAGTTCGTGTTGCAGGCTAAGGCTGACAGGGAGAAGGATGATGTGATAGAGAACCTTGAGATTATTATTAAGCACCACAAGAAAGAGTTGCGTAAGCAGAAGCTTAAGTCAACCCTGTTAAACGTGGGGTTGGCTGTCGGGTTGGCTGTAGAGACTGTGATTATAGTGTCTGCTGCTATACGATAAGTTTTAATCTTTATCTTTGTACAAAATCTAATCAAATGAAGAAGCTTACTGAAGAAGAGTTCAAGGAAATCAAGGAGATGCAAGAGAATTTCCAAAACGCTAAGTTAACCTTAGGGGATTTGGAGATTACCAAGAAGTCTGTCCTTGACCAAGTTGGAGACATGAAGGTTCAATTCGCACAGATTGAATCATCACTTATTGAGAAGTATGGTGCAGACTCAGTGATTGACATGAGTACTGGCGAAATAAAAGAGAAGGATGTGCAGACTGTATAACTGGATAAAACGATTTCTTATGAGCAAGATAAATAACACAACAGCTTACAATACAGAAACTCCTACGTTTGACACCCTGTTGATAGGCTCGAAGATTGCTGGGGGGGATACAAGAAACTATAGGGTTAGTGATTTATCTGCCTTTATAAATCTCAATCCTTCGTGGACTACACTTTATGTCACAGGAAACGCTACGGTAGATGGAGACACATCTTTAAACAACCTAACTGTTAGCGGTACTCTTGGTGTTACGGGCGCTACCACTATGACCACCCTCACAGTAAGCGGTCTTACTCAGGTAGGAGGTAACCTTTTGGTTACGGGTCTTTTACAACCAGCGAACCTTACCGTAAGTGCAAATCGTCCTCTTTTTTTAGTAGGAATTAATGCAGCGGGAGGTACATCCAGTTTAGCAACAACTGCTTTCGCTGACAACGCGGCTGCTGTTGCTGGAGGCTTATCGGCAGGAGATGTATATAGAACTGACGGAACAGGTGCGGCCCCTTTGAATGCTGCGGGTATATTGATGGTTCGAGTTTAATGCACGAAGACATCCGTAAAATATCAGTTGGTGCTGACTACAAGTCAGGTGCTATGCACTACATTGTAGGGCAGTCAGTGATTGGCGGTGATTACCTTATTCACCTTATCAAGCGTGACATAGATAAGGGGTCAATGAAAGTATGGATTATCAAGAACAACGAAGTTGTTCTATGGAAAGAGTTTAATTCAATTATGCCTATTTCAATCGAGTACAACATAAACTTCTAAAATGAAATCCCCCTATATGTTTATCGTGAAGCCTGTAGATGGTAAGCGGTATGCAAACACCAAAGTGATTGGTGGCAAAGAAATCTTAGTCAGTACCTCACAAGAAGACCACGTACACGCAAACAGGTTTGCGGAGGTTATACAGACTCCAATCCATTACGATGGGCCAATAGAGCAGGGTGATACCTTGCTTGTCCACCACAATGTCTTCAAGCTGTACTACGATATGTACGGTAAAGAAAAGAGCGGTAGGAGTTTCTTTAAAGAAGACCTGTTCCTGTTGGACACAGACCAGTTCTTTATGTACAACAAAGGAGAAGGTTGGATAGCTCACGACAAGTATTGCTTTGTAAAGCCATCAGATAAGAAGGCATCCTTTATTGACAAGAGAGGTAATGAAGAACCGCTTGTCGGAACAATACGATACATCAACCCTCAGCTTGAGGAGTTAGGATTAGAGGAGGGTGACGAGATAGTGTACCAGCCTTATAGCGACTATGAGTTTACGGTAGATGGCGAGAAGCTGTACCGTATGTTTACGGATAACATTACAGTACGGTTGTGAAGAAGGTAAAGAAAGAGGGGCGTAGAGAGTTTTCTGATGTTCAACGAAGAATGACAGAAAAAACACATGGCAGTAAAAAGTACAACCGAAACAAGGATGGATTCAAAAGAGATCAAGAAAGAGATTATCGAAGCTGGAAGGAAGGCGGTGATTCAATTGATTAAGGTCGCTAAAGAAGACATTATTAAGATTGACCCTGAGGACGAGCTGGCTGCGGATAGATTAAAGAACGCGGCAGCTACAAAGAAGCTTGCCATCTTTGATGCCTTTGAAATATTGAACAGGGTTGACGCAGAGCAAGAGGCGTTAGACATGATGGAGGGTAAGCCTAATCATGCAGCAGTATCATCTAACCAAGGGTTTGCAGAGCGAAGATCAAAATAGTCTATACAGGGTATTAGAGGGAGTTGTCCCTACCAAGATACTTAACTCCAAGAACAAGAAGAAGAACTGGAAGTACGGTCACGACTCCAAGTATGACATTATAATCATATCGAAGGATGGTACGCTTGGAGATATATACTTGATAGAAGGTATAAAAATAGGACTACCCCTTGCTCCTAAGAAGTGTCTTCAAAGACACTCTCAAGCACAGCACCAGTATTGGCAGAGGGAAGACTACCCGAAAGAGCTGTCCCGTATTCAAAGCATTTTCCAATGGAACGAAATGCCTACAGACTTTAAAGGTCGGTGGGTTAGTTACATTGAAGAACAGTTTGATAGAAGAGAGAGTGGGCTGTGGTTTAAGAATAACGGTGTTGATACCTACATGACAGGAGGACACTATATGTATCTACAGTGGACTAAGATTGATGTAGGATACCCTGACTATCGTGAAGCTAACAGACTTTTGTATTTATTTTGGGAGGCGTGTAAGGCCGACAACAGGTCTTTCGGGCTTGACTATCTTAAAATAAGACGTTCAGGGTTTTCGTTTATGGCATCGTCAGAGGGAGTGAACACAGGGACGCTTGCGAAAGACAGGAGGATAGGGATACTTTCTAAGACAGGTTCTGATGCAAAGAAGATGTTTACGGATAAGGTCGTGCCGATTAACAGCAACTACCCGTTTTTCTTTAAGCCGATTATGGATGGTATGGATAAGCCAAAGACTGAGTTGGCATACCGTGTACCTGCATCTAAGATTACAAAGAACAATATGCATGATGTCACTAATAATGACATTGAGGGTCTTGACACTACAATTGACTGGAAGAACACTGACGACAACTCATATGATGGCGAGAAGCTGTTGCTGTTATTGCATGATGAGAGTGGCAAGTGGCTAAATCCAAACAACATCCTAAACAACTGGAGGGTAACTAAGACTTGCTTAAGGCTGGGTAGTAAGATAGTCGGCAAGTGCATGATGGGTTCAACCTCAAACGCTTTAGCAAAGGGCGGTGCAAACTTCAAGAAGCTTTACGAGGACTCAGACCCATCAACAAGAAATCCAAACGGGCAGACCAAGAGTGGATTATATTCTCTGTTTATTCCGATGGAGTGGAACATGGAGGGGTTTATTGATAGGTATGGTATGCCTGTAATAGACACGCCTGAGAAACCTGTACTTGGTATTGATGGCGAGATGATTTCTGTGGGTGCGGTTGAGTATTGGGACAATGAGGTTGAGTCTTTAAAGAACGACCCTGATGCGCTTAATGAGTTCTATCGCCAGTTCCCAAGGACAACCTCTCATGCGTTTAGGGATGAAAGCAGGCAGTCAATATTTAACCTGACCAAGATATACCAGCAGGTTGACTACAATGACTCAATGATAAAGGAGCATCACATAACACGAGGCTCGTTTCATTGGAAGGATGGTGTAAAGGATACAAAGGTAATATGGTCGCCTGACCCACGAGGGAGGTTTACTGTGTCGTGGTTACCCGCAGCACACCTTCAAAATAAGGTGGCTATGGTTAACGGAAAGAGGACACCTGCAAATGAGCATATTGGTTCGTTTGGCTGTGACCCTTACGACATATCAGGCACAGTAGGGGGTAGGGGGTCTAATGGTTCTTTACATGGACTGACCAAGTTCAGCATGGATGACGCTCCGAGTAATGAGTTCTTCTTAGAGTATGTAGCAAGGCCGCAGACCGCAGAGATATTCTTTGAGGAGATACTAATGGCCTGCATATTTTACGGTATGCCTATCCTTGTAGAAAACAACAAGCCTCGTTTACTATATCACTTTAAGAACAGGGGGTACAGAGCCTACTCAATGAACAGGCCCGACAAACGCTTTAATAAGCTCTCTAAGACAGAGAAAGAGCTTGGGGGTATACCTAACACCTCTGAGGACGTTAAGCAGTCTCACGCAGCAGCTATTGAGTCTTACATTGAAAAGTATGTAGGGATGGACATGGATGGTTCTTATCGGACAATAGGTGACATGGGGACAATGCCGTTCTCTCGCACCCTTGAGGACTGGGCAAAGTTTGATATAACAAACAGAACTAAGTTTGATGCGTGTATTAGTTCAGGATTGGCGATAATGGCTAACCAAAAGCATATGTATACCCCTGAGCAAAAGCAGTCGAAAATAAGCGTTAACTTTGCAAGGTATAGTAATTCGGGGAAGTCAAGCCAATTAATAAGGTAAATGGATAAAGTAACAGTCAATGTTTCCTCTGTAGGTTTTCCGAACCAGTTCGCGACAGACGCAGAAAAGGACAGTTTGGAATATGGCCTACAGGTGGGGCAAGCCATTCAGTATGAGTGGTTCAAGCGAGATGGTAATCAATGCAGGTTTTACAGTCAGTGGGGTGAGTTTAATAAACTACGCCTCTACGCTCGTGGAGAACAGTCAGTTGCCAAGTACAAGAATGAGTTATCTGTAGATGGAGACCTCAGCTATCTAAACTTAGATTGGACACCCGTTCCAATACTACCGAAGTTTGTTGATGTGGTGGTAAACGGTATGTCAGACAGACTGTTTAAGATAAGGGCTTTTGCTGAGGATGCAATGTCATCTTCAGACCGTAACCGTTTTCAGGAGGAGATAGAAACTCAGATGGCAGGGAAAGAGGTGCTGACACAGGTTCAGGATTTGTTTCAGGTTAACCCCTTTACAATGAACCCTGATGACGTTCCATCTAACGATGAGGAGCTGTCATTGTATATGCAGCTTAATTACAAGCCTGCGGTAGAGATAGCTGAAGAGGTAGCTATTAATACATTACTTGAAGAGAATCATTACGCAGAGGTGCGTAAGAGACTTGACTACGACCAAACAGTATTAGGCATATCTGTAGCTAAGCATCAGTTCTTAGCGGGACAGGGTGTAACTGTTGATTATGTTGACCCTGCTAATGTGATATACAGCTACACTGAAGACCCTTACTTTAGCGATTGTTTTTATTGGGGAGAGATAAAGAGTGTCCCAATATCTGAGTTGGTCAAGATTGACCCTGCGATTACGAGAGAGGAGATGGATGAGATATCGCAGTATAGCCAAAGCTGGTATGATTATTATAATGTTGCTCAATACCAAGAGAACAGTATGTTCGCCCGTGACACCTGTACATTACTGTACTTCAACTATAAGTCTACAAAGAAATTTGTATACAAGAAAAAAAAGGACGACAACGGTAACGCTCGTGTCATAGAGAAGGACGACAGCTTCAACCCACCACAGGACATGATGGACGAGGGGAACTTTGAGCGGGTAGAAAAAACTATTGAGGTGTGGTACGATGGTATCATGGTGATGGGTACTAATATCATCTTGAAATGGGAGGTTGCAAAAAACATGGTACGCCCACAGGCAGCCAGTCAATATGCAATACCTAACTATGTTGCTTGCGCCCCACGAATGTACAAGGGTGTGATTGAGTCGTTGGTTAGAAGGATGATTCCTTTTGCTGATTTAATTCAAATTACACATCTAAAGATACAGCAGGTAATTGCTCGTATCGTTCCTGATGGCGTGTTTATAGATGCTGATGGACTAAACGAAGTAGACCTTGGTACAGGTCAGGCATACAACCCTGAGGATGCGTTACGGCTATACTTCCAAACAGGTAGTGTAATTGGTAGAAGCTACACACAGGACGGTGAGTTTAATAACGCAAGGGTTCCTATCCAACCTATTGTTGGTAACACAGGAGCATCAAAAATGCAGTTGTTGATTGCAAACTACAACCACCACCTTGACATGATAAGGTCAGTTACTGGCCTTAACGAAGCGCGAGATGGCAGCACGCCTGACCCAAGTGCGCTTGTTGGTGTACAGAAGTTAGCGGCATTAAATTCAAACACGGCTACTCGACACATACTTGATGCAAGTTTGTTTATGTTAAAGAAGTTAGCTGAAGCCTTGTCTATTAGAATAGCTGATGTACTTGAGTACGCAGACTTTAGAGAAGAATTTATTAATCAGATAGGTAAGTACAACGTATCTACACTGAGCAGCATGAATGACCTATACCTTTATTCTTTTGGTATATTCATAGACGTAGCTCCTGATGAAGAAGAGAGGGCTCAGCTTGAACAGAATATTCAGATGGCTCTTTCTAAGGGTGATATTAATCTTGAGGATGCGATTGATATCCGAGAGATAAAGAACATCAAGATGGCTAACCAGCTCTTAAAGGTTAAGAGAAAGCGTAAGGCTGAGGAAGACCAAAAGAACGCGATGGCTATGCAGCAGCAGCAGCAGCAGGGACAGATACAGTCGCAGCAGGTTGCAGGGGAGCAGGCAATGATGAAAGCTGAGCAAGAGATTAATTTAAAGATTAAGCTTGAAGAGGCTAAGTCAGTATTCTCTACACAAAAGATGCAGCAAGAGGCTCAGCTTAAGATGGCTTTAATGGAGAGGGAGTTTAACTATAACATGAGCCTAAAGGGAATAAGTGAGGAGCAGTTGGCTTCAAGAGAAGACAAGAGAGAGGGGGCTAAAGAGAAACGAATTAGTCAACAGAACACTCAGCAGTCTCAGCTTATTAACCAAAGAAAGAACGACTTACCTCCAATAACATTTGAGTCTAACGAGGATAGCTTGGATGGGTTTGACTTCGCGGAGTTTAACCCTCGATAATTGTATGTGTTTTTTACATAACTTTGTAGAAAATCTAATCTATGCAATTTAAAGAAGTAAAAGAAGTACAGGCAGTTGAGGAGAAATCGACTCAAGAAATTGAGAACGAACTACTCAAGAAGCATGAAGAAGAGTTCAATGATGAGCAACCTCAAGTAGAGGAGGCAAAGGTTGAAGACAACAACACCTCACCTGAGTTATCAGAGGAGGACGTTCTTACATATATTGGCAATCGCTATGGTAAAGAGATAAACTCTATTGATGAGTTTGTGTCTGAGCGGCAAGAGTCTGAAGAATTACCTGAAGATGTAGCTGCTTACTTCCGTTACAAAAAAGAGACGGGGCGTGGTATGAATGACTACATCAAGCTTAACAAGGACTACAATGAAGTAGGCGAGGATGAGCTGATAATGGATTACTACCGCCACACCGAAGAGGGGTTAGATGATGACGACTTAGGAGACTTAATAGATTCTAAGTTCGGATATGATGAAGACCTTGATGAGGAGTCTGTTATTAAAAAGCAGAAGTTAGCCAAAAAGCGAGAGCTTGTCCAAGCGAAGAAATTCTTCAAGGAACAGCAAGAGCAATACAAAGCCCCACTTGAGTCAAGTATGGGGTCTGCTTCTACTGAGACTACGGAAGAGTTAGGACGCTATAGACAAAAGGCAGAGGAGGCAAAAGGCACACAAGAATTAAATCAGCAAAGGATTGATAAATTTTTGAGTGAGACTGATAAGATTTTCACTAACGAGTTCAAAGGTTTTGAGTTCAATGTTAATGATAAGGCTATGACGTTTAAGCCAGCAGAGGCCAGTGAGCTAAAGAAGTCACAGGAAAGCATATTGAATTTTGTCAATAAGTATACCGATGACAATCATTTCGTTACTGACGCTGAGGGTTACCATAGAGCTTTATCTGTAGCGATGAATCCCGACAAGTTTGCTAAGTTCTTTTACGAGCAAGGCAAATCTGATGCGGTTGATGATGTGAGTCGCAAGTCCAAAAACATAGACATGGACATGAGACGCGCACCTGAGACTACTACAAAGGGAGGATTCCAAGTAAAGTCTTTAAATCAAGACTCAGGTCGAGGTTTGAAGATTAAGAGTGCAAAACGTATTTAACCTTTAAAATTTTTATATCATGCCTTTACAAGGTACACCAACATTTGCTCTGCAACCGAATGCGGAGCGCGTAGCGTTGGCTACAAACTATATTACTGACTTCAACTTTTTGAATCAGTACCTTCCTGACACCTACGAAAAAGAGTTCGAGCGGTACGGAAACCGTACAGTTGCATCATTCTTGCGAATGGTAGGTGCTGAGATGCCATCCAACTCTGACCTTATTAAGTGGGCTGAGCAGGGACGGCTTCACACTAAGTATCAATTATGTACAACATTAAATGCTGCGGGAGCTACAGCAGTTCCGCAACTTTTTTCTATTGCTGATGCAAACGTAGGAAGTGGAGCTATCCGAATTGGACAAACAGTTATGATTTCTGACAATACAGCGGGGTCAACCCTTACTAACAAGGGTATTGTTACTGCTGTGTCAGCAATTGGAGCTGCGCCAACTATAACAGTTGCTTACTACGAAGCCAATCAAAATGTTCCAGCAGCTACTAACTGTAGCATTTTTGTCTACGGTTCTGAATTTGCAAAAGGAACTGCGGGAATGGATGGAACGCTTGAAGCTGAAGATGAGTTCTTCGATAACAAGCCAATTATTCTTAAGGACTCCTACCAAGTAGATGGTTCTGACATGGCTCAGATCGGGTGGGTTGAAGTAACTACCGAAAACGGTGCAAACGGATACCTATGGTACATGAAGTCTGAGCATGAGACTCGTCTTCGATTTGACGACTACCTTGAGACAGCTATGATTGAGGCTGTTCCTTCTGAAGCTGCTTCAGGTGTTCAGGCACAAACTGGATTATTGACAGGTGGTTCTGATGGTATATTCTTTGTTGTTGAGAACAGAGGAAATGTTTGGACTGGTGGTAACCCTACTACCCTTGCAGACTTTGATTCTGTAATTCAGCGTCTTGACCGTCAGGGAGCTATTGAGGAGAACGTATTGTTCGTGAACAGAGATTTCTCTTTCGACATTGACGATATGCTTGCTGCTCAGAACTCTTACGGAGCTGGTGGTACATCTTACGGATTGTTTGACAATGACGAAGAGATGGCCTTGAACCTTGGTTTCACAGGATTCCGAAGAGGATATGACTTCTACAAGTCTGACTGGAAATACTTGAACGACCCAACAATGCGTGGAGACCTTACTGCTGGTGCTGTAAATGGTCTTCTTGTTCCTGCTGGTTCTACTAATGTATACGACCAAGTTCTTGGAAAGAACGCTAAGCGTCCATTCCTTCACGTTCGTTACAGAGCTTCTGAGACAGAAGATAGACGATACAAGACTTGGATTACTGGTTCTGCTGGTGGTGCTTCTACGTCAACTATTGACCGAATGGAAGTTAACTATCTGTCAGAGAGAGCTGTATGTACTCTTGGAGCTAACAACTTCGTTATTTTCCAAGCGTAAGTTAACTTGATTACCCAATGAGAGGGGAGGGGTCTTCCCTCCTCTCTTTTTTTTACTTTTAATTTTAATCTAATGAATAAAAAAACGATTTCCGTAGACAAGGTCTACAAACTTAAAAAAGATAGATGTCCTCTATCATTAACAATTCCATCACGAAACACAAAAAGATTTCCATTGTTGCATTTTGATGGTCAGTATAACCGTCCATTGCGATACGCAATAAATCAAAAGAGTCCGTTTGAAGATGAGCAGGATGACAACGCTATTGTTGAGCCTGTCATATTTGAGAATGGGTTTTTATCTGTTCCGAGAACAAACCCTGTATTACAGGAGTTTCTACACTACCACCCTCAGAACGGTCAGGTATTTGAAGAAGTTAATTCTGAAAAGGATGCTCAAGCAGAGTTGGATGTAATTAACTATGAGGTTGATGCGTTGATTGCTGCTAAAAGCCTTGACATTGCAGACCTTGAGAGGGTTGCAAGGGTAATGCTTGGTAAGGACGTAAGCAGAGTATCTAC
>Ga0209337_1002885_pt1 | contig 12234 bp, 13 predicted proteins | sample LinPmetageLP53_FD_184044 | JGI IMG/M metagenome (GOLD analysis project Ga0209337, IMG submission 184044) | Marine viral communities from the Pacific Ocean - LP-53 (SPAdes) (version 2) | ecosystem: Environmental > Aquatic > Marine > Oceanic | place: Pacific Ocean | collected 2010-02-08 | reverse complement strand
ATTTCCGATAACTCTACTGCAGCTACTATCTTCTACCTTAAAACCAAAGGTAAAAAACGAGGGTACGTAGAAAGGCAGGAAGTAGAAATAACAGAACGTAAGCCATTGAGTTGGTTAGATGAAGAGGATTGAAACTAGCAACGACATACTATAATGCTAAAAAGTCATCTGCTAAAATACAGGTGCATCAGGGAGGAAGTCGAAGCGGAAAGACCTACTCTATTTTGCTCATGCTTATTGAGTTGTGTAACAAGAATAAAAACAAAGGGGCTATAATTACGATTTGCAGAAAAACGTACCCAGCACTTAGGGGCAGTGTAATGCGTGACTTTTTCGAAATTTTAGAGAATGAAGGCATATACAATCCTGAGGATCATAACAAGAGCGAAAGCATATACAAGCTATTTGGAAACTTAATCGAATTTATCAGCATCGACCAGCCACAAAAGGTCAGAGGTCGGAAGCGTGACGTGCTGTTTATCAACGAGGCTAATGAGTGCAACATTGAAGATTGGAGGCAGTTGATACTGAGAACCACAGGGCGCATAATTATTGACTACAACCCGTCCGACGAATTTCACTGGATTTACGATGACGTAATACCAAGAGAGGATGCTGACTTTTTCCAGACCACTTACAAAGACAATCCTTTTTTAGAACAGAGCATAATAGATACCATTGAACGCTTCAAGGAAACAGACGAAGATTTCTGGAGGGTGTATGGCTTAGGTGAAAGAGGTGCATCAAGAACAACTATCTTTAATCACTGGAAGCAAGTTAAGGTTGTGCCCGAAGGATTCAGACTACAGAATTTTGGGATGGACTTTGGCTACACAAATGATCCGACTAGCATAGTAGCAGTTTATACCGATGGAGTAGACTTCTGCCTAGACGAAATTTGTTATGCCACAGGGTTGACTAATTCAGCTATCGGACAAGTGTTAAGGGATGCAGGAGTGCAAAGAGCTGATGTCATTATAGCAGATTGTGCAGAGCCGAAGAGTATTGACGAGATTCATGGGCATGGCTTTAATATCCACCCATGCAGAAAGGGTGCGGATAGTGTGAGGGCAGGCATAGACTATATGAGAAGCAAAAAGCTGTATATTACAGAAAGTTCCATAAATGGCATAAAAGAATTTAGAAACTACAAATACAAAGAGGATAAAAACGGAAAGATACTTAATGCACCTGTTGATGCGTTTAACCACTTTATTGATGCAAGCAGATATGCAATAACCTTTAACCAAACGAACCCCAACTACCGAAGCTATGCACTGGGCTAGGTAAGGATTTTTAACATAGTGCGTTTATATAATAGATATGCAATTCAAAGTACCAAAAACATATAGTGATTTAACTCTCGGACAACTCATGTTGCTCAACACAGAGGTTGATGCGTTGAAGCGTGTAGCGTATTGCACAAATATCAGCAAGGAAAAGTTAAGACAGATGCCTGCTAAAGAGGTAGCAAAAGCAGATGAGCATTTGATGGTAATAAAAGAAAAGGAAATAGGTAGACACTTTAAGACGATTACGCTTGAGGGCGTAGAGTATGGCTTTATACCTGATTGGAACGAGTTTACGCTTGGCGAGTGGATTGATGTTGAAGAGTATTGCAAAGACTTCTGGAGTAACACGCATAAAATATTAGCTATACTTTACAGGCCGATATATAGAAAGCAAGGTGAGGCCTACACGATTGAGAAGTACACCGCTAAAGAGGACACAGAAATTTTCAAACAGTTGTCGGCTGATGTTTTCGGAGGTAGCATGATTTTTTTTTTGACTTCAAGAAAAAGACTGCTGAACACTTTGAAGTTATCTTTACTGGAGGTGGCGAAGGAAGCGACGCTTTCAGCGAACGGTGGGGGTGGTACCCCTTACTCCACACCCTTGCCTGTGAGGAGCTACTCAAAATTGACAAGGTTACAGAGTTGGGCGCAAAAGTTGTTTTCTCACACTTGGCATTTCTCAAAGACCTAGCATTTAAGCAAAAGAATGATAACGTACAATAATATAATAGACCGCTTTGAAAAGTTTGCTGCTGATAATCAGTTCCTTAACTCTTTTTCTCATGGCTCACCTTCGGGGGTTGACTTAGACAAGTTTGAAAAGTACCCAACTATGCACGTTGTGTATACAGGGGCTACTTATGACAGCACATCTAAAGAGTACAGCTTTGAGATTTATATTTTAGACCTACCTGCAGATAAGGCTGACAAAATAGATAACCAACAACAAATGGTTAGTAATGCCGAGCAGGTTGCTGAGGACATACTTGCCGATATGAGGAATGGCGATAACGTATTTGACTTTGACCATCTTTACTCGGTTACAAGCGCATTTACCACACCCCTTGAAGAGACTACAAGCAATTCGCTATCTGGAATACTTCTAACACTAAGCATAGAGGTAGGCTACAATTATGATGCATGCAACGCACCTTTGGTTGGAGTATCGCCAACAGGATCGGCAGCAGAGAGCTTAGTAGGTAGGCAGTCAATTATTACAGCATCATTTGAAAGGACAGAAACACTTACAGGGGTTGCTGTTACTTTTCTTACTGTCATAGCAGATACAAACTGGACAAGCTACAACTTTAATCTTAACGGCTCAGTATCGTTTCAAAACAACTACCCCTTAGGCTCAGGGAGGCATGAGTTGCACGGATTGAATACAAAGACTAACATACTGTTTAATATGACAGGTACGCTTACTGTAACGGGTGCAGGCTTGGTTGTGTTCCAGACACAAAACTCTGGCCTTAATTTAGGGTTAAGCCATACAGAAACTTTTACAGGGGCAGGAACAAGGGAGGTGAACATACAGGCCGCAGCAGATATGGCAACGGCAGACTATATTTTTAACCAAGTAAAGCTAACTCACTCGGTGGGCGGCTCTTTTGTCTGGAAGTCGTTTACATATACAATAACAGACCCAACCTCAGCATAATGGCGCACCACAAACTAACAGAAGAAGAAAAAGTCCACGTAAAAACTGTGGAGGATATGCAACTACTCAAAAGGGTGTTTGCTATACTTGAAGATATTGAGGGCAGACTTGCAATTTTAGAAACTAAAACAAAGTAACATGGTAGAATTTTTAACAGTAAACTGGGGCGAGCTTCTTATAGCAGTAATGGCCCTTGCAAAAGTAATTGTAAACCTAACCCCAACAGAAGAAGACAACAAGGTTTTTGGATGGTTAGACAGCATCATCACATATCTAATTGGCGACAACAGGAAGTAATTACGCAAAAGCATTAGCTAAGTACGCTCAGGAGCTAAACAATGCTGCTAGGCGTGTTTTGGGGCGCAGGACAATAGGCAAAAACAAAACCTATGGTGAAGCCTCGGGAGCACTAAGAAAGTCGCTTAAATACGAAGCTAAAGGCGGCAAGGTTATGTTCGGAAGTCCTTTGCCTTATGCTCAGTTTATTTATTGGGGTGTAAATGGCACGGAAAAGAAAAGAGGCTCGCCTTATTCTTATGGATCAAAGCAACCCCCTATGGATGCTATTAAAAAGTGGATGCGGGTGAAACCTTTGAGGCTAAGAGACAAAGACGGGAGATTTATAGCGCAGACTGATGCAGGGCTTAGTTCAGCAGCATTTCTAATAGCACGAAGTATAAAAAAGAAAGGCATAGCTTCCTTAAAGTATTATGAAAAGGCATACGATGAAACTATTAAAAAAGCAGAGAATAAATTGAGTGAGGCTTTTGCTAAGGATTTGTTTAATGATTTCTCAGCTAAAGTAGGTAACATAAAAATGACACCAAAATGAGTGCACAAATAGACAGCAAGCCGACACTAATAGTGCCTGCTAACCAACCTTTGATTTTTACAATCTCAGACACAGGCTCTGTGCCAGACAGATTTGTTGTGCAGGTGTTTGAGGACACAGTTGAGATTGCTAAACTCTATCTTACACCCAACACAAATGACAAGGTGCATTTCAATTTAGCAGATATTGCTAGGGACAGAGTAAGTGTGGATGATAAGATACGAGATGAAAGTGCTACACTTTTGAGTTATGATACCAAGACATTTACAACAGGCCGAAATGGATTAAAAAAATACGAGGTGAAAGTAGGTACTTACATAGGTACAACACAAACTCTTAACCAAGATAGTGACACCGTTTACTTATTAGATGGGGCAGAGCAGTTGAGTGCAGGATTGCACCCAAGCTTTGCAGACTATTACCCAACAGCACTTACCAAAACAGCGTGGCTTACAGATAGGGTTGCAGTCGACAATGTTATAACAATAGAAGCTAGGGAGGAGGACGAAGGCTGTGTTGCTTTCTTAAACGACGACACTATCATAGGCAGCTATGCGGCACAGATTAAACTTGACCTCTATAATGCAGCAGATGTGGTTTTGCAAACAGAGACCTTTACAATAAATGTAGCGAATGGGGCACAACTGCCAGGAGCTGCAGATATAAACCAAAAGCTAACGTACCTCATGGCATACCCAAAGAATGCGGAGGAGTGGCTAACGGCAGCTAAACCCTCTTCTAACCCTACGTGGGCATACTACAAAATACAGCTTTTATCTGGAGGAAGTGCCAAAGTTAGCAATGTGTTAAGGGTTAACAAACTATGTACACAAATTAAGCACGACAACACGCAGTTAGCTTGGACTAATTCAGTTGGAGGATGGGACAGCTTAACTTTTACAGGGAGGACTCAGACAGATGAAACGGTAACAGCAAAAGAGTACCAAAGACAAATCGGAAACTGGGATGCTGCAGCGTACACGTTTCTTCCTCAAGCTAGAGAAAAGCAAGCCTACCAAGTTCAAGCAAAGCAGAGTTACAAGTTGACTCATGTAGCCTTTTCTTTTGCAGAGCTGGATTTACTAAAGTATGCTTTCAGGTCAGACAACCCAATGATTAGAATTGGCGATACAGGAGCATGGCAACCCGTAGTCATGAGGACAAAGAGTTACAATGTCAAAGAGGCATTTAGCGGTATGCACAGCGTAACGCTTTCAGTTGAACTAGCACAGGTAATTAAATGCTAAGACTCACACTCTGGAACTTTGCAGAAGATGCTCAACATAACATTGAGCTATATGAGAACGCACCTGTAAATCTCAACTATCAATTTGCGGATATTACAGAGATTAACAAAACTAAAGGCTCATATACACAGACTTTTAGAATACCTGCAACAAAGGTCAACACGGATTTCTTTGGTGCGTTAAGTGATCCTGCTGTACAAACAAGCTCGGCTTTAATCATTGGTAACTTCAATGTAAAAAGAAAGATACGTGCAGACCTTAATTATAACTCTGTCCCTTTAATGAGTGGGTATGTGCAGATAAAGGCCATCTATAAACAAAAGAAAGACTTTGCAGATATAGAGCTAGTTTTCTTTGGTGAAACTATTGACATGGCCTCTAAGGTAGGTGACAGCATGCTGACAGATTTAATTAGTACAGCATTAGACCATACACTAAACAGAGCGAACGTCATTAACTCTTGGGCGGGTACAAGTGCTGCGCCATTTGACGGCACAGTGCGTTACGGAATGATGGATAAGGGGCAGGATTGGAAGCAAACCCCAGGCACAGCAACAGAAGAGGCTATACAGCCGTGGAACCCTACTTCTGTGTCTTGGGATGACCCAGGTAGTTTATGGCAAGGAGATTTTACCCCGTATGTTCAAAACAAATGGCTGCTGTCAACAATACTATCTGAGGCAGGGTACACATACACTTCGGCTTTTATTGATGGGGCTGTATTTGGGGCAACATATATGCCTGCTTATAATGGGGCAAAGTACCCGAGGTCTACAACTCAAGAACCAGAGCTACAGGTTTTTGGTGTTTCAATGGCTGCTAATATGACAATGATAGGCTCTACTCAAGTGCTTTTTAGAGATGATGTGTCGGGGCATGATGGTTATGATGCTGAAAACAATTGGCTCAACTCAAGCAACCAATTTGAGGCTCCATACTCAGGCTTTTTTACTTTTACACTCAATGCAGTTTATACTGATGACACGGGCGTGGGTTATGTGGCAGCAGAAGTATGGCAACAAATAAATGGAGGTGGGGCAGCTTATGTTGAGTCTGACACTTTTGTAGGGACAGGGCAGTACACCTTCACAAGATATTTTGCGGCAGGCAGGCGCATGTATATAAAAGCAGGTAAGGCTGCAACGGCAGCAGGATGGACTCTATTAACAGGCCCCGTAGGCAGCAATTTATCTTGGTTTAGGTGTGACAGTGTAACGGAAGCTTTGCAAGGTCAGACTGTTGACGTTGTGGGGAACCTACCTAAAGTAAAACAGATTGATTACCTCATGAGTCTGCAAAAAATGTTTAATCTAGTGTTTATACCAGACAAGAATAAGCCTAAGCATTTAATTATTGAGCCTTTCAATGACTACATTGCAACAGGCACGGCTAAAGATTGGACAAACAAAGTTGACTACTTAAAAGACGTAGTAATTAAACCAACTACAGACTTACAAAAAAAACAATACTCTTGGAGTCATAGCGAAGGGCAAGATTTTATTAATACTCTAATACAACAACAGACCGCTAGAGTATACGGTAGGCATAGGGTAACAGATCCAGACAACGCTTTTGCTATTGGAGAAAATACAATAAAAACTAGTTTCTCTCCTTATCTTATGAGTCATGTGCCAGGCACAAACTTTATTATTTACAGGGGCATAACAAATGATGGTGCAGGGGTTACAGACCCAAAGCCTCGCATCGCTTTCTGGTGTGGTACTACGGCAGACATGGGAAATGTGTTTATACGAAACGACAGCTTGGCTAACAATAGCACGGTAGAGCTTATGCCTGTAATGAGCAACTACAATGTAATTTCTCCAACGGTAGATAGTGAAAACCTAAACTTCGGAACGGAGCTAGACTTTTTCTTTACAGAAGCAAATGCCCTACACACTTTGTACTACAAATACTGGTCTAACTATGTAAACCAATTATACAGCAGCAATTCTAGGATTTTAACGCTCTATCTTCAGTTAAACAATGCAGACATACAAGACTTTGAATTTAGTGACCGTATCTACATAGAAGACTCTTACTATAGGATCAACAAAATAGCTAATTACGATGCAACACAAGGTGGAAGCACAAAAGTCACACTGATTAAAATCGTACAAGACGTTGCCAATTGTGAATTTACACCTAAAAGCGTAGTTGATGGAGTTATTAGATTTGAGGGTTTAGGCATTGTTTACGGAAACCAAACGTGCTGCGAGCAATACGGCTACACATGGAGGCCAAGAATAAGCAGATGTTTGGCAAATAACACAACACTATCACCAACAGTAATATGATGGAAGACAAAGCAAGGACTTTAATAGAGAGCATACAGCTCCTGCAGAATGAGGGTAAAAAACCACTTAAAATACCTATGTGGCATTATCTTTTAGATTATAGCCTAACCGCTATTTTCCTCTTTGCGCACGTTTATGCTATTTACTTCGTAATTGATTGGCTATGGGCATGAAACAATGGATGACCTTTGGCATCAAAACCGAAGGAGCAGATAAGGCAGCCAAAGACATTGGCAATGTCGGAAAAGCGGCTAAAGGTGCGTCAAAAGAACAAGAGGGCCTTAATGAAAACATTGAGACAGGAACTTCTGCACTAGACAGCATGACAGGGGGGGCTATTGGAGCATTTAGGGGCGTTGTTTCTGGAGTTAAGAAAGCAGTGCTAGGAATGCGTACCCTAAAGGGTGCAATAATTTCTACGGGTATTGGTGCACTTGTGCCAATAGTTGCCTCAATTGTCTTATATCTAACAAGGACTAAAAAGGGAGCAGAGCAATTAGAGAAGGCAACAGCAGTGCTAGGTGCAACTATGGATGTTTTAGCTGAGGCTCTAATACCTGTAGGCGAATTGCTTGTGACTATGTTCACAGACCCTCAGAAAGCGATAGGACAACTAGAAGAGGTGCTCGGCCCTCTCGGAGCGTTCTTAAATACCTTATTCACAGACCCACAGCAGGCTATTTTAGACTTCGGGACAATGATAAAGGACTACGTGCTCGGTGCTTTCGCTAAGATTCTTGAGGGTTCTAACAAACTAACAGGGGCACTGTTCAAGCTATTTACTGGAGACTTTAGAGGAGCATGGGATGCCGCAAAAGAGGGTGCATTAATTTATGCTGATGGCGTCACCGACCTGATTCCTATCACGGCACAAATGAAGGCAACTTACAATTTATTAAATGTAGCAGTCGAGACGTATGGGGAGACAATTATGGATGCGGCTGAAAGGACGCTTGCACTAACAGGAGCTTCACAAAGGTTGGCTGATGCTCAGAGGAGACTTAGCGTTGAGTTTGCAGAGTCAAGGCTAGAGATAGCAGAACTTAAAAAGATAGGTGACGACATCACGCTATCTATTGAGGAGAGGATTGAGGCGACAGAAGCAGCAGCAGAGATAGAGCAAGGGCTTGCAGATAAAAGACTAGCACTCGCAGAGCAGGCTGTAGGAATACAGGCGGCACAAAATAGTATGGTATCGGAAACGGCTGAGAACCTACAGGCTTTGGCTGACTTGCAGGTTGAGTTAGCAGATGCTCAAATTGAGTCAATAGGGGTGCAGACGGAGTTATTGACGAAGGTCAATGGGCTGTACGCAGAACAAGATGCTAAGATTTTAGAAACACAAACTCTGGAGGAAGAGAGGCTTGCAGGAATGATTGAGAGGCAAAGCGAAATTGATGCAATAATTGAAAACGAGAAGACGTTAGAAATTTTAGCTATTCAAGATAAGTACAGGCAAATGAGGTTGCTCGCTAAATTAAATGGGCAAATCTTAGTTGGAGACAAAAAAGCAGAAGGAATTGAGCTTGCTGCAATTGAAGCAAAATTTGCACAGCAAGAATTAGACAGGGCTAAGTCAGTACACCAAGCAAAAACAAAAATAGCAACAGATGCTTTAGGAGCTTTAATGGCTCTTAACACCGCCTTTGCAGGGGATTCTAAAGAGGCACAGAAAAAGGCCTTTCAAAGGAACAAAGCAATGGGCATTTCGAGTGCTCTAATTAATACCGCATCAGCTATTATAGGTGCTATATCACCTGCAGCAGGTGGTTTAGGAATACCTGCAGGATTACCTGGGGCTGTTATGGCAGGAGCTACAGGTGCGGCTCAAATAGCTACAATAGCTAAAACAAGGTTTGACAGTTCTGGAGGAGCTGAGGAGAGTTTAGACGAGGGTGGCGGAGGAGGTAGAAGCGAGAACTTTGGCAGTCAAGCATCTAGTGGCGCACAAATAGATTTAGGATTTTTAGGGCAAGGATCAGGCAGCACGATGCAAGCGTATGTCATCAGTGAACAAGTAAATAACCAATTACAAGCGGATCAAATAGTAACAGACCAAACAACATTATAATATGAGACTAGTAGAGTTAGTAATAGACGAAGATGCCGAGCTATATGGCATTGATGCAATAAGCTTAGTGGAAAAACCTGCTATAGAAAGCAACTTTTTGAAGTTTAAGAAGCAAGCCGTAACGTTAGCCGAGGTAGATGCAGACAAGCGCATGCTTGTAGGTGCGGCTCTAATACCTGACAAGCCTATTTACAGGCAGGATGGCGAGAGTGAGTTTCATGTTTACTTCTCAAAGAACACAGTACGCAAAGCAATGGAGTTGTTTTTCAAATTTGGAAACCAAAACAATACGACACTAGAGCATGAGCACAAGCTTAACGGGTTGAGTGTGGTTGAGTCTTGGCTTGTTATGGATAAAGACAAAGACAAATCTTCTTACTATGGTTTAGATGTACCTGTTGGCACATGGATGGTAGCCGTTAAAGTTGAGAACGAAGCTATTTGGAACGATTACATAAAAAGTGATTTAGTAAAGGGCTTTTCAATTGAGGGCTACTTTATAGACAAAATGAAAACCAAAACAGATGAAGAATTAATGACGGCAATAGAAAAACTTTTGACCGATTGTAAGGATTGATGCATAAAATGCGTTTATATTATATACAACCATAAGTCCATGAAATTAACAGACCGCATAAATGAGCTTTTTAACAAGTTCAATGTCAACCTCAAAACAGAAGAGGTAAACCTAGAGGCTCAGGGAGTGCTAGAAAACGGCACGATTGTTTATACAGATGCAGACTCTTTTGTTGAGGGTGCAGACGTATTTGTAATGAATGAGGAAGGCGAACGCATACCATTACCAGATGGCGATTACACTTTTGAAGATGGAACTACGTTAAAAATATCTAACGGAGGCAAGGTTGCTAAGTCAGTAGCTAAAGGAGCAGATGGCGAAGGTAGCGAAGGCGAAGGAGGTAATGGCGAAGGCAGTTCTGCAGGAGTAGCAGGAGGGAACCCAGGAAAGGGAGGCAAGAAGCCTACACCACCTGCAAAAGCACCGCCAAAGAAAAAAGGCAAATCAGCACAGGACAAATTAGCTGAGGAAGACGAAGAGAGCAACGTTAACATTGATGTTGAGGTTGACGAAAAAGACAAAGAGGAAATGATGGACGATGCATACGTTATTGATCTAATCAACCGAGTGCTTGACGAACGTTTTCCTGCTGAGGTTGTAGAAGCAGAAGAAATTAAAGAGGAAGAGGAAGAGGAAATTACGATGAGCGTAATTAAAAAGCTTCAAAAAGAAATTACAGAATTAAAAACTCAAGCAGCATCTACAGGTGTTGAAAGAGTAAAAAAGCAAGAGGCGAAGTACGAGCCTGTTGATCTAACAAGTTTATCCAACGAAGAGCGAATTACCGCTTTATTTAATCAATTTAATAAGTAAGCTACATGGCTAACGTAACAATTACATCTACCTATGTCGGGCAATTAGCGACCCCATTTGTAGCACCTGCAATTTTAAGCGCAGATTCTATCGCTAATGGCTATATTTCGGTACTCGAAAACGTAAGATACAAAGCTGTACTAAAGAAATTCTCTGCAGGTTCTGTGGGACCTCGCACTTGTGAGTTTACAACACATGTATCAACGATGGAGCTTAGTGACGTAGTTCTTCAAACAACACAGCTTCAAGTAAACGAGCAGATTTGTAACGATGACCTAGCACGTGATTGGAGTGCAGCACAGATGCGTGGAGCATCAGCAGGCGCACCTAACGATTATGCAGGTTTTATTTCTCAGTACGTTGCTAGAGTTGTACAGGCTGATGTTGAGAAAAACATTTGGAGCGGTTTATACAACTTTGCAAATGGTGCAACAACAGGCGGTGGAGCAGGAACATCTTTTGATGGCATTATGCGCAAGTATGTTTTAAGTGCAGGAACGCATGAGACTCTTAACGTAGGGGCATGGACTGCTGCAGCTACTCCTGTAACAGCTACAGACGTATTGTTAAGATTAGAGGCACTAACACTTAATGCACCCGATGCTATTGCAGGTGATCCAGATGCAAAGATTTTCATTTCACGCAAAACAGCTCAGCTATACTACCAAGCTCTAGCTAACACATACAGCTTACCTTTCTTAAATGATGGGCTTGTTGCTCGTTACAAGGGTTACGAGATTGTAGCACCTGCAGGATTTCCAAACGATACAGCTATTCTTTCTAAGGTTGACAACTTGTACTTTGGTACTAACGTTTTGACTGATATGATTGAGGCACGTATGCTAGACCTTACATCAGTAACAGGTGACGCAGTTACTCGTGTAGCTATGTTATTCGATGCAGGAGCGCAGATTGTTGACGAAGCATCTATGGCTTGCTGCAGACGTTCATCATAATAACCAACTTAAACTCAAAATAACATGGCTTGTACAGTAACAGTAACAGGTAGGGCATTACCCTGCAAAGACTCCTTAGGAGGTATTAAGCAAATTTGGGTTGCAGGATGGGCTGACGGACTATGGACAGCAGTAACTGCAGGATCGATTGCTAACGCAACTTCGACATCAGCTACAGTTTTCAAAAACTACGACATGCACAAAAACACAGGAAGCTTTACGCAGACTGTAAATGCATCAGTAGAAAACGGAACTATCTTTTACACGCAGGTTGTTTCTTGTGTATTCTCGAATGAGGTAGCTGCTGACATCGCTAATTTCCAAGACTTAACCAAAGGGCGTTTAGCTTTAGTAGTTCAAGACGTAAACGACAACTTGTTTGTTATGGGCAACACACGTGGCGTAGAGCTAACAGGTGGAACTGTTGAAACAGGTGTAGCAATGGGTGACTTCAACGGACTCAAATACGAGTTTACAGGTGAAGAG
>Ga0209337_1002884_pt1 | contig 12238 bp, 13 predicted proteins | sample LinPmetageLP53_FD_184044 | JGI IMG/M metagenome (GOLD analysis project Ga0209337, IMG submission 184044) | Marine viral communities from the Pacific Ocean - LP-53 (SPAdes) (version 2) | ecosystem: Environmental > Aquatic > Marine > Oceanic | place: Pacific Ocean | collected 2010-02-08 | reverse complement strand
ACCCGTGCGGCATTGCATACAGTGAGATCACTCCCCATATGATCAATGATTTGAACATGACCTTTATCTAAAACTCTCATAACATCAATCCTTTATATTCTGAACAACCAGTACAATAATAACAGACGCCGCGAGTCCTACCATTAACTTCAAGAAGTCTTTCCCTACAATCGGAAACACTTTCTTGATTCCATCCTTCTGTCGATAGGAGGCGATCGCCAGTTCTCTACCAGTAAGCAACCCAACAAATACCCAAGTCGTTGACATAGGAATGTCATTCACTTCCTTGAAGATGTATAGTATAACAAAGTAAAACAAATCAATCAAGGTAGCAGAACGTACATATTTAGTATTTTTTTTCTGTACTACAATTTCCTGAATTCGACCGCCTCTACGTTGTAGCATCCAAGCGAGTCCACCAACGAAAACCGCAGATATAATGAACATGACTCCCACAGGAATCTGTCGTGGCAAATATACGGCAATATTTGCCATGTCATGTGATAACCATGTCCACCAGAGGAATCCTGTAGTTACCCACTGGGCGATTATCCATCTTCGTTTATGTGAGTCTTTGATACTCTTACCTTCATCTATAAGACGAGTAAGCATCAACCAGATAAAGTACGCCGCTACCCCAGCAACAGCATATCCAAGCATAGACTTCATCAGAACTTTCTGTAGAACCACGGTCGATGCAAAGGCAGAAAGCACTAGGAATGATGTAGAAACGGGAACACCAAACCGGGTAAGGACGAGCAGCACTGCTGGAGCGAGTGCTTGATACCACTCAACCCCCTCAAACGGAATCTTATTGAGTCTTCCGTAAGAAATGTCTCCGTCGTATGCCCACCAACCATACCAGATGGCAATAAGAAGAACAGATGAGGCAAATCCCCACATGATCTTCCAGTTTACTTTCTTGTTGCTCGCAATCCAAGTTCCAAGAGTTTGGATTGAATCGTTGGCAATTACACTATATGCGGCGAGGAGAAACCCCGTCCACATCCATAACGAAATATCTGACATCTTATACCTTTCGCCACTCGTTCAATTTAAGTGTCGCTTCGAGTCCCGAATATGTATTCTGATCGATTAGTTTTTCAATCTTTCTCGTAGACATAGTATAAACCATATCGTTTATGTCTTTTTCTTGTGTAGAATTAGGCCATACACATATGGTTTTTCCGAGTTCAATCAATCTTTCATTGTATCGTACTATTTGAAGATTCCTTGGTTCGTTGTCAAGAACATAAACCCCTTCACTTTTCTTAAGATGCTCTGGTACTTGATCAAGAGCGCCGGCACCAACCATCGCTATAGCATTCCTAAGAAACAAACTGTCTAGAGGACCTTCTACAATATAGATCTTCTTCTTTGGATCGACTCTCCATTGACCATACCACAATCTATCGGCAGACTTATCACTTTTCACTGTAATGTATTTTACAGTTCGTCTAGCATTTGCTTCATCTCTGAAGTTTATTGCTCGACCTTGAGCAGCAACTATGTTACCCTCTTTGTCGAAGAAGGGAATAACCAGTCTATCTTCTTTTCCAAAAAAATGAAGGCCTTCTGGATCAAGACGTTTTGTGAATGTACCAAAATCATCAGTGAAATATAACTTATCCCAATGTTGTTTTGGTATTTGTCTCATGTTAACAAATTTAACGACTGGATGATCGGTAGGTAAATCTTTCACACAGGGAACACCCTCTAGTAATTTCGATTTACTTTTAAATTTTGGTTTAGAATTAAATCTGAACAACTCTTCTCTCTCTGGTTTTTTGTAATTTGATTTTCCATTTTCACCTCCTCTAAATCGTTCCAGAGCGTACTCTTTACACAGGGAAGGTGATACCTTATCTAAAAAATTATATAGGTTACTTCCATAGTTACAATTGTGACACTTGTAAAAAAAATCATTATTTTTCTGATAAAAGAACCCTCTAGCCTTAGATTGATTCTTAGTAGAATCTCCACACACCGGACATCTACAATTGGCTAGATTATCTTTCTTCCACTTGAATCTTTGCAATTGTGCTGATACTATGTTAATGAATTTTTTATCTATGAACGAACTCATCTTATATATTCCATGTTGTAAACTTCTCTTTGGATGAAGCAAACTTAGAGTCGAAGTTACTACCATCAAACCCAGATCCTAATGTAGTTTCTGTTTGATTAGATTCTGTCAACTGAACCTGTTCAACATCAGACAATTTCATTTTTGATCTATCAATTTGCAATAAAAACTTACGATTTGCTACAGTATCGTTATACCTATTTTTGAGTTGTTTTACTAATACTTGATTATTCTCGTCTAGTTCTTCCGTGGATATGAGTGCGAACATGAAGTCAGCAGTCGCAGGGAGTCCAAAAGATTCAGATGTATCTTCAAGTCCAACGTCTGTACTGGAATATCCCTGTCTATTGGTTTGTGTTGCAGAAAACACGGGTACATTATATTCCACAGCCATTCCTCTTAGTTCTTCTGCAATCGACTTAACATACTGATATGTGTTTGTGTTAGATCCTGGCTTAATTCTAGAGGAAGCACAGATATTGAGATAGTCGATAAAAATAATATTAGGAACAAACTTCTTCTTGATTGCAAGTTCGTCCAATAGAATTCTGAAGTGATTGGCGTTTGCTGTTGCAGTAGGATATTCTTTTATGATTAGACTTCCTGACATACCACCCGTTGCAGATTCTAACTTCTTATCATACATCTGCTTTGGTAACTCTTTAAGAGTATCCATAGTAACATCCATTAGATTAGCATCTATGCGTTCTGCAATCCTCTCTTCTGCCATCTCACATGTAATATAAAGAACATTTAGATTCTGTGTCAAACAATTTGCAGCATGATGACACATAAACAAAGACTTACCAACCCCTGTTCCTGCCATCACAATGTTAAGAGTCTTTTGAGGCGTTCCTCCAGCAGTAATTGTATTGAAAAACTCCAAGTCAAAGGGAACTTTCTGTTCTACCTTGTGGTAGAACTCATATCTTTTTTCGGCATCTTCAATATAATCGTGTCCAATGTGTGTATCAAACGAGACAGACAACGCTTCTGATAGGATGTCAGGGATCGCAGTGTCTGCTTTCGTCGTAGACTTACCATCAATGATATGAATAGATTCCATGATAGCATTATAGACTGCTTTGTTCTTACAGAAACCTTCTGTTTCCTCTGTGAGCCATTCTGAGTTTATATCCTCTTTATTCTCCAACGAGTTTACAAGTTCAGTACAATCTTTGAACTGCTGTTCGTTCATTGAACTATTCTTATCGATGTCGATCATAAGAGCCTCCTTGGTGGGGAGGTTATTATAGTTCAATATAAAACTCTTGAGAACTTTGAACACCGACTTCTCGGTGTGATCATGAAAATACTCAGGTTCTATGAAAGGTATGACTCGGCGTGAATACTCATCATTGTACAGAAGATTCTGTAGAATTATATGTTCTAGGCTTTTCACGCAGTTCCCTCACCTCGCAAGAAGTCATCTCCTACCTCTTCGATTTCCTTGCTAAGAACATCCAAAAGAATATCACCAAGAACATTTACAAACTCTGTGTTGTGTTCAGTTAGGTTTTCTTTTGTGAATGTATCAGGACACTCAATAACATTAAATCGAAAATCACACTTCATACCACCCTCCACTACTTCTTCAAATTTAATGTGACCATACTCGACAGTAACGCCTTTGTATTTACCGTCCATTAGTTTTACAGGCACATGTCCTGTCATTCCAATCACTTCTTCATCTTCATCATATTCATACTTTGTCGTCATCTGAGTTGCTCCCATACTTGAATTCTTTAGAGGCTGCTTCCTCTAGTTTGTCCATCACTTCTTGTGTGAAATACTTTTCTGGATTGGCGTTGATTTGCTTTTCAAACGCAGTCTTTCCGTCAGGTAGTTCAATTCTTGTTGACACCTTCTTGAATATGTTATACTTAATTGCAAGGTCTGTCAACCCATAATATGGATTTAATCCTGTATTATAATTGAGTTGCACCTGAACTTCTTTGTTTTCTATGGTGAATCTACCTTTGAATAGTTTGCACCGAATAATATTACCAATAATGTCAGTCCCATCCTTGTCCTTCTTCTTTGAAAGATATACAATCGTAGAAGCGGCATACTTCAACCCAGAACCACCACCCATCTCCTTCATCGGAACGTATGCACCGACAACTTGATATGTGTGGTTTGTTAGAACAAGAGGAATACCCGCCTTACCCAACTTAAGAGTAAGGACACGGAATGTAGCCTTAATGACTTGGGCGCGAGTCATGTCACGGGTTGACTTACCTTCTGCGGTGTCGTTCATTTCTTTCTCGGTAGAGAGCATTCCCAACGAATCAAGAACAACAAAGATAGGTTTGCTATCTTTAGTTTCGATATATTTGTCAACGATACTAATTGCTTGGTGACGGAAAGTCTCGACTGTAGCAACCGGGAATACAGCAACTCTCTCAGGATCCATACCGCGTTCAGAAATCATACCTGATGTGATTGCTTGTTCGGTGTCGAAATATAGAACAACACCATCTGGATTATCATCAAGAAACTTCTTACACATTCCTAGTGCGAAAAATGTTTTTCCTGTTGCAGATTCCCCTGCGAGTGCCATAATTTTATTGTTGGGAATTCCACCATAAAGAGAACCTGATAGAAGAGCGTTAAATGCATAGGAACCAGTATCAATAAAACCAGTGACATCACTCCCCTCGATTCCTTCCGATGCAATTCCTGCATATTCATTTCCCGAACCTTTAATTAGTGTTTTTAGAAAATCACTCATAATCAACCCTTCTCAATCTTTGATAAAATTTCTCGTAAAGTCTCACACTTACTAAGAGTGTCGTTAAGAATATCGGCGGTGCAGATTGGATCCTTTGTCATTTCCCGCGACCTTGTAATATACTTCTCTAGTAGATTTGATAACTCTTCCCGTAACATATTTTGTTCTGTTAATGCTAATGATAGTGTCTTCATGAAAAGAACTCCTCTAATGTAGTACACTTCTCGTGATTCCATCCGATACTATCCAATATAGTTTTCAGTGGATCTAGAAATGTCTTTTGAAATTGTGTTTCGTAGTCAATAAATTCCTGTAAATCAAACTCTTTAGGAAGTGAACTAGGAAACGATATAACCTGATCATTTCCCATTGCTCCTCCCATCGGATTTGGTTTTTTGAGATAAACAAACTTGATCTTATCACCCTCATAAATAAGTCTGTACTTTTTACCAAGTCTTTTTTGCTCTATATGATAATTATATATCAACGCACCTTTGACTGCAATGGGAGTTGACTTGCTATAAATATGAGTTGAATCCTTATATTTTTCTAGACCTGATACACCTCGTGGGAAGGAAATGTCTTCTGGTTGTAGTGTGAAGAATTTGTTCTTGAACTCATCGATGTGTTCAATAACAGTATCCTCATCTGTGTTCATTATCAGATCGATCATACCCTTCAGTTTACCACGGACAACTTGTGGTGTAGAACTTCTTGTAGTTTCGATTCCCATAATCTTGAGTTTTGGTTCTGCATAACGAACACCTTCCGAATCGTGTACATTAAGCATGTACCTTTTCTTTGCAGTCCAAATACCCTTGTCTGCTATAACTTCTCTACCCATCACCATCTTGTTGCTATACGCATTCATCATAGTAGCAAGTTCGGTATATTCTTTTTCGATGAATGGTGCTATTACCTCTTCGGAGGCTTTATCCAAAAATCCAACCACCTCGGACTTGGTTTTATTAGCACATACTTTATCAACAAGATTACCAAGACGAAGATAAACACTATCTGTGTCAGATGCAACAACATAATCATATTCCTCTGTACCGATCGTTTTGTTTAAAAACTTATTAAGAGATCTCTGGATCCACCGAATACTCAACTGACCTGACAACGTGATTGCTTCTGCCATCTCAACATCAAAATATCTGAAGTACTGATTACCAATCGCACCGTAAGCAGAGTTCAATTGAATCTTACGAACCAACTGGAAGTTGTTGAACTTCGCAATCTGATTTTCTAAACCAGACTCCCCTGCTTGCTGACGTTTCTGACACTCGATCATCTTCTTCTTGTACATGCTACGTTCTTCATACATCTTTTCCATGAGTGCAGGAAGAAACCCCTGATGCTTTTTAGTGTAACATGTTCCGTTTGCGGCGACTGAATAGTTCATAGACTTGAAGTGCTGTAGTTTCTCCTGACATCCCTTGTGATATATTTCAGGAGAAGACTTAAGTAGGTTCTCCACACCCATACCAAACCGATCATCTCCCGTATCAACCTTCGTCTCAGGACTGATGTTGTACTGCATGATTAAGTGTGGGTATAGACTGTTCAAGTCAAAAGAAACAACCCAGTCATGCATACCAACGATAGGATCTTTGACATACGCACCTGCATACTGTTCCCCTTTGTCTAGATGTTTCTTCTGTGGTATTACAATCTTATGTTCGTCGAGATAATGATAGATAATCGCATCCCACGTTCTTACCTGACTAAAGACATCTTTGAAATTAACCTTTGCAGAATATGCAAGAGCAATTGCAAGTTCAAGTAATTTCATCTTCTCTTCAAGTTTAATAATCAATTCAACATCTTTTACGTTGTATTCGACGAACTTCTGAAAGTCCTTCTTGTAGAAGTCAGAAATACTATCGAACTCCGCATATGAAAGTTTCCTCTCACCGAGTTCAACATGAGCAATGTGATCTAGTCGGTATGATTCTTGATTTACATATGTGAATGTACGATAAAGATCATAATAATCAAGAGTAGAAATACCCACCAACTCATACACAATGTGTTCTCTGTTCATCTTAACAACAGTACGTTGTTTGATGACTCCCCATGGAGACAACTTGTTTACCTCTGACTTAGGCAAAATACGAGAGAGTCTGTTTACCAGATAGGGTATGTCGAAGAACTTTACATTCCAACCAGTAACAATGTCTGGGGATTCTTTGTGCCACATGTCAAGAAACGAAAGCAAGAGTTCTTCTTCAGAATCAAAGCAATAATGCTCTTCCGGGACATCAAAGTCACCCAAACCATATACAACAGTTTTACCGTTAATACTACAGGTGATAGCAATTACTTGCTCGTCTACTGTTTCGATATCAGGAAATCCATTTTCACATGTGGTTTCGATATCAAACGTAGCGATCTTGATATTGGACATATCATAATCAACTTCGCCTAGTTGGTGTTGGGCGATAAACTGATAGATATACTCTGTGTTCCCATAGAGATCAAACCCCTGAACATTCTTGTATTTGTTGATGAACTCTCGGCAATCAGATATACTACCAGGCATTATGGGTTCGACGTACTTACCTTCCAATGTCTGGTACTCTGTCTCCTTGTTACTAGGAAGATATAGTGTTGGCATAAAAGGTACGCGATCACTAAACGCAACACCGTCTCTGATCCCGCGAAGCAATATATTATTGCCTCGCATCTCTACATTTGTATAATATTCACTCATGGTTTTTACCTCGACATAAGTATAACATGTTTTGAGAAGAAATCAACCCGTAAAATTAGATTCTTGTCGATATACCCAGTCGCCAGTTTTTAGTGTTGGCCATGTGACACATCTTGTCGGTGTCTTATCTGTTTCAAACTGAAAGTCTACCTGACACCACCCCTGATCAGACCACAACTCAGGATGAGACTCTCGCGTAACATCAACCCTTTGCAAAGTTGCTTCACCTTCGTCATGAATGGCACAACAGATGTAATCAATATCATTGATATCATGATCTCCTACTGTGTTTTTATTCAAAACCATAATTGTATTATACAAGTACTTTCCGTTCTTGAGTCTTTCGGCGCCTAGTGTATAATCAAAACCACTTTCCCTAAAGTAATCCTCACGGGATCTTTCGGTGCCTAGTCCGTAAATCCCGAGATCAATCTCACCTAGTGACTCAACACCAAATAAAACATTACAACGGCGAATTGATTTGGTGTCTCGTACCCACCATTCGTCATGATCGTCCCAATGTCGATGTCCTCGATAAGTTCTACTGTAGGCATGCCACACAACATTCTTTATGGGGTGAAATATATCATACCCATGTGTGTATGCACGAAGTGCGATACTAGACTCTTCTCCAAGAAAGTAAAGATCAGGATCATGTTGAACTTCTTTGGTGAAGACACCGAGAGTAAAACAAAAATGACCTGAATATAAATATCCGATAACAGGCATATCAAAGTTTTCAAAATCTTTGATAAGAGGAGATCGAAAATTTGGTATTCCGTTATCTGAAAAGTTTCTCAACTTGAGTTCTGCTGGTTCCTGCATTAATTCATTTACAGAACCACATGATTTAACTTCAGTTGGTTCGTACCCATTAACATATGCAGTCAGTAGTGGTTTTTTATAACCCACATCCATAAGGCGTTGTAATTGTTCTTTTAAATAAGTATCCCAGCCCCTAGCAAACCTGTGATGTGAATCTAGATGAAGTGTATATGCTTCACCGTCATATTGCTGTTGTAATTGATTCCTTGCCCAGCAAGCACCTTGACTTTTTTGCCACGGAATTGAAATTTCTTTAATGACGACTTGTTTCTTTAGTGAATCTAATTGAGGTTGCACTATTCCAACTTCGTCTTCACAGTTTTGCCACGCTATAGAAAACACCAAATTATCTTTGTTGTCTGCTTTACAAATACAATCCTGAATTGTTGGGATCAATTCAGAGTCTCTGTATGATGCTATCTGTATGAAAATCTTTTCATTCATTTAATTTCTTTGTATTCGTGTGGACTACGCCTTGGAGTATTCTTTTCGTTCTTATCTTCAACGAAAGCAGAAAACAAAATCATGTAGTTAATGATATCTAAAATAGCATCATCATACCCTTCATTATCTACCTCAAGTTTCCCTGCACTCACAAAGGTACTTAGTCTTGATACCTTATCAATCACTCTGACAAGGAATCCTTGTTCCGTAGAACATACACCCATTAGTTCAGTACGTTGGAAGTTTGCAAAAGGACTATCTCCCTTTTCTCCGGCGTAATCATGATTCTTTTGCTTCATGATTTCTTTTGCTGTTGCGGTCAGTTTATCATGATGTCGTAGTAATTCTTCTCTGTTCATTTTATACTCCTGTGGATCCGAATCCACCCTTACGATCAGTAGTGTGTCCTGGTCTATCGTTTACTTCAAGGGATCGAATTTGAATATTCTCAAACAACTCACCCTGAGCAATTCGATCACCATGATTGATTTTAAACGGAACATTAGTTGTATTCCACACCGGAATAAAAACTTCTTCCTTGTAATCAGAATCAATTATACCTTCTGCGTTAATGATTGTCAATCCGTGCTTCCAACAAAGTCCTGAGCGTGGATGAATACGAACTGACATCTCGGGTTCAATATCAAAAATCAATCCAGTAGGAATCAATGCTCTACTGTAGGGAGGTACATTAAACGAAACATCAGGATGATCACTGTTCCATGTAATATCCTGTTCTGCCTCGTGAAGTCCATTGTTGTTATCCATCACCCGGATAGTTTTAAACTCTGGAATCTTGTCTTCGCTAAGAAGAGGACTCCGCAGGTGAGCGTGTAAATCAAAACAGGCAGAATGATCTGTCTGTGCTTTGGGGTTAATTACGTTTGCAAACATCTTATAAAATTTCAATTCCACCGTTTATCTCCAAAATAAAATACTGGTATACCATTTTTTAGGAATGTCTTCCAAGTTACGACTTGCTCGTTTCATTCCTCGTTTAACATCGTTGTGTGTTAATAGTATATCAACTACTGTATCGCCATACAAGAGGGTAGTATGATAATAATGCTTAGATTCTGCTTTTGTTTTTCGTTGTCTGTTAAATACCAAACCCATGTCTATCTCCTTTAAAAAAGAGGGGCCGGGGGCGCACAATGCAACCCCCTACCAACCCCAGATATTTATTATAATTACTTGGCGAGTGTTAGGCCATCAACACCATCATCTTCTGGAGTTGGATCATATTCAATGTCTTTGATTGTTTCTGCATTTGCTAGAAGACCTGTTGCAGTAGCGATCAAAGCATCAATCAGTTGAGTGTCTAGGTCTGTCTTCGCTTCAACTTCCTTGAAGTTATATGAGATGGCTTCAAGTCTTGATTGCATCTTGTTGACATCGGCAATAAGTGCAGCGTAGTGTTGGATATTAATCATTGGGTGTTCCTTGTTAGAAAGTTAATGTAACGGTAATAGTTATATCGTCAGTGTCGTCTAAATTATTAGCAGACCAAAAAGTATTAGCAGTTCCACTAATGTTGTTCGTCAGATCAAGTCTAGGTCTAGCATTAGTACCACCTATTGAAATTGACGTTGCTGTGTACACATTACCTCCCACAGTAATTGTGGCAGCGGTAATATTATTTCCGATATCAGTTTTTGTGCCATAATCAGGATCACTCGTATCCGAGTTCTGTATTCTGAATCGGATTGTATCCGAACCAAACAACTCGTATTGTGAAGTAGTAGGAAATGGGGAAAACTGATCAGCAAGATCTCCACTCTCGGTTCCAACAGATTCCTGCTTTCTCTTTCCTGACTGTACACTACCTCGTGCTACACTATTATCAGTAACAGCAGTATAAATGTACTGCGGATCAGAGGCAGACTGTGTAGGGAAGAATAACCATTTAGAATTCATATCTCTGTGGTATACTCCACGTTAAAGATTACATCAAGAGCAGACGAGTTACTAGAAGTCACTATGGTTAGAACAGCGTCAGCAGCAACAGAAGTATTTGCAAGTGAAGACTGATCCCCACTCGAAGAACTTACACTTGCTGCCTTAACTGTGTCTGATCCGTTCTTCAGGGTAGCGGTCACCGTACCAGACGCAGACTTGATATAGAACCCAGTAATCGTTCTTGCTGTTGCAACCTTCGGATCTAACGTATAGGTTTTATCTGCGGCAGTCTCAATCTGTCCCGTATAGGAACCTGTTACAGTAGCAGTTGCTTGTGTAGTTCCGTCAGAGAATCTTATACCAGAGGACGAAAGATTAATAGCACCACCAAAGGTTGCACCGTGTCCAGCAGATACTCCGCCAAGGGTTAGTAAGTCTGCTCCCGGATTATACCTAAAGCCGTTATTACCTGCACCACTATCTACCTTAACAAGAGAGTTTGCAGATCCACCACCAAGATTATCAACCAACGGAACACTCAAGTCCGCATCAGTGCTGCTTGCAGATATGGTAATATTAGTTGTGTTAGTTGAAGTTACAGCATTACCAGAACATGCAAGAGAGTTGGTTGAAGTTCCTACAACAACTCCCCCAGCAATTACACACCCACCTACAGTAGAAGTTCCCGGTGCATAGATATATGCACCGCTGATACCCGTACCAGCAGATATACCTTCTGTGTAAATTATACTAGAGTCAAAAGTGCTACCCTGTACAGATACATTAGTTCCAGTACCTTCTACGAATACATTACCACCAGCAGAAAGTTGAAGTTTATTTGCTTCGGGGAACCGTATGAAAGTATCTTCGTCGTTGAGGTGGCACAATTCTCTACTAGTCTGCATCGAGTAGATGTCCCATCTCAAAAGACCGGATGGTTGGTTAAGGTAACCAACATCCACTCCACCTTGAGATAAAAACCAATCAGACTGCAACAGGGTGAGATTTTTAAAATCGAGAGTTGCGCCGATGCTTACTATATCAGAGAAGGTACATCCTGCACCGGAAGAAATACCACCAAGCGAAAGTAGATCGGTGCCGGGATTGTAGATCAACCCATCACCACCAGTGCCGCTGTCTACCTTTGCTGCAAGATTTGCTGTTGCCGCCCCCTGAGCATGATCTGCAAAAATGATATTATAATCATTATCATCACTTTTCCCTTGCAATTGCACTTGAGCAGCAGTCGTCGCCGTTGCGGCCGCACCAGAACATGCAAGTGAGTTGGTTGCGGTTCCTACCATCACACCACCACTCATGATAACTCCACCCACAGTTGAGGTGCCATCTGATACTATAGATGCACAATGAACATGTCCACCACTGATACCACCGTCCGCAGAGATTCCTCCGTCTGTGTGTATGTTGCCATCGACTTGAAGTGCAGCACCGAATGTAGATCCGTCATCAGCAGAGATACCTTCAGCAAAGTGAGTTATCTTATTGTGCTTATGTAAAGTAGAATTAACGAAGA
>Ga0209337_1002883_pt1 | contig 12240 bp, 4 predicted proteins | sample LinPmetageLP53_FD_184044 | JGI IMG/M metagenome (GOLD analysis project Ga0209337, IMG submission 184044) | Marine viral communities from the Pacific Ocean - LP-53 (SPAdes) (version 2) | ecosystem: Environmental > Aquatic > Marine > Oceanic | place: Pacific Ocean | collected 2010-02-08 | reverse complement strand
TTTAGCTTTGTTTTCAGTTCCAGCAACCGCAGCTGAAAGTTCAGCTTCGTTTATGCCCCTTTGATTACCTGCTCTTCTTTGCTTTAGATAAGGAGAGTTAAATATCATCGAGAAATCTTTCCAATATTGTGGTTGGTTAGCAAACGCGGCAGCTGCTTTAGCTGGATTATTAAAACTCCAATTAATATAATTTGTAGCAGATATAGTTTGTAGTATCGCGGATCTCATGTTAAAGAACATAATAGCACCAACGGAGTTGTTAACCCAGTTCATGTACATATTCATTAATCTACCACTACCAGTTGGTCTATTTCTACCAGTCTCCATACGGTACAACACGTCTTGCAAGGCTTCTCTAAATTTACTACCGTATATAGCCTCTATTTTGTTTAGATTTTCTGGAGAAAATACTTGATCAACATTCTGCTGCCATTCAGCTAAAAAATCAATTCTAGCGTCTCCAATAGCACCGTCGCTTAATAAATCAGAAGTTATATTTTCTGCTAACCAAAAATCACCCGGAGCAGAATAACCATCTTGTTTTTTAGATATTAAACCAACACCCTCAGCGTAAGCCTGTAAATCAGGATTTGCATTTACATGATCTATTAAAGTTTTTAAATCTCTTTTTGACAAACCAGGAACTTGAAAACCAGCCTTGTCCCAAAGATAAACTCTAGCGGCTTGATCATTGGTAAAGCTTGTACCCTCTATGTTTTTATTTATTATCTTTTTTACTTGAGGAAATGCTTTTTGAAGGTTTTTGTAGTCATTAGCGGCACTTTGCTTTGATGCGTTTAATTCATTTATACCTCTAGCAAATGGATCAATTAAAGTTTTCTTAAAAAAAGCCATATCAGCCTCACCTTTTTTACCTTTACCTAGAAAGTTATATAGTAAACCTGCAAAATCTTGAGCTGAAGGAGGTATAATACTTTTGTATTTGGACTTATGACCTCTAATTTTAGCTTGAGCGTCAGAAAATACTTTTTCAGATTGTACTCCAGTAGTGTCTTCTAATATATTATTAAACTTAGTGTTGATTGTTTTGCTAAATTGCAGTCTAGCTTGCTGAACTTTAGATTTAACATCGAATTGATCTAACATGTTTTTAACAGCCTGCACGTTTTGCATTGCATCATCAGCAAAGTAGAAGTCATTATAACCATCTCCAACTTTTTCAGCTATCCAAAGAGCTTTAGCTTCTGGTGTAGAATTAGCAAGACCAGTTATATTTTTTATGGGTATATTCAAGCCATTTGCTTTTAAAAATTGAAATATAGATTGAGCTGATTGTTGTGGTCTAGCTGTTAATATAAACATATTGTTGTTGCCAAACTTCTTTTGTAGCTTTAAAGCTTTTTGAAACAACGAAGCAACTTTACCATCTACAACTTTATTAAACTCTGAAAAATCATGTTTCCAACCTTGATCTAATAGATCAGCTCCTTCTTTGGCAAACTGCTCCGCTGTTAATTCTCTAACAACACCGTCTGGAGAGGTAGATTTAACTTTAGAATTACTAGTAGCTAATGTATCGTCAAAATCCAATACAGATATTCCTTTTGTATTCTTAGACCAAGCCATAACTGGACGAGCTATATTTGCCGCACCACCTAAAACTTGTCTTTGTTTATTTTTAAGATTTATGCTTTTTTTAATTTTTTTAATTGAATCAACAAATTCTTGCCCAAGAATATTTCCGTTTTTATCTATTATAGTACCAATATCATCTAAGTTAATCTCTATACCATCAACAATTTTACCATTATTAGCAATCAACCAACTTAACACAATAGGATTAAACATTCTTGAATCACCTACAAAACCAGCTTGCTTAGTTTGAAAGCCAGACTTGTCCATCGCTTTGTTTAAAACACTAGATATTGCATTAACATGATATCCATCCCAAACATCATTATTAAGTTTATTATTTTTTACGTAAGACAAACCTATTCTATTGTTTAAGTCTTGCAAAGCAACATTATGTTCAAATTGTGTTGACTTTCCAATACCTTTTCCTTTTGCTCTACCTCTAGAAATAACATCTGCGATATTAGTTTGCGTGCCATTTCCAGCAGCGCTTCTTCTTAATGGAGACTGCATGTTTGAACCTAAAGAAGTTTGTAAAGCAGCAAACTCTTTTTTAGACCATTCTCCTTTTTTAACTTTTTGCCAAGCAGCATCTAAAATATTTTTAGAAGCAGCTCTAGCCGCTAGACTTTGCTTCTCTCTACCGTCAAAGTCTTGATCCTTTAAAAAAGCACCAGTATTTTCGGCTAACATTTTTGTTTTTGCAGGTGCCCAAGCTTTTCCATCCCAAACTTCATAAGTAACCCCTTTAGTCTTACTTGGTTGTATCCACTTTCCATTTGGTGCTTTCGGAACATCAGCATTATTCCACAAAGCAACAAGATCAGTTATACCACCTGTTGGTTGGTAACCTTGTCTATTACTTCTAGGAACTTGCTTTCCAGTTTTCTTATCTAACTTAGTGCTAATACCTTTAACGAGTCCACCGCCATCTACACTTGGTACCAATAATTGCCCATTACCTATAGCACCATTACCAGCGAGACCAGGTGAGAGCATGAATAAAGATTCAGCTGATGCTACCGGGTTTTTGCTATTGTATGTGTTTTTAGCTGTTTCAGTTATCTGCGTTCTTAGCTTAGTAACTCCAACGCCAGAAGGATCATTAAAAATATCTGTAACACTACCACTAAAACCATAAGTGTTTCTCATTGAAATATTACTTTGCTCAAATTCCCACTCTTGTCTCATAACATCTGTTAGATCAGCTGGAGAAACTTCCATTGGTGTTTTTTCAACTAACTCTCTAACATCAGGATCTAATGGCGTGAAGTTATCTAAAGCTCTATTTGTTACTTCTAAAACCTTATTCTTAACAGTTGGTGTCAAAGCAGCTTGAGGCCATATATTATCCATTGCCTCGTTAATAATATTTTTATTTAAAGGAGCAACCCCACTTAATAAATCACTAAACTGACCCCAACCTTGATCAATTATATTTTGAGTTGCTGGCTGTGGCCTTGCGTCGTTTCTACTCCAAGCATACTCAGCTTTACCATCTCCTAGTTGAGCTACAACAGCTTCAGAATGTGTACCGTTTTTAAGAGCATTTTCTCTTAAACTTTGGTTTCCCGCTAGCTGCGCTATTTGTAAAACACCTTGTCTTAAAGCTCCGTCTGAAGCGGTACCTGATTGGAATGTACCATCTGGATTAATACCAAAAACGCCTAGTAACTCTTCCATCGTTACGTCAGTTCTTTTTGTCTGTGTTGGTTTACCAGCTGCTGTAGCTCCTTCTGCAAATGAAGCTCTACCACCTTTGTTGTATAACAAACCTAATTTTGTGTTAGCGATACCAGTAGCCTCACCACTTCTTGTTTCTCCTTCTGGTAATACCTCCTCTAAGAACGTCTTGTTAAAAGAACCATCCGCGTTAACTATCTTGTTGTAGAAAAATCTTTGAACAGCTCTTCTTTGTGTATCGTTTAAATCTTGATTAGCAATTATTCTTTTAGGATCAACACCTATTTCTTCAGCTACCGCTTTTAATACTGGATACAAAGCACCAGTAGGTTTAACGTCAGAAGCTTTTGTTGGCGCTTTCATCTTACCGTTCTTATCTACTTTTGCAGCTTCAGTTAACAAGCTTTTAACACCTTTGTACTTTAATCCTTCTAAGTCTACTTTAGTTTTTTGATTTTTCTGAACCTTATCAATAGCATTGTCAACAGTGTTTTTAGTGTCTGTCATTCCAAGTTGATCTAGAACTGGAACAGGCCCGTTTACATAAGCATCTTTTCTACCAGGACTTAAATCTTGGTTTTCAAAAGCCTCCATCTCTGCAGATTTTTCAGCTTTTAATATATCACCTAAAGTACCACCCTCTCCAACTGGTTTATCTAACGATGTTTGATCAGCAATACCTTCTTTTACATATTCAGCCATAACATCTCCTTTAGCTCTATATATAATAGATTTACCCATACCACCAGACACGCCAGTTAACCAACCAAATAAACTGTCGTTTTTATCTAGGTTGTAGTTCATCATAAACCTTTCACCTATTTTCTCTTTAGCTTTTCTAGTAAACTCTTTTAAGGCCGCTGGATCTAAACCTTTAGCAACCATACCTTGCTGTATTAATCCATTTAAAAGTTTACTATCAACAATCTTAGCGTACGCATCAGTAAAGTCTGGCGAAGTCTGAAAATCTGCATTGTCAGTATGTTTTGCTGTTCCGTCTGGATTTTTAACAAAACCATCTATATCAGATCTTAAATCTGGATTAGCTTTCATATTTTGGCTAACTGCTTTTGAAAACTGCATTTGATCTTTTCTAGCAACAGCATCAGATGCTGCCGTAGCTTTATCTACTAATTTACCTTTAGCTCCCTTAGATGTCATTCTAGCTATAGCTGGGCTTGGTTTGTTGTTAGCAACAGATTTGTGATAGTCTATCATAAAGTTTTTAACATCCTGAGGCGAATCAAACTTAATATCAAACCTTCCTTTTTTATCTAACTTAGTACCACCTAGATAATTTTGTGTAAACCTTCTGAAAACACCCTTTACTTTATCTAAACCTTTCTCGTTCATAGTAACGTCACCATCCAACATTAACTCGGACGTAATAGCCATAATCTCTTCTCCACGACCCTCCGCTCTAGTGTACTGAGATAACCTACGCTCTAATACTTGTGCTCCTCTCTCTGTGTATGAGACGTTTTTATCATTTTGTAATATTTCTGACAATGCATTTCCAAAAACCTCTTGAGCTCCTGGGTCTTTTTGTAACGTTTGGTGGAAAGCAGCGTGAACAAACTCGTGTGCTCCAGTGTTTAAAAAACCATCTGTTATAGATGTCTCTTCATTTAAAATTAAATCGTAAGCAACTACTTTACCATCTTTAATGACAGGTGTCATTCCACCGTAGTTTGACGCTTGACCAGATAACATGTTTAAGTGTCCTAGGATTTGTTGACCTTTAACACCGTCTGGATCTAACAACTTTTTAGCATCGTCAATCTCAGCTTGAGTAGAATTTGGATCATTCATTATGTCTTCTAAAGCTTGCACTTCAGTGGCGGCTTCACTAATAAGACCCATGTCATTTTCTACTTGTAAATCCTCAAACTGTTTTGTTGTTACCGTTTTAACATTTATAGGCGTACCACCAGCTTCTTCTTGTAATTTAGCTTGATTTTTTAGATATTCAACTTGGTTGTCCCATTTTTGCTTAGCTTCTTGTGGTGTAACTTTATCATATCTAGATATTATATCTTGTTTTTTACCTATTTGCTCTTGGTACTTGTTGTTTAGTTCCTCTAAGGCTAAAGATTTTTGTTTGTCAGTTAAACCTGGATCAGCTTGAATTGCTTTAGCGTCTCTTTTTAAATTATGGTTACTAACCTCTATATCTATTAACTCTTGTCTTTCTTCAACCGTAAAAGATGCTGTTTTAGTAATCGCTTGATCATATAACGCTTCACTTTGCTCTATAAGTCTAGCTTGTTTATTTACTAAAGCTTTTTTAGCTACTTCGGTTAAATTTGGATTTAACAAAGCAGCGTCTGTTTCTAATATTTGTCTTGATATCTCACCTAAAGAAGCGTTATTTTGAGTGCTAATAAAAGGTGTAAAAACCTGCTTCATTATTGCTGGTCCTTTGAAACCTACTGAAACGCTAGCTCCTTGATAGAAAGCCTCGCCAACACCTTCCCATAAACTAACGTCTTCACCAACAACATATTTATCATAAGCGTTTGTAGCAAAAGAGTTAAAACCTTCACTTAAACCCTCAATTCCACCCTCAAGAGCAACGGTTTTACCAAGACCTATAGAATTAGCTAAGTATTTTCTAAAAGAATTAGTAGCTACCGAAGGAACAGCAAGACCCTTTAAGGTTCTAGCACCAAACTTAGATGTTACCGTTTCAGATATACCTTCCATTAATCCATGAAAAGATGCTCTAGAATAAAGCGCTCCACCAGTCATTCCTTCTTCTTCAAACCTAATAAAATTGTTACCAGTAGAAGACACAACCATCGAACCCAAAGTCGAAAAAGTACCAGCGCCGGTTAAACCGACTAATATTTGTGGTGTCATCTCAGCCATTGACATAAACGTTGATGTAGCCCAGTCAGCATCTGTATAGTCAGTTTGTTTAGCTCTAGTGTGTTTTGATAGCGCGTCTAAACCTGTTCTTAACGCACCGTCATTAGGTCCGTTTTTTTCAAAATCATATATCCCCCATGCACCAGGCGGGTCTAAAAGTGATGTTTGTTGTAAATATTCTACTGTGCCTCTTAAAATTTCAGGTACCTCTTCCGCGTCTAAAGCTAGCATCGGGTTAAATCTCTTTGTAAATTCATCAATTCCGGTTATAAACTCAGCTGTAGCCGCCACAGCTCTGCTTGAAGCGTTGTACATGGTACCGTAATAATCTCCAGATAAATCGTTTATAATTCCAATGTTTTTAACTTTAGCAGCAATTTTAGATGCTGTTGCAAAACTATCATCTAAAACTGTTCTTAAAGCCTTAACATTCCCGACGTTATTTTTTAATCTATTTAGTCTATCGTTATACTCCCCAGTAATTCTAGCATAATCAGCGTTAGCTTTATCCACCTGCGCCTGCGTTGTGTAGTTTCCTTCTTGTATTTTATTTAATGCTTCGGTTGGATCGTTTTCGGTCACCCACTTAGCATCTGTTTTAACACTAGCAGTTAATGCTTCTATTTTTTTACCTATATCACTAGAACTTTCAACAACCTTGTCTAATAAGGGTTGGTATTTTTCTAGTTTTTCTTTTGAAAACTGCTCTAACTCTTCGTTGGTTTTTGTGTCATATATAGTTGCCCAAAAACCATCTTCTTCCTCACTTTTTGAGTACTCATCTTTTAACATCTCACGAACCTTCTTTGTTTTTTGCTCTGTTTTATCTACTTCAGAAGCTTGGTGTGTGTACTGTTGATTTACAACTCTACTATACAATTCTTCATTACTTTGTATGTCCTCGAATTTATATGCGAAGTTTTTAAACTCATCACTAGTGGTATCAACATCCCTAGGTTCTATTCCATTTTTTTCAGCAAAATCATAAATACTAGTTTGGTGTAATGCTTTGTCAAGTATGTTGTTTTTAACATCTTCAGTGTTCACCTTATCTCTACCTGTGTTCCCAACTAAATCTAAATTATCCTCCTCGCGGTGAATACCGCCTTGTAGTCCAGTTGAACTACTTTCGTTTCTATTTCTTTCATCTTGAGCTGCAATCGCTTGCGCTAAACCTCCAAAACTTTCAACCTCATCCTCAACACCACTAACTAGGTTTTGATATGAACCAGGAATATAAACTCCATCTTCCCAATAACCATAAACCCGCTCTATTTCTTTTTGTCTACTTTCTTGAAGTTTCTTTTTGTTTTCGGGATCATCAATCTCGTTCATTTCCTTGTTTAACAAAACAGAAAGTTTGTTTTGATTAACGTTAGTAACCTCTTCTATCTCTTCTTGTTTTTCTAATTCTTCAAACTCCTTATCAGTTTTATAAACATTATCAGTAGCCGTTTCAGTATTCACTACTGGTGCCTCTAAACTTGGTGCTAAAATCAAACCGGGCGTTACACTAGGATCAACTTTTCCGTTTAATTCAGATAGTAAAGTTTCGTCCTCTATCTTAAATTTTCTTTGCCCAAGAAACTCAGGTTTAAAATACCAACCATCAGCTTTTTTTACATATTGTTTTTTCTTATGTTTTAGTGGCCTCTGCTCAGACCCGTCACCATTATCTACTGGCGGTGGTGCTACTTTAGGTTTTTTTAATGGAACTTCAAGTTCTTCTTTTTTAAATTCCTGCTTTTCTTTTTTATCACGCTTGTTTAAAGCAACATTTGCCCAAGACATATCGTCTTCGTTATTCTCCTCGTTTACAACTGGTAACAAAGGCGCATCCCCCGTTTGTGTATTGTCATAATAACCATCACCATCTTTATCAACTTTTGCTATCATTTCTGGTGACAAAACAGATTCTACTTTTCTTGGCTTCGGAGCATCTGCTACAACTTTTTTCTTTTTTCTTTTCTTTTTTCTTTTATTTCTTATTCTATATTCAGCAACAACTTGCTTTATAAAATCGTCTGATTCACCGTTGTCAATCATTTTCTGAATAATACCTCGTAGTTTTTCGTCTGCCATATCTTAGTTTAAATAATCATCAACTGACTTTATATACTTGCTAATACTTTCTAATTTACCAGTTTTATCATTGAATATTTGAGAATTTATAGATTCAAACCCTAAATGTTCTGCAATTCCCTTGGGTGTCATTGCTGATATTTCGGTATAAATTGGGCTTTTTGGATCTTTTAAGCTTTGTAAGTTAGTTAACGCCTCCATTCTTTTAGCCCTAGCATGAGCGCTAACATTGATATTACTACCAAGTATTGAAGTTTCGCTTATAGGCCTGTAATCTTTATTAGATTCACCAATCATATCGTATTGTAAATGCTTAGCGTATATTTCAGATATAATACCATGAGATATTTCTAAGTCTTTTACATCCATGACGTTTTTAATCAAATCATCTTTAAGTTCTCTTGGAAGATCGTCTGAGTCAACGTCACCATCTCCATCTCCTATTATATAAGTTTTTCCACCAAAATTAAACTCCATTTTATTTGGATTTGTACCAAATTGCGATATGTCAACCCCTAGTTTTGTAAACGTATTAAAGTTATCCTCAATCATGTCTACTAAATATTTATGTACATTTAAACCAGGCTGTTCAGCTGGGTTACCATGTAACCAATCTCTTATATTTTTACTATCTCTAGGTATCATTTGACTAACCTTATCTTTTATAGTAGAAGCGTCTGGAGCGTTGTCTGGATTTGCCTTAAAAGCTTCCTTAAGTTCTTGCCCGTAATCTACTACTTTCGCGCCGTTAACTGTTTGCTTTAAAATAACCTTATCTTGCAGTTCTTGAAGTGAATATCTTTTAGGCTCTGTTACAGGATTTCCTTCTCCATCTAAAACTGGTTCTCCAGTTTTTTTATCTATAACAGGAACATCCCACTCGTACATCATTCTAGGTGGATTATCTTCTGAATAAACAACTCTTTTAGAGTCATTACCAACAAAGTTCTCCATTACAGCAATATCTTCTTTTGTCATAGCAGCTGTGCTTACTGGTCTATGTCCGTTTTCGTCAGCTTCCCATGTTTCTACTAGAGTATCAAGATTGTCAGCATCACCAGCATGCCTAGTCTTCATCTCATTAAGTCTTATATTTATATCTGCTATTGCTTTTTGATCTTTAGCGTTAATAGCTGCAAACATTTCTTCTCTTAAAGCTTCAACTTCATTTTGAGCCTGTGTATATGATTCTTGACCAAGTGCTTTTAACTGTGGACCCATTTCAACAAAAGCTTGTGATATTTTATCTCCAGCACTATCTCTGGCTATTCTTAACTTTTCTTCGTTAGCTTTAGTTTCAGCAGCCATTGCATTTCCAATTGCACTAGCACTATCTCCAAATGCGCTTAAAACATCAGTAGCCACCGTGTTTGGTGCGTTTGCGCCAAGCTCAGCCTCCATGCTTGCTTTTCCAAATTTTGCGAAATCTTGCATACTACCTCCAGCTGTATTTCCCATGCTTATATATTTTTAAATTTTATGTCTATCATTTTATTCATTGTTTATCCCCCGACACCCGAAGCGCCGCCAACTATTGATTTACCAACACCCGCTATAGCATCACTTTGCTCTTTAGACGCGGCAGCTTTAGCATCACCAGCAGCTTGTGCCTCCCCTTGAGCCACACCCATTAAGTTTGTTGTTTTACCATATTGAAGTTTTCTAGATTTTTCTTCTCCAGCAATTTTATCACTTTGTATTTGTGTGGCTGCATCAGCTGCTGATTTTTGATTTGCAGCCTCTTGTTTGCCAATTTCAGCCCCCGCTGCTGCTGCATCCTTAGATCCTTGGTTAGCCATTTGCTGTGCTAATGCTGCAATACCAGATCCACCAGCTGCTCCTTGCAAACCTTGCATTACATTAGATCTACTTTGAGCTGCTTTTTGAGATTGAAGTTCCATACCTTTTTGATTAATAGTAAGATCTTCCATCTTGTTTTCCATATTCTTATTAAGGTTAGATGTATCTAAAGCTTCGTATTCTTTTTTCTTAGCATCCATTTCTGCTTTTGCTTTTTTCTGGGCCTTAGCTGCTGCTTTTTTAGCTTTACTTGCTTTTACACCTTTCACTATACCGCCAACAATCCCAACAACCGCTCCTGCTGCTGCTATAAAACTCATATTATTCTTTTTTTAAATTAATTTCTTTTAATATTTTTAACGCATCACAATTAGGTGGTAGGTCTTCATATTTAGTGCATACAACCTCATCTTCAACATCTTCTATTGTAGTGTTATCTGTAGCATGTACCGTTATAAATATACACTCTTCATGTGTATATATTGCTCTTTTTGTACCTGGCTTAGTAACACCTTGATAAGGAGCGTGTATATGTTGTATCCCTTCTTCTGTCAATATAGACATTTCACCTTTCATCAAAAAAAACGGATGTTCTTTCTTGTGTATCTTTGTTATGATAAGTTCATTTGCTGGATTGTATATCTCTCTAATATAACAACCACCAGCAAAAGTGTGTTTAACCGGGTTTGCATTGTGCATTACTTCTCCTGTTGTATCACCAACGTCAATCAATGCTTGCTCTAAATCACTAATTTTTTCTCTAAATTCTTTTCGCTTTCTTATTTCCAACCCTATCTCCCAAGCTTCATCAAAGTTAAAGGAATGTTTTAAACCTAACATCTCCGTTACTTCTTCAAATTGAGCTTTACTTTCTTCTTTAGTAAGAGGATTATTTTCAACCTGTTCCTTGATTTTATCTTCCATGATTATATTTAATTAAATTTACTAATATAGTCACAGTTTTTGCACTTTATTTACTACTCTCGAAGTAATCGGCATTGATTTTAAACATTTCAGCTTTTTCCGTAGAGCTATTCCTTATTTGAACCTTAGCATAATAACCAAGTAGACTAGACATGTTGGCTTTGTTATCTTTTGAAAACAATATAAAGTCACCTTCGTTCATTATTTCATAATTTTGAGTTGTAGTTTCAACTATTATTATATTGCTCGCTTGATTAATACTTGTAATTGTTCCTAACTCTAAAACGTTAGAGGAGTTAATTTCAAAGTTATCACCGCTTCCTTCAAGCGTATTTGTAGAAACAAAGTAAACTGTGTCCCCTATTTGCGCGGATACATTTATATCAAAATTGAATGGAAGTGTTAATGTTGGCATATTATGTTATTGTAAAAAATTGTGTTGGATGAAAAAGTATATCTGTATCTCTTATAGACGACTGTCCAAGAATTATTGTTCCGGTGATAGTTCCTGTTTGACCGCTAACAGAAGCGGTTAGGTCAGCGTATTCAATATATGCGTCTCCATTAGCCCCACCATCTGTTGTCATGTCGTATATAGAGACATTAGGATTAGCTGATTTTTCTGCGTTAAGCGCTAAAACACCCCTTGTTGCTACTGTGGTTATAGTGATTGGAATTTCACCGCTATTAGTGCTACCAGCATTTAAAATAACGCCTGGAGCGTGGATTTTTGTGCTAGTTTTATCGGAGGTATATCCATCGCCGTCAGAAAACTTAAATGTAGTTGTTACCTCAGCTAGTTGATTTATAACCCAAGGACTAGTTTCAGTTGGAAGATAAGCATCATAAATTTCATTTCCGGAAGCCTTAAAATAAACATTGTAAGTTGTTTCAAGTATTTCAGGCGGAATCCTTAAAGATAAACTTCCCTCGCCACAATGCCCACACGTTTCATTATAGCCACTCTCAAATTTTTTTCTATCAAAATTATACCATTTTGTATTAGTAATATCTTGAACTACTATAGTGTAATGAGCTCCTATATCACCGCCAATTGAAATATTAGAAGTGTTTCCTTTAAAAATAAAATTACTAGTATCGGTAACGTAAACCTCGTCTCCTTCTTCTCCGTCTAATTGTAATTTAGGTTTATTAAAAACACTAGTTGTAGAAGTTAAAGTTCTTATATTATTAACAGAAGGAACAGGTATATCTTCTATAGCATATTTAGCTTTTATAGTTGTCCTTCTTGTTTCAAAAATAGGATCTGGAAGTATATTTTCTAAA
>Ga0209337_1002882_pt1 | contig 12240 bp, 19 predicted proteins | sample LinPmetageLP53_FD_184044 | JGI IMG/M metagenome (GOLD analysis project Ga0209337, IMG submission 184044) | Marine viral communities from the Pacific Ocean - LP-53 (SPAdes) (version 2) | ecosystem: Environmental > Aquatic > Marine > Oceanic | place: Pacific Ocean | collected 2010-02-08 | reverse complement strand
CTGCCCCTCGTATACCTGCCGAGGTAATGAAGAACATTGCGTCGGCTAGAGCTGCTGGCGCTTGCGCTGTTTCACCAGCTAAAGATTTCACATCTTTTTCGAAAGCTTCAACAGCTTCGGAAGACAGACCTACAAGCGATTCGATTTTTTTCATCGAAGCGTCAAAGTCTGAAGCCATCTTGATAGAAGCGCCACCGACTAATCCAATAGGCATCGTCAATTTTTTAGTAAGTAGCTTGCCAGTCGCAGAAGTTTTAGCGCCGAACTTTTCTAACCTTGTCTGAGCTGTTTGAATAGTTTTCTGAAATTGCGTGGCATCAGCAGTTATTAAAGCCTTGACCGTCGTAATCATCGACATTTATTTTCGCCTGCTTTTATTTTTCGCCATTTCATTAGCTCGTTTCCGCTCGTCTGCTTCTATCTGGTAAAGCGCTCGCCATTCTGTAATTTCAGAGCTTGACATTCTGGTAAGCAACTCGCCGACTGGCATTCCTAAATCTCTGGCGAGATGGAAATAAAATCTTAGCTCAGGGTTTCCCCCTCCGAGTCCGAGGAATCTTTTCCCACCTCATCAACCGAATCTGCTGCGAGGCCAGAAATCTTTAGGCACGCTTGCGCTACTTCATCAACTGTTTGAGCGGATTTTTCAGCAAGCAACCATTCCAGATCTTCTTCGGCGAATACTTGCTCGCCTGTATCTGGATCGAAACAGCAATGAAGCAAAACCATCGAATACAACTTAGTCGCCGTATTATTTCCGGTTTCATCGCTCCATTCCTCTTGCATTTGTGAACGTTGCAGGGCAGTCATTGACCGCACTCCCATTTTCACATCCCAAGCTTCGACATCGATAATCAGAACTTCCCGATCATCTGCTTGCCTGATTTTATTTGCCAGTTTACTCATATCTCTCTCCTTATTATTTGACTACTTTTTAGTAGGTTCCGCGTGTGACTGCTCCGGTGACTTGCAGGTCTGCTGAATAGGTCACGACATCGCCGACAGGATTGCTAGTACTGTAGTTGGTCATGATCGCTTCTCCTGAGTATTTGACGTATCCGGAAGTTGAACCTGCTGGACCGTAAATGAACGATCGGCTTGCTGGCTCTGTGCCTGCAAGATATCCGTCTACTGTCGCATCCCAAAGTCCGGATACGCTGAACGTAGAATCTTTCAAACCTACGATGTAGCTTTTAGCGCTAGCTCCGAAAGCTGTTGTTTCGGCTGTATCTATAGTCTGCGGAAAACCGACATCAGTCAAAGTGTTTGAAAGGTTCCGGCTAGTTCCGCCAGTGTCGTCGAGCGCAAAGTCTGTTGACTTTCCATGTGCAAAAGTTGGCATAGTTGATTCCTCCTAGAATCTAGCGAAGCTCACCATGAAAGTGATGGCTCCTGATGATCCGGCTCCTGCTGCCGTCACCCGAAGGTAACGGTTAACAGTTCCGGTTACGGCAGACAATTGTGAAGTTTTCGCAGTAGCTCCCACAGCCGTAAAGCTAATGAGATCTGCCCAACTACTATCATCTGCCGAGTGTTGGATTTTAATTGTTGTTGTTCCGTTTTCTGTATTCGTTGGGACATGAACAATGCCCATGCCTCCATTCGCTGAACTGGCAGCATTGTCAACGGAAGCCAATGCGCCTAGCGATCCATGTGCGATGCTAGCACCAAGAGTTAACTGAACTCCTTGAGCAAGCGCGTACGTTACGTTCGACGTTCCATTAGTCGAGCATTCGAAATCTGCGCTAATTGCTGCAACATCGCCAAGCGGAGAACTGATCGAATAATTTAATTCATTCGCTTGAGCCAAAATAGCTTTACTGCCTATAGCAGCAGCGCCTTCTCTAACTGTCACAAGCGGAGTCGTTGCGTTTCCTAAAAGCGCTTGAAGTTCTTCATCTGATCCGTCAGTCGTTGCCGACCATAAACCAGACAGGGAAAGAGTTCCGGTTCGTAAACCAACGACGAACGATTTATTAGTCGCTGCGTAAGTTGTGGTTTCTGCGGTGTCGTTCGAAATAGCTAGATCGCTGCTATTAAAATATGTAGTCAGGTCGAACTCGTCCACATAGACTGCTGTGTTTTTACCATGAATGAAAGATGGCATTACTTGATTCCCTTCTTATCGGGGGGTGCGACGTATCCTTGTTTTACGAGCCAGTCTGTTGCTTTCAAATCGATAGTTGAACCGACTTCGTAAACCTTGCCAGCAACTTCAATCGCTGAATCGCCTGATGGTCCTCCGGTGACTATGTACTTTGGCATTCGACCTCCGTATAGGCGTGAACCAACCAAAAGGTCGATCCACTTGGGATACTTGCCCCACTGGGGGGACTGTGACTTATCGCCATAGTAGCGGTCGTTGGGTGGCTTGTCATGGGGTTACAAAAAAATTAGCGTATGAGCCGATTTGTGGGGCAATAACTTTACGATTCTGAGTTCTCCACTTTTCCCGATTTGCATAGTCCCCCTTACTATGGTAAAATGGGTAGGTGAAGTTAAACCAAGAGAAAGAAGGTGATTGTATGGCATGTCATATATGCCGATTGATTACTCATGTCGAAAATGGGATGAAGTACGCGCTCGGTTACTCGGCAACCGATCCAGATAGTAAACGGACATTGACAAGGGTTGAAGCTGTGAAACATTTACAGCAGAAACCTAATCATGTTGGGTGCCCATTTGGCAGAGCGGAAACAATAGTTGAAGCCTGTTGCGTCAACCAGATACGGAGAGAAGGCAAGCGGATTCTTCAAGCTGGAACCAACGTGAATGTTCAACTGAAAAGAATGAAGGGTACACGCAAAGACGATGGCTATGTTGTCGAGTGCTATTCGGACAATACGGTAAAAGTGTTTCTGAACAAACTCGGCGATGCGTTCATTGTCCCTGTCGATGAGTTCGTAGTCGGGCGTTGTGGGACTAGCGAAGTGGGAGGGAAATAGTATGGGTTGGAATCAATCAGAAGCCGGTCGTAATGACCGCCAACAACAAGAATGCTACGCAGCGGAAAAGAAAGTAAACTGGCAAAGCTATCAAGCGACCGAACGACTTGAAGACTTGCATGACGTGTGGGTCTTTACGAACAGGTTGCTGAACCGTAAGTCATTCGCTCGACGATATTTCACAACTCACTGCCGGTTAGTTTGCCCACCAAAGACTAAGCCTCGAAAGTTCGGGCATGGCCACAGCATGCAAATTTCAGGACCGAACGGTCACGGATTAAACATCTCGCCTCATAGTCGTGCAGGGTCCGGAAGCAAACATGAAATTTCGTTAGCCAAGTATGCGAGGCAAAAGTGGATCATCGTTCATGAACTCGCCCACGTCGTAGACTGGAATGAGAACGGTATGCCGGAACATTTATGGCATCAAGGTCACGGCTGGCAGTTCTGCGCTATTTATTTGAATCTAACTAGTATGGCATTCGGCGTTGAAGCGCAGAAAGAACTACGGCAAGCGTTCAAGGATGGCAACGTTAAATATACGAAACCGAGTAAAGGGAATCAGCGACCGAACGATCCTGACCCTGACCGAAATTGGGTGGTGTAAAAGAAATATTAGAATTGTTTGTGTTAATAGTTGTATATCCCCCTTATACATGTATAATGAATACATGAAGTTAAACACCACACCAAATCAAGGAGAAAACAAAATGGGATGCCCAACAGATAACAACAGAATGGTAATGGTAACAGTCTACAACACAGCCAAATCAGCCACCTTTCAAGTTCATCACAAAGACTGCCGTGACAATAAGAAAGAAAAAGAAACAGCAAACAACTCGTGGGACGAAGTAGTTGGGCTAGGCGTAACCGTAACCGGAGAAAAATTCCCAACAGCAAAAATGCTAGCAATGGCACTCAACAGAGAAAACGACTTCGAAGGTGACAACCAATACACAGAAGAAGATTTCAAACTTCACAACTGCGTTCACAACAAGTAAAGGAAAGGGCTGAGCGGTAAGACCGCCTCCGAGTTCACGGCTCGGCAGTTCACGACCAAAACAAAACCAAGGAGAAAAGAAAATGAAAACACTACAAGACCTCGAAGTAGGAATGGAAACCAAAAGGGGAAGGGTCATCTCAATCATGGAGATCGGTTCCTCACTCAGGGTTACATTCCTAAGAGTTCCAATGGGGAACACCCAAATAGCTCACGAAATGGTAACCGCCGATTCTGTCAAAGAACTCTAAGTAGAGAAAGGGCTGAGCGGTAAGACCGCCTCCGAGTTCACGGCTCGGCAGTTCACGACCAAAACAAAACCAAAGTTTGTCTAATTAGAATGAAGTTATTTCGAAACCGTCAGGGAAACGATAACGATTAGGATCATTAATAGCGCCAGTGCCTAGCTTAGTCGGAGGCTGTGACAAGTTCGGAACCATATCAATCTTGCACCGGCAGTTCGGATGGGCAGGAGGATAAGCTCCCATTCCTGTCCCCCAATTAAAAGACTGATTCAATAAGACTTTTCTTCCGCCCATCGGTTGGCAGATTTCACAAACGTCTACAGGTCCGGTCACCCATTCTTTCATAGTTGTAGGGCCGACTAAACCATCTGTCTGAACCTGCAACATAGTATCAAGAGCGCCCCTGTTCTGAGCGTAAGCGGTTTCCGTTCGTGCGATCATTCTCGCTCTAGCTCGTCGGAGTTTATTGCCGTAGCGTTGACCGTGGTTATCTGTGCGCCTAATAATTTCTTTCGCTCCGATACGAGGTGTTTGAGATAGATTCTCTGCGTACCTGTTCATGCTTCGATCAACCGCTAAAGCCCACCGTGGGAAAAGACCGTTCGTGTTCGGAACTATTTTAGCTGCGTAATCCGCTCCTGTTATTGGCACAGGAGAAACCTCTTGCAATAAACCGAACAATGATCTTGCCGTTTGTTGCGGTGTCAATCCGGTGACTGTTCGGCCAGTGTTAAAAGTTTGCTGAGCGGTGAACCCTCTCGCTATGACCGTTTCAATGTTCGCTTGAACGTCAGCTACTACAGAATCAATAATCAAACCGGAACGGAACCTTGCGTAAACTTTGGCAGGCATATTATCGGGCTGCTGGTTGAAAAGATCCAACGGAGGTATCGTGGCATCCCACGGGTAAGGCTCCCACGGTATCGAATCGAGAGCTTTGGTCATTTCGTTAATGCTCGTCAATCTGGCATTCGATCCAAGACGACGAAGTTCTGCGTTGATGCTATCTCGAATCCGGTATGCCATGTCGTTCGCCCCTTGAACGTATACGGCAAATATAGCGAGAGTGATATCTTCTTGAGCTGGAAGAAGCTCCGCTATCAAATTCTCCATCGCTCTGGTTTCATTGACTTCATTAAAAATGTAACGGCGAGAGAAGTCTTCAGGTATGCGATCCATCGCAGCTAAAGTGCTTCGGTAAATGTGGCGCTCTGCTTTATCTAAAGCGTCGGTATCTGTCGGCCTGAACTTCGGCAGATGATTGTCGCCCTTTTTTTTCTGAACCCACGAAACCGTGACGGTCATTACAAGACTTCTTCAGCCTGATCCGTTGGTAGTCCTGCGAGTTCACGCAAATGATCTGAAAGGCCATCGTCAGGTAGCATCGCTCCAGAGCTTGTGAGTTTAGAAACGTAATCGCCAAGAACGCCAATATCGGGATCTCTAGGCGCAGAGTATTTCAAAGTCGGAGCAAGTCTTTCATCTACTCCGTTCAGTTTCATCAACCGTGGAATGCCGTAATTGTTGAACACGTCGGCTATGCCAGAAAGCCACGCTTCGATCGAGTCCATGAATAGTTCTATTTTCGAAACGCTCAAAGATTGAGTGCCGACTTTCTCATGGCCCAACAACAGAAAATCAGCTAGAACGCTCATAGCGATTTTTTGGTCGTAGCGGTTAATTATTTGATTCGTGTCAAATTGGCGACGGCCACCGGAAGTTAGGAGTTGGATGTCGTAAGCTTTCTGCCCTGTCTCAGGGTCATAAGCGAGAGGGAAGACTAGACCTTCCTGTTCGTCTCGGCGTATGTTACGCACGATTCGTTTGATCTCGTTTAGCGCAGCGGTTTCTTGCGAGGTGGCGTTATCTGAAAGTAGTTGAGGTGGAACGAAAGCAACTGGCAGTCCTGCAAGATCGCGTTCTATGCCTATCGCCTCAATCGTGATTATGCGTTTCTGGTAATACCATGATGTGTAAGCGGAGCGGAGAATGCTTCTACCTCGTGGGTTATTCATCCGAGTTGAAGTCCGAAACAATAACGCTTTTTCTATCGGAATATAAACAGGTCCGCTTCCCGATAACGGATTCATTTGAGTCATGCCTTCAATGCCACCGTTATGATCGAAATGCCATTCGTACACGGTGTCCTGAGAACGCATAGGAAGTTTACGCCAGCCGATCCTACCGTCAACGAATTTAGAACTTTCGCCGTCTTCGGTTTGACCTGTTCTGCGTTTGTAAACTATTTCATTGAAACTAAAACCGTAAGTCAGCATCGTAAGAATGTTGTTGATTGTGTCTTGCCAACTCATCGACATGTCGTTCATGCAAGACGCTACGAACTCGGCTTCATCGATTGCCCGCTGGTCGTTTGCGTCTGCCGGAACTACGCTCCAATCAACTGAACGGAAAAGCATTTCTATCGACGCTAATATCCCGCCGATGACAGGATGGTTTTCAGCCATCTCACGGTAAATAGCGTAGCCACGTTTTCCTTGAAGTTGGCGGAGGAAGTCTTCTTCGACGCGTCCGCCGTATTGGACAAGTCCGGAAGAACCGATCTCCATGAAGTCGGTTGACGTTGCTTTTTTTACGTCGCTCATTTAATTGATCTCCCAAGGACTTGACCTAGTATCTCCGAAAGGTATTACCGCTGCCGGAAGCTTACTACCTACGAGAAGCTCTGTCACGGCCCAAACTAAAGCGTCTAATCTATCAGGCGATTGAGAGTCCACAGTCCATGAACACATTTGATCTTCAAGCTGTGGAAAAGCGCCAACGTGTTTCACTTTTCCCTGCTCGTAAAGCGCTGAAACTGGTTCTGCTCTGGTCCGTTTCCCTCTCGTGGCGTGGACTGCTTTTATCGGGATATTGGATTCAACTGTTTGTAACGTATGGCGTACCATGTCGCCTCCCTGATTGGCTTCAACGACGATGCGGTCAGCGGAAGAACGATGGTACAAAGCAATAGCAGCGGTGGCCCATTCAACCGGAGAACCTTGCAAAGATTTGTCATCCATCACATACGCTACGCCTTGACTGTCACACCCGACTGCTACGATTCCGGTTTCTGCGCTTTCTGAATTATTAGAAATGGCAGGGTCTACTCCAACGACGATACGAACAAGATCAGGAAAAGTAGTCACTCGGCAATCTTCAATCATTTGCCTACTCCATAAAGCACCCAACACATCATCAAGGATTTCTGCGTGCAATTCTTGTCGGCCTAAGCGAGTGCCCTCATATCTGGAAAGGACTTCTTGGAGGAATGTTGGTGCGAGGTTTGCTTTATTCTCGAACGTGCTTCCCCTCGTTACTGCAACATCGGCACGTTCTACAAGTTGTCGTATGAGCTTTGTCGGTCTTGGTGTTGTTGTCGCTACTAGCCTTGGATCGTTCCCAATTCGCAAACCGAAAATGAGTTGGTCCCAAGCGTCAGGATAACGCCACGCTGCGATCTCATCACACCAAGCCAGATCGTGGTTCGGTCCTCTTAATCTGTCTGGTTCGTCTGCGGAAAAGGTTGTTGCCTTCGCTCCGTTATAAAACGTGATGCGCCGTTTCGATGGTTCATATCGTGGTCGTTGTTCATTTGGGAAGATACGCATAAGACCTGATTCGCCTTCTACCATTGTGTCTCGAACGTCTGCTGCGGTAGCTCCAACCAAAGCGATTCTATTTGCTTGTCCTTGTTGGACTTTCTGCCGTACCCATTCCGCTCCGCTTCTCGTCTTGCCGAATCCACGGCCTGCAAGAATGAGCCATACACGCCAGTCGCCTTCTGGGGCAAGCTGTTTCGGTCTGGCCCATAATGTCCAATCCCACATCGCTTGTCGTTGTTCTTCATCTGTGAAATCCGTGTACCAATTTTTGTCTAGCTGAAGAAGCCTTGATATTATTGAATCTTCGGTCATATTTTTAAATATTTAGTGACATTGGGTGACATCTTTGAACACTGGTGAACATTTCTGAACATTTCTGAACATTTAGTGACATTTCTAAACATCTTTTAATATTTTTGCTTCAATCCCTGAGCGGTTTATTTCCTCTAGCCTTGTTAAACGTTCACGCAGAAGTTGTCCGATGTCGGTTTCTAAAGCTCCACCATTTACCCCACTGAGTTCAACTTGTCGTGGTGCATCTATCCCATAAAGCGCTGCTCGTCTTTTGCTGATGTTGAGAGCGCCATTAACAATATGTACAATTGTTTGCGGATCTGCTTTTTGCCGTTGCGCTGTTTCAAGTTGTCCAATTACTGTTCGCCACAAATGGTCGAGGCGTTCATTCTCTAAAATTCGGAGTTCATCAACCGCTTCACCACCCCACATTTTAATTGCTTGACTGTAAGCTTCTTTCGCTCCTTGCCTCCCTGCGTAACCTACTCGATCGGCTATTTGTTGAAAGCTCAAACCGATTGAACGTAGGCGCACAACTTCTTCATATTTTTCAATAACTTCGTGAGATCTATTTGTTTGCGTCTTTGCCATTGTCCAGAGCCTAATGTCCACCTGTGATGTTTACAAGCGTTCTGCTGTTTGCCCAGTATGGTCTTGCCATCGTTGGACGATTACGTCGCAGTATCCTTGGTCGAGTTCGGTTAGGACGCATTTGCGGTTGAGTTCTTCTGCTGCGATTATTTCTGGTGCTGTTCCTGCAAATGGTACGCCTATTGTGTCTCCTATATAGCTGCTTGTTCTTAGGATTCTTTTCATTGCTTCAACTGGTTTGGGCGTTGCGTGGTTGAATCGTTCCTCTCCGTACACTCTGGAAAGTTCCCAGACATCTGTCATGAGTTCGTGTTCGTTGTTAAAACCTGTTCGTTGTTCTCTGAGTTGTTTGCCGAGATCGGTGCGGTATTCTTGGACGTTTGGAAAGCGCTTCTCGAAGAGTTCGTCGTATGTGATGTCGAATGCTTGTCCTTGGGCTGCGTTCTGTAAGATCTTGTAATTGTTTCTGCTTAGGATTTGGAATTGAGATTTGCCGAACCAGTGCCCTGCCATGAATGATTCGGTGAGTCTATTGACATGATTTTTGGTCCATTTAACTTTGTCGAGTTGTTCGTTGAGCCATGTACGAAAAGGTTCGTAGCCCTCCCAATAATCGTCTTTGTTTTGGTTACTGAGGAATTGTTCACCCATCATGAAAAAGAGGCAACGTTCAGAAGCGGTGGGGTACATGTGATGTTGTGGAGATCCCATTCCCATTCCGCTTCCTTTATCCCAAACTATTTCGTTTCTGAATGTGAGGTCTGGGTCTTCGCTGAGTCCGCTTTTCCACCAGAGTCGCCAAAGATCTTCGGCGTTTCCCCAAATGTAGAGGCTTGCGTTTTCAGACATCACTGGTTTCCAAGCTGCCCACCATGCAAGTTGGAAAGCGTCTAATGCTTCTCTGTAAAGATTGTCATTAAGGATGCCGTCTTTTTCTTTTCCCATTCCGTAAGGTGGGTCGGCGTGCAATAGATTAACAGTTCTGCCATCTAAAAGTTTTTTAATATTGATCGGGTCTGTCGTATCAATGCAGTAAAGAATGTGATCTCCCATACGGATAATGTCTCCTGCTTGTGTGATGGGTGGAGGAGGTGTCACTGGTTCGGTCATTTCTTTTTCTGGTTTATCTACCACGCTGATATCTGCGAGGAGGTCGTCTAAATCGTCACCGTCATATCCGGTTCCGGTTAATCCGTTTTCTTGGTTGAGTGCCATGTCTTTCAAGAGATCGGCAAGAATATTGTCGTCATAGGTAGCGAGGTCGCTTGTCCTGTTATCGGCTAAGAGGATTCTTTGCGCCTCATTGTCTTCAACATCTACCCAATAAACCGGAACTTCTTTCATGTCTAAAGCTTGCGCTGCTTGGAGTCGGTGATTGCCTGCCAACACTCGCCCTGTCGATTTCTGAGCAACTAAAGTTCCGTACCATCCGTTAGCTTCAATGCTTTCAACGATCGCTCCGACATCGCCCTGTCGAGGGTTATCGGGATGTAAATGCAACTTTGAAACGGCAACTATTTCTGCCGGTAATTTTTCCGCCATTTGTGTTCTCTCCTTTCTCATACATTAAACCATCAGATATCAGAATGTAAAGATTTAACATAAAGCCTGCTCATGGCCAGAAAAAAAAGAATACCTAATATTGTTTGTCTAGGGTGTTGCATATCCCCCCCCACTAGGGTAAGGTAAGTACATGAAGTTAAACACCCAAACAAATCAAGGAGAAAAGAAAATGGAAACAAAAACGGAATTGCAAAGAATGGAAATAGGCGAAAGTAAATGTGTAATAGCAAGATTCATCAACGCCACGATCGCCACTGGTCCGGTCTTTGATGAAAACAAAAGTCAGGTATCCAGAAATAAGCGATGCCTAGACCTAACCATCCAAAATAATCACGGTGGCACAGTACAAATAAATATGACAGCCCAACAAGCAGGCGAACTAGCCAGCAGGTTGATGCACTTAATAACACAAACCCCAGACTTCCTTAAAGAAGAAGTAATTTAAGGGAAAGGACTGAGGGGTAAGACCCCCTCCGAGTTCATGACTCGGCAGTTCACGACCGGACAATCCGGCAAACCAAGGAGCAACCATGAATTACGAAATAGCAAATCGAGAAACGGGCTTAATCAAAATAGGTTTAGACCACTTAATCGAGATAATCGAAGCAGATCCAAAACCAGATCTCGAACTAATCCAAGACTTGGAAAACATCAAAGCAATTTTTATGCCTAAAGGAAAAAACGATGTCTGAGAATGAATCTACCTTATGGGATAGCATCAAAAATGAACCTACCCTATGGGATTCTGTCATTGGAGGGAAGACTGGCAGAACCCATCCTGTGACAAGCCAGCGAGCAGGGCGGAGAGTTAAGAGTGGAACTCAGAAACATCAAATACTGCGATTGCTTTACGCTTATCGTGAAGGTATGACAGCGTATGAAATGCGTGGCCGTATTCTGAACAATGCACAAGACCCGATCTCCACAAACCAGATCGCCACACGCTTACTAGAGCTGAGGGAAAGCGGAATGGTTGAGTTCGTTCGTGACAATGTTACAGGAGTGATTCTTGAACGAGAGACCACGCCGAATAATACCGGACAAGTTCAAAAAGCAAGCGACTTGGGAATACAAAATGCCCTCTAAAACTAATTTGTATAGTCCCCCTATAATATACTAAAGTGTGTTAACCAACCAAGAAAGGAAATTGAAATGCCGAAAATTACATTACTAGGATTCACTCCAAAAGAAGAAACAGAGAATCCCTACCTGAAAGAGCTTTACGATGTGGTTCATGTAATCAATGAAACTTACAAAGAACAATTTGGAGGTAGCGATGAGTGAAATGATATCCACAGAACTTGAAGTTATCCCCAACGATGCGCTCGTAAGGCCATCAGGGTCAACGAAAGATCTTGTCAACGCAATGAACGACTATCAAGAGCTATGCCAGAGTTTACTAAACGACTCTGACTGGCAAATGATTCAAGGTAAGCGATTCCCGAAAAGGTCAGCGTGGCGAAAGCTCGCAGTAGCTTACGGAGTGTCTTTCGAGATCCGTGACCGGCAACTGCTTTGGGATGATGATGGTGCTTTGAAAGCTGCCGAGTTCGTAATCCGAGCGACAGCACCCAACGGTAGATTCGCTGATGGGTGGGGAGCTTGTTCCGTTGCTGAAAGAAACGCAGGGCGGAAAGCAGTCCATGACATACCGGCAACTGCTGAGACAAGAGCCAAGAACCGAGCAGCAGCAGACTTGTTCGGAATGGGCGAAGTTAGCGCTGAAGAAATCGACCGGAACGCCATGTATATTTCTCCAGATACGGCAGCGAAGCTACGAGGCAGAATTGATCCTTTGACTTTAGAACGTCGAACAGTTCTTACCGGATTGTGGAAAGATTCAAAATATCCTAAACTTGAATTCCTCAATGATGACCAGTGCGAAGCGATTCACACTTGGGTTGATAATTTGGAAATGTTCGCCGAACCAGAATCAGACTCCCTAACTATTATTGAAAGCGAAGAAGACCAAGAAGAATCTTTCTAGGGGGAAGATTCTT
>Ga0209337_1002879_pt1 | contig 12249 bp, 13 predicted proteins | sample LinPmetageLP53_FD_184044 | JGI IMG/M metagenome (GOLD analysis project Ga0209337, IMG submission 184044) | Marine viral communities from the Pacific Ocean - LP-53 (SPAdes) (version 2) | ecosystem: Environmental > Aquatic > Marine > Oceanic | place: Pacific Ocean | collected 2010-02-08 | reverse complement strand
TGAATCAAGAAAAGTAACATAGTCATTGATTCCATCAAAATCTAAGGAATAAACATTAGAATACGCTGCACCACCTCCAAGTGCTTTTATTGTATTCAAACTTAATCCTTGTTTTAATGCTAACATCTTCTACTCTTTATAGCCTATCCCTATTCCACTTGTCAGTGTAATTGCAGTAATATTCATAAACAGAGTACTTCCAGCAGGTAAAGTAGTATGCAAAGCTGTTTCACCTGTTACATTATCTGCTGCAATTGATGCTATTACACTTTCAACAGGAAAGTGAACACAGTAATAATTTTTGCTTGTTTGTGCTGCTGTTGTAAACACTTCTGTTCCTGGATTTTTTCCTAGTTGCTCTGTTAAGAGTTGTTGTACATTTTCTATTGCCATTTTTTTATTTATTTATTGTCCGTAATATATATAATTTGTTGATTCAGGAGCTTGTCTTTGAGTGTATTTAACTTGAGCTGTTCCTGCTTTATCTGTTACATTCATTTTCCCTTTAGTTACTAATCCCTGCACAACTCCATGAGTCGGTGCTACAGGTAATACATCATCTTCAGTTACAGGTGCATTTCCAGCACTAATTGCAACTGCTCCTGACCAACTTACTTCATAGACTTCATACTTATAATATCCTGAAGGTATAAACTTTACTTTGCCTGTATAAACATCAGGAGTAGCATTATAGTCAAAAACAAACTTAGTGTATCTATCATAGATCAGATGAACTGTTGAATAAGCATACTGCACAGAAGCATCCATGTCATTTATGAACTTAACTAAGTGTCTTATCTTATCTGAGCTTACAGAAGTGTCTATACGATTATCTTCTGTTTGCAGGAAGGTAGTTAAGTTAGTTTCTGTTATTGCTTGTATCATTCTACTATATAATAGAAAAGTCTTGTTTTTATTTGCCTTCTAAAAGAAAAGAGCGACAATTATGCCGCTCTAATCAAGAAATATATGAAAACTACTAATTGTGTTATGAAGATACAACTCCAGCTAATGTAAATCCACCATTATCAAATGGGTTTGTAGTATAATCTGGTACAAATTGAAAAGGTTGATTTTCTAAACCATCAAATGTTAAAGTGTAACCATTTCTATCTCCAAATGCTGCTCCTGAATCCATAGTACCTGCATTCAATTCCATTCCATTTACACTTCCTAAACATACAATAGCATCATGTCCTGTCGCTGTTACTGTTTGATTTAACTGTGCAAATATTATAGTTTTTGTTGCTCCTAATAATTTTACCTGATTCTGATCTTCTTTAGTCAAACGATTTAGAATAATATTTACTGTTGGAGTATAAAATATCGTGCCGTTTTCTCTTGATCCTGTAATAGTGTCAGTTAGACTAGCAACGCCAAGTGGCATTGTATATCTATAGAGACTATTAGAACCCATTTCTAAATCTGTAATTTCACCATTTGCTGTTGGTATTGAAGTTACTTGGTCATAAACTGCAAAGTAGATAAATTTAATTCCACCACTGATTCTGTTACAATCGAGTCCCCTTCCTTTTGTTAAAGCCGTACATGCCATGTTATTTTATTTTTTAAGGGTTAAAAGTTGGAGGGCTTTTACACCCTCCGTCTTTATATTAATTATGATTGTCTTACGATATCAGCTCCAGTTCCTGTTTGAACACCAGCAGAGTATCTAGCAACTAAACGCATGTTATCTGATCCGTCAAGAGCAGCCATATCCATCAAAGTAATTCTAGTAGCATCTGAAATCAAGTCAGTACCAAAGAAAAGATTTGATTTTTGAGCGATAACTAATTCATTCTCGTTCATCCCATTACATGGAGCTATTTTATAACCTTCAAACATTGGTTGGTAATCACCATTCATGTTGTAAGCATTAACATATCCTAAAGTAGATACTGCTGAAATGTAATACTGGTAAGTTCTTTGACTCATGTAAATGTGTAAGTCTTCTTTTCCTAATACTGAAGTTGGTATTGAAGCAACTGCACCTTGTAATTCTCCAATGATTGTAGCTGCTGTATAAGCTCCTGCTGCTGCATCTTGAACAACTGTTGCATCAACTCCAGGAAGTAATAAACCTGTAGCTGCTCCTAAGAATCCATTGAATTTCCCTGCTACTGCAGTTCCACCCCAAATAGAGTTCTCAGTTGCTTCTGCTATAATTTCTCCCATATAAGAGATAACATAGTCATCAAAAGAAGCTGGAGGTGGAGCACCTGCTCCTGCTCTCATTTGTAAGCTTTCAAAGCTGTCCAAAAGTGTAGACTTACAAAGGTCAAGATTAACTTGTAGGTTCTTAGGCTCAAGAACTTTTTCAGTTAAAGCTAAAGTACCTGCTCCTGTAAAATCACATGTTGCATCAGCTACTGCTGACACTGTATTATTCATTGCTTGTATATTACTTTTGTATTTGATATTTTCTATCATCGTTAAGTAATCTAACGAGTTCGATGCTTTTAATGCTGCTGAGATGTAGAATCCAGCTGCCTTACCAGCAAAGTTTGATGTTGTAGTAAACGCCATTTTTTTGTTTTTTTTTAGTTATTAATATTTATTTAAGTTGTATAAGAATTTCTCCTGTTTAGTCATTCTTTTAAAATCTTGAGCTGTAGGAGTTGGTCTTTCCGAACTAAATTTGTTTGTGTTAATTGGAGCATCAGCAGGACTTTCTGCTAATTCCGTTTTAAGTTTTTCGTTTTCAGCTTTTATTGCTTCAACTTCTTCTGCTGAAAATTCAACTACTTCTGTAGTTTTTATAGACTTAGGATTTGTAGAAGGCTCTTCAGTTTCTTCAGACATTTCTTCAACTTCATCATCACCACCTACCTTATCTCTTTTTAGATCAGCAACTGCATCTTCTAGGTTCTGAATACGTTTCTCCATGCCTTTCCAATCAGCAACATCAGCTTCTTCTTTTCTATCATCATCTTCAGGAGCTAATTCAACTGATTCTTCTGATAATTCTTCTTCTTCAACTTCTTCAGTTTCAGATTCGATAACTTCAGCAACAATACCTTCTTCTTCTACTCTAAAAGATACTCCTGTATCTGTCTTGTACGTTCCTACAGGAAGTAGGATGGTTGTGCCGTCTTCCGTTAATACTGAGATGTCTACACCTGCTTCTAGCTCTTCTGCTGTCGAAACAAAGATAGTACCATCCTCGCTCTTAGACTGCCAAGCTAAAGTAACTTCTTCTTCTTTTTTGTTAAGACCAAGAGCTACTAAAATTTGTTCTTTTAAATCCATAGTAATTTTTATTTATTTAAGTGAGTTTGTAATATAATAGAAAAACTTTCTATCCGTTTGATTTTGTGATTATTTCATTTAAAGCTTTTAGTATCTCTTCATTAGTTGGTGCTTTTTCTGACATAGCTTCCATCTTATCTGTAAAGTAGCCTTCTATTGACAATCCTTTTAACTCTCCTGCTTTAATCTTTTGCCAAAGGTCATCATTCTGAATTTTCATTTTAACAAACCAAGTTCCGTTAGGTAAATCAAATCCGTACAACTTAGACTTATCCATATCACCTTCTTTTACCCAAGACTCAACAGTTAAAACTCCTGATACTCTATCTTGGTGTTCATAGGTAGCTTTATGATGGTTGTTGTGTTTTAAATACAATTCAGACGCTTTTCTGACTGTTTCAGGACTAAAATATACATAATACTCAGAATCAGTATTAGGATCATATCTAAAGATCTGTTTGTTAGGTATCAAAGCAGGTGAAACAAGCATACGTTTCTCTTCATCAACTTTAGCAAAAGTCAAGTTATTCTTTTCTTTTCCAAAGTAAACGAAATCTTGTTCAATAGCTGGAGCTGATACTAAACTTATAGCATCAATTGCTAGTTCTTGGTTATCATCATTTATTACAAGTTCTACAATTGATGTAGTCTTTTCGTAATAGTCTTTGTTAGCTGCTTCACATTCAGCTATGGAGTCATATTGACATTCTCCTGTCTTTCCCCATTTTACTTTTCCGTTTTCACATTGTTCGCATGGCATATCTTATAATAGATTAAATTAGTATTTGTTTGATTTTTATATTGTAGCTCTTCTTCTTATGTTAGCTAATTGGTTCTGACTGTTAGTCATTGCATCAGTTACTACAAAAGCTTGTACTGGTTCTGGAGCTATTCCACCAGTTAAGTCAAAGGCTCCTGACATCATTTGAGGTGCAGGAGTTGCGCTACCTGCTGCTGCTGAAGCACCTCCACCTCCTGAAGCACCTCCACTAGGATTTGTTGACATAATCTTACTTAAAGCAGCGGCACCCATAACTCCAGTTGCAATAGCATTCGCAAGTCTTAGAGGATAGGGCAATAATTTATCAGCTACTGAAGTTGCACCCATTGCAGCCATTATACCTTGTTGAGTATTATAGATGGTTTGAGCTGCTGCAACTCCTTTAGATAAAGCCACATTTTCTCCTGCCATTGCTGCTGCTGCTCCAAATGTTTTATCTATTGTAGCTTTTTTAAAATTTTCTTCAGCTTTTAATATAGCCATTTTTTCATCAGCAACTTTTTTAGCTAAATCTAATTCTTTTTTTGCAGCTAATTTTAATGCTTCTAATCTTCCCTTTTCTTCTGCATCTAATAAATCTTGCTTTTCCTTTGCTCTAGCTTTTTCTTCTGCTAGTATTTCACGTTCTAAACTATTGACTTCAGTAACAACTCTTCTTCTCATTTTAACAGAAGCTGTTTCTTTTTCAATTAATTCTACCTTTAACTGTGCTAATCTTTCTTCATCTTCAGCTGAGTTTTCACTTAAAGCCATTTCTTCTTTTTGTACTGCTAATCTTTCTGCTGCTAATTCTAATTCTCTTTGGGTAGTCTTTTCTTCAAGAGATAGGGCTGTTTTTAAGGCTTCTAATCTTTCAGATGCTGACTTTGTTTCATCTTCTGCATTCAATCTAGCTTTTTCTATCTCTTGTCTAGTAGCTGCTTTTTGAACCATAAATTCCATATCAGCATCTCTGAGTTCCTGAGTTCTTTTCTTTAAAGCAACCATAGCTGCTACTTCTTCTTTTATTTCTTCTGTAATTCCTGAGAATGTACCTTTAAGAGCTTCTCCTGCTTTTCTAAATTCTCCTGAAAAAACAAAGCTAATAGCTTCACCTACCTTACTAAGTCTATCAGTTAAAACATCTACAACTGCACCCATAGCAGTAAATGCTTGAGTTAATTGATCAGCACCTCTTTTTGTATTTGTAAAGAATGATGCTAATGATGCTACTGCAAGAACTAAGGCTCCAATCCCTGTACTCATTATTCCAGCTTTAATAGTTGCAAAAGAAGCCTTAGCTGCTTTACCTACTGAAACAAATCCTGCTTTTATTCCATTAAGAGAAACTCCCATGATTCTAAATTCTCCTGCTAGTGAACTTGCATCTTTAGACACTTCACCTATATTTGATTTTACTTCTGCTTCTAATACTACTTTATCTGCCATAATTTTATATGTTTATTTCATAAATATTTAGAGTACAACACCAACTTATGTTCATATTTGCTTTTCCTGTTACTGTATAGTGCATGTCATTCGTTCCTGTCATTGTTGCTTGACTTGTCCACCCTGTTACGGTTCCGAAACTTCCTAGTCCTGTTTTTGATTGGTCTTCTACTTTTAAATAGATTAATCCTGATATTCTTTCAAAGAGTCTATCATCTACTGCACCAGCAGGCTCCGAACCTCCTGTTCTTACTGCTATAACGTGAGCTTCAAAACCTTGAAAAGAGCCTGTAGTTGTATTTCTAGCTATTACTGTTTTCGAACTGTCTCCATTAACGAAAAGATTTGTAGCAGCCCCATCAGTAGTTGTACCTGTTAAAGTTATTGTAGAGTATTGAGCATATCCTTTACCAGCACCACTAAAGCCTCCACCACCTACTACAAATTCTCCATCTCTTTGCGCTAGACCATAATTACCAACTACTGTTGCATTACTAACTCCATTTGATATCTCATTATTGCTACCTATTATGAGATTGTTAGTAGAAAGTCCTGCGACTACATTACTTTCTCCCATTACAAGAGTATTATTAGTTCCTGTTTGTGTACTATTCCCTGCTCCTTTTATAAAGTTACTTAAATTGCTAAAGGCTCTTCCAAGACCTGTATTGTATCTATAAGCACTACAAGTTCCTGTAGCATTATCATAAGTATAGCCATAAGCCTCACATTGTAATTGATTAGGTATTACTTCATTTGTTCCATCAGTAAAAATAACAGTTCCTGTTTCTGTAGTTCTTGTAGGTTTTACTTCAAAGCCTGTTATGTAGGGTATTGTAGCCATTAGGGTATAAGTATAAATTCAACAGTTGCTAAGTCATTTGGCTTGTATTCTATCTTGTTCACTCTAAATTCTCTATTCTTAATCATTACAGTATCATTAAATTTAAAAGTGTTAATTATTGAAGGGCTTAGATTGACCTTAATAGACATAATTCTAGTATTTGGATTATAAAGCTCTTGATAATAAGGAAGCCAATACAAGTTAAATAAGTTTCTAGGAGTTGAAGCACCTAGTCCGTTAGGTAGCTGACATTCTCCAAAATGAAAATCGTTTGTATTTGTAATTGCTGGAGGTGAAGTAACTATAGTTGGTATGTCAGTTAAATGACTAAACTGTAAAAAGAACTCTTGATTTTCACTTCCTAATCCATTCTGCGCAGGAATATAATATGTAATGCCTGAGTCTTTAATTCCATTATTGTAAAGTATTCTAGGAGCATTGTCAAACCCTTCAGTTTCATCATCACTACTTGCATAAATCTTAGGTACTACTAAACCAGGATATTGATCCATTAAGGTATCAGATATTGTAGCTGCAAAAGGTTCTGCAACTATTTCTTTTGTTCCTTGTAATACTGTAGCTAATCCATTAGAAGCTATAGATGCATCAAACTTTTTACTTCCGTATAAATGACCACCTACTTGTCTTTTATATTCCATAAAACAAAAATCATCATCATCTTCAACAAACTTAAAGATTGTATCTTTATTTAAGTCAGTTAAAGGTGTTAGCTTCATTTCTGTAACATCTATCCTATCTGTCCAATCATGCTGAATACTTCTATCAGATAAAGTTAATCCTGCTGTATCACTAATAAATACATCACTATATGGTTCAAACTTTATATTATTAGGATCATCTTCATCAGGAATACTAACTAAGTTAAACATTGTTAAAATCCCTTTAAGAAAATCCCATTGACCAAGTTCACCTCTTAGTGTTTGTAAAATAGTATTATTAGTTACAGCGGATAATCCAACATTAAATGTAACTCCACCAGTAGCAGTTGATGTGTCTTGTTTTTGCCTTACTACACCACCTGCTGATGCTTTGAATTGTACTTGCAAAGTATCTCCAATAGTGGTCATTGCTTGTGTAAAATTCCCAGCATAATTAAATGTAGCTCCTGCTGCTATTGATATAACTCCAGAGTAGTCTATTGGTGTACTATTATATAACCATTGAAATTCTACTGTTTGTGAAGAACTATCTGTATTTTCTATTCTATAACTATAATTTATTGAGTATGTTTCGTTCAATACTGTTGAAGTTATGATATGAGTTCCTGTATTGTAATTAGGAGGCGGTACTGCAACCCATATTCCAGCAGTTGAATTTAAAATCATATTAGTAAAAGATGTAGTTGCAATATTAGCCACTCCACCAGTTCCATTGTTATACCAATATAAAGGATTGAAAGTTGTTTGTTCAGTTTCAATTGGTGTATTGTCAGCCCCCCAATTAAAGTCCATAAATAACTTTTCAAAATCTGCACTATCAAAGAAACTAGACTCCCAAGTAAAAGGAGTTGCTTCAAATATTCTATTGATTAAATACTTAAGCTGAATAAAAGGTCTAAAGGCACTTTGTAAGTTAGGCAATACAGGATTTCCTGTGCCTGGAGGAACAACTGTGTACTGATGATTCCAATCTACAAAAGGATATTTTAATACATTAGTTTGACTTGCTCCATAAGCAGGCTGGTTAGTAGTATCATAAGCATAGCTAGAAGTAGACAGTGGACTTGTTAATGGTAATCCTGTACCAGATGCTGGTTCATACCATGAGTTTTTTATTGATGTCTTATTATAGTCGTGTGATAATTCTGAAAAGTCTAGTTCACTAAAAGTTCTATCTTTTAAAATATCTGCTAGAGCTACTACTTCTGAATAAAGATTCACATTGTAGCTTATCTCACCTTCCTTATCGGTAATATCAAGCATTTTTAAATAACCTTTAAATAAGATAAATCCATCTTGCTTTAAAACACATTCTGTTTTTACATAAGGATTAAAGATAATACCATCATCTGATCTTGTAACCTCAAACATATTATCAAAGATTTGATTGTTCCTTTTAGTAGCAGGAAGATTAAATGCTTTTGAATATGACTGTACTTTTTCTGCTGCATTCTTGAAGTTATCTACACTAAGAGATAATGGTATATCTTCATCTTCATAAAGATCACAAATTACTTGTCCATCTCCTAATATTTGAACAGCTCCTGTTGGTACAGGTGAAGAATTAGTAATACTAATTGAATTTATAACAAGATATTCTATAATAGTTGAATTCCCTACAATAACAATAGTGTCATCTACTGATGATGCACTAAAAGAGTATGTTTGATTCAATGGAGATGTTCCAATTATCGGTATAATAGATTGTAGAATAGTTCCTGAGTATATCCAAATACCAAAAGAATTAGTATTAGAGGTTATTGAGCTTATATCTAAATTTATATTATAAACTGCACCTATTGTTAGGTTTGATAATTTTTGCAATATCCCCTGCTGCTGTCCACCTGGTGATGTAGCTATAGTTAAACTATTAGGTGGAGTATTTGTTACTCCTATAGATCCTTGATAGAATATTTTCCAAGTATTAATAGGCAAAGTTGGATTGAAAAAATCTATTGCTTCTTGTGTTCCGTTTGGTAGTGTAACAGCATGATCAGTTGCAGCATTTACTGTATTAAAGTTAATTCCATCTACTATAAATTCATTAGTGCTAGTTGATATTACAGAGCTATAGCCTTCATAATTTTGAGGAAATACTATTAATTGTACTGACATTATACCGATTGTGTTCTTAGTGTTTTACTTTTTTCAACTTCAAAAGTATATTGCATTAATTTATCATTAGCTACAGTTTTTCTTGTATAGCTAGAAGTTATAAGTCTGACAGGTGTTACATATTGATTTAAAGCAGATGTTGCTGAGTCGGCTTGGAATCCTTCTAATATATACACTTCAGGGCTATTTATAAGCTCCTCGAACCATTTTGATTCTGATTCATTAACAAAGTCAGTATTCATAGTTACTTTTTCAGTAGCATTAACTCTAAATGCTTTCTTCCCTCCTTTAAAGCTGTCTATTCTATATGCTGCTTCATTCCAAGTTCCTTGAAGTTGATTATATGTACTTCCTTGTGTAGAAATCATTCTAGTTGACTTCATAGTAAAAGTATAGTAATCCCAAGCACCCCATTGATTGAGCCAAGCGAGTCTTATAGGTTCATAACCTTTTAGAGAAGGACAATTAACATAAATAGTATAAGTGTTACTGATACCTACAGTAGTGCCATTATCCCACGTAGTAAATACTGTGTAATATGCTGGAGTGTTACCTGCATCTACTAAAATTTTAAACTGACTATTCCAATTTTTAAGATTACCTGGATATGCACCTACATATAATATTTCATTAGTTATTTTACCAGAATAAACTTTATAAGCTCCATTGTTACCATTTCTTACTATTTCATCAGTAGAACCAATTTGTACTCCACTGCTGTTATAATATGTAAATTTAACACTTCTAAAATCACCATCATTTGTTTTTCCTTGAGATGCTAATATTGGAAGCACTCCATAATCATCTATGTTTGCATATTGCGTTGTTGGTGCATTAGTTAAGAAACCTGTACTAGGACCTATCATATCAAAAGAAGATATATCATATCCAAAATCATTAGCAGTAGTATTAGTTCCTAAATCTAATATATCATTGTATTTCAAATATCCATTAAAGACCTTATACAAATCTGAATTTTCTGATTGTACTTCTATTAATTGATTAAACGTTGAAGAAGAAGAATCTTGATCAAGATATTGAACTCTGAATTGAATTGTTAAATATTTTATAATATTATTATTCAACGAAAATTTATCTATTATATGAAGTGGATATATTATATCTCCAACTTCTTTGTATTCACTACCTATAGTTGATAGGTTATCAGTATTAACATAGCTTTCAATAATAGGTCTAAAATTGAACATTCCAACTCCTGCATTGTTTGGTGTTGTTTTAAATATACCTACAACATCAGTAGCTACTGCTGTATTTGGTGGAAGCAAGGAGCTTATATGTACTTCAGCAATAAACTTAACTTTGATTTGACTTGCCACTATCAGATTATTGGATACCGAAAATATTACGTCTTGACCAACAGGTAGTGTAGTGTATAAGGGTTGTTGTTCTATTATTGTTGCCATTAGTTTACTTGTGTTATTGTTTCTTTATTTAAAGTATTTAAAATATCCTCTTTTACTGCACCTAATAAATCTTTACCAAATGTTTCAAGTCCAAGCCCTAAAGGCCTTTGAAAGAAGCTAAGACTTTTAATTCCATCTCTTTTTATTTTTCTACTTATTAAATAAGCTAAACCTGATATGTATTGTCCTGTATTTTTAGACCGACCTCTTCCTGTTCCTGTTGGTTTTATTCCTCTTTGTTTTATCCATTTAGAAATTATATCTATTGGAGGACCTTTAGATTTATATTTAAAAGGGCTTTCTACTTTTCTTTTATCCCAAGTTGTAAATTCTTGAATTTTTTTGTTTCCTGAAACTCCTTTATCTACAAACTTTCCATAGTTTAACATATAAAACTGTAGAGCAAAACTATCACCATCAGGCACAACTTTATAGCTAATAGAATTATATAAATCCTTATTGACATTTTTCTTAGCCTTAGTTAGCATAGTTCTGGATTGTTTTACTACATACTTACCTAAACTATTAAGATAATTCTCTACACTACTTGCCATTATACAAGTCCTGCAAATACTTCTACTTGAACATCTGTTGTTGCTGCTGGTCTTACTTGTACTGTTACAATATCTTCTAAAGTAGGAAAAGCTGGAGAAGTATCTTCTTCTCCTATTGCACCTTCTTCTGCTTGGAATAACACATGAGAGCCACCTGCTCTTACGTTTACTTGATAATTAGTATTAGTAGTTACTAAGGCTAACTTTATATCTTGATCTTCACTAAGATTTGTGATTCTTAAGTACTTACAGTTTTCTACATCTAAAGCACCTGCTGAAGAGTGTGGTGTAGAAGCAAATACTGCTACTGTTGTAGTATTAGAATGCGCACAAGTAAGTATTCTTTCAAATACATCTATTATTCCTGTTGTAGTTACTGCATTACTAGAACCTCTAAGGCTTCCATTTAAGACTACTGTCTCTGTTATTGTTGTTACTAAATCTGCCATATTTATATGTTTATTGTTATTTTAAAAAATCCTATTTCTATTCTATATTTACCTATTCTAAATTTCATTAATATCCAGCACCTTTATCTGTTACAGGAATGTTACAAGTCTGAAAATCGTTCATTACTAATATTCCTATTTGAAAGACATATCCACAAAGTAAGTTATCAAATCTTTCTTGGAATGGTTCTAACGTGAATTGATCTTGTGTAAAATAAAGAGGTTGATTAATATCATTTGTTCCTTCAAGTGATTGTCTTTCTGAATGCCTTAACATTCCTATAAAGTCAGTAGCTATTTGTAAAGTCTCATTAAACACATCTTGCTCATTGCTTAAAGTCTTAACTAGCTTTGTAAAATTAGCGTCTGCATTGTTCTCAGTCCAATTTGCTTTTTCACTTACTAAATCGCAAATAAAAATCTGAAAGTTGTATGTCAATTGACTATCTCCTGTTACTACTGAAGTCGGATTGATATGAAGCAAAGGCATCTTTTCCATCTTTTCAAGATTTATCTCCCAGATATCCCCCACTGATGTTGAGCTAATTTGCTCGTGATACTCTCCTAATCTAAGAAGTGTATTGAGTACATTATTGTATGTCTTATTGCTGACTGCCATGTTTTACTTTATTTTGTGAGTTCAAATCTGTTTCATAACTTAGCCAAGTCAAGCATTCTAAAAGGCTAAGATTTGTTATTCTTTCTAAGTTTACAATCTCTCCATT
>Ga0209337_1002878_pt1 | contig 12250 bp, 12 predicted proteins | sample LinPmetageLP53_FD_184044 | JGI IMG/M metagenome (GOLD analysis project Ga0209337, IMG submission 184044) | Marine viral communities from the Pacific Ocean - LP-53 (SPAdes) (version 2) | ecosystem: Environmental > Aquatic > Marine > Oceanic | place: Pacific Ocean | collected 2010-02-08 | reverse complement strand
AATTCTGCTGCTTCTTGTGAATCAAATTCGTATTTACTAATTTTCATATTTATTAATTTATATTGTTGTTAATGCTGCTAATTCGCTATCTGTTAAGGATGCGTTATATAATTTTGAATCTAATATTTTTACTGACGGAAGAAAGGATGTCATATTTTCTGCAAAACTTAATTGATTAAGGCTTGAGCTTGTAAAACTACAACTTGTGTCATTTCCAACTGACACACCATTTATAAATAATTTACTATCATTTTCTTTGTATCTTATTGCAACTTTATATTTACTATCTACTGTATATGAACCACCATTTATTCCAAATTGTTGTATGCCCCCATCATTTGCTAATGATAAAATATTTCCATTTTGCAATCTAATATCAATTTGTCCATTTGTTCCAGTATTATTTCTTACTTGATAAATTATTTGTAATGAGCTTATGTCTTGAGGAATAAATTCTAAATATAAAACCCCTTCTGATTGACCTATTATATAAGTAATATTTTGCTGATTACAAACATCTGCCACCCTCGTTACAGCACTACCAGAGGTAGGAATATACGATGTAGCGTAACTGCCTTGTTCTAATTGTGCACCCCATACTAAAAGTTCATCTCCAGCAACTGCTGGGTTTGGTATTTCAAAACCTCTAATAGTAGTTCCAGCACTTAAAGTGGCAGAAAAAGTAAATCTTTTCCATTCTCCAGTTATTGTTTGTAATGTAGAAGTAACTCCACTACCAAGAATTAATAAAAATTCTTTTCCTATGGTGCTTCCTATTCCTTTTACATATACTGAAATAGTATAATCTCCAGAACTAACCGCAACAGATTGATAAAAATAAGGGTCTGTATTTATTGCAGTTAATTTAGTTGCATTTTGTGTTCCATCTGGGGAAATTGCAAAATTATCTACAAAAGTTCCACTCTTTGGTGAAGAATTTGAAATTGCTTCTGAATATGTAAATAAATTAGTCCTAACTGGCTCTAACAATAAAGCACCTTTAGTATTTCCTTGAAAGTCTATTCTTGGTATTCCACTACCTACTGTTTCTATTAAACCAGATTGATTAACTGTTGTTCCACTTGATGCTCTTGTAAAGTCAAATGGTAGAGGTTTAAAGTTAGCGTTCTCGTCATTATACGCAAGAGCTGTTCCGTTACCAGTTGCCCATTGTCCATTACCAAATTTTAATGTATTAGCCATTGTATATTATGTTTAAGTTTAATTCGTTTACCATAGACACCCAGTTTCTGTATGATGTTAATGTTTCTAGTTCTGCATCTGTTAGTGCTGTATCGTAGCAGCCAAGTTCTTTTGTTTTAGCATACATATATGCTACTCCAGTACCTCCATCATTAAAACTTATTTCGCTTAATGTAGATTCTGGAAATGTACTCCCTAAAACAGATGCAGCAACGCCAAATCCGTTTATATAAAGCTCATAGTCATTAACTTTCCATTTTAAAGCAATTTTATTATAATTTGTTTGCGTTTGACCAGTTGCAGTTAAAAATATAGAAGAACCACCTACAACTATTCTACCTCCTATTTGATTAGAGACATTGCTAAAAAATATAGAAACTCTATTAGTAAACGAACCATCTGATATTGATAGATAACGAGCTGTGTTATCATCAGCCAAAGCACTTACATCAACAAACAATACTCCCTCACTATCATTAAACACTTCACTATTACCAGAGTTATTACAAGTCTCTGCTGCCCTTGTTACTGTTGAGCCAGATGTTGGTATGTAAGATGTAGGGTAAGAACCAACTTCTGCTTGTGCATATTGTATATAAATATTACCAGTTCCATCATCAGTATAAGTTGCTGTATTGTCATTTTCTGCTATTCCTATCTGGAATTCATAACCACCATCTTGGTTAAATACAGCGTTACATCTGTACCAACCATTTCCCATATTAAAAATTTCTGCACTAACAGCTTCGTTTGTTCCAATTATTCCGTTAGAAAGATTAAAAAAGACTCTTTTATTAAAATTGCCAGTAACCCCTCTTAAATATAGATAATCTCTTGTTCCTTTTTTAGCATAAACTGACAAAGATTGTGTTCCAGATGAAGCACTTACAAAAATTTTCTTTTCCCCACTACCACTATTTGCAGTTAATTTCCAAGCATTTGCGCTACCTCCTACACCAGTTTGATTACCAACAACACTTGTATTAGAAAGTGTCCAAGTTGTATCAAATTGATTAGATTGAACTAAACTATTTGTTCTACTAGGCTCTAACAAAAGAACACCATCAGCACTATCTGTATAGTCTATTCTTGCTATATCTTGCCCCATTGTTTCTATTAGACCATCTTTGTTTACTCTTGTTCCTATACTTGCTCTTGAGAAAGTAAAAGGCAAAGGCTTATAGTTGTTATTGATGTCGTTGTATGCCAAGACAGAATCTTCTTTAGCTGCCCATACTTTATTTCCAAATTTTAGTGTTTGTGCCATTAGTAATTTGTATATAATTGAGATGTAATCATTTCTTGTAATGATGTCCAACTTGTTAGTGTTTCTAATTGTGCGTCTGTTAATACTGAATCAAAGTATTGTAGTTCTCTAGTGTTTCCGTAGAAAGGGTCTAGTCCATCTCCTCTATTAAAATTTAATTGATTTAAAATACCACTTGCAAAAGTAGAGCCACTAGTATCTGTTAAAAGTTTAAATCCATTAATAAAAACATTAAAATCATTTTCTTTGTATTTAAAGGATATTTTATTGTATAAAGATGTATCGCTTAATGTGTATAATTTTAAAACTTGGTCTACATCACCTACTCTTACTCTAAAAACTAATTGATTATCTGTTGTTGAATGGTAAATACGAATATTATTTGCAATTGTACCATTACTAATAGATATTCCTTTAAAAGATGTATCATTAACAAAACTTCCCTCAAACATCAACACACCTTCTGAATCGTTAAACGTAGCTGCATTTCCAGAGCCAGTAGCAGATTCTGCTGCTCTTGTAATTGCTGTTCCATTAGTAGGAATGTAGCTTGTTGGGTAAGAGCCAGATTCTACTTGTGCGCCAAATACATAAATAAAGTCTCCTTCGCTATTTACACGATTTGCACCTATAGAAAATTGAACTTGTGGAGAAGTGTTTTGCGCTTGAACAACTGCGTAACATCTATACCATCCGTTTCCAAAATTTTCAATTCCACTATCAACATATGTGGCATTTGTTAATCCGTTTCCAGTAATTTCGCTAGTAGATAGATTGTAATTAAAAAACCTATCTCCAGTTGTTGTATCGTAATAAGTAATATTTAATATTGATTTATTGCCTTCTTTTCCAAAAATAGAAATTACTTGATTTGCGCCTATTACAACAGTTGGTCTTTGTCTAATCCAAGCAGAACCAGTACCAGCTATATTTCTAATAACTTTAGTGCCATTTAGAGTTCCATCTGGCGATGTAATAGAGTTGCTTACAGTCGCAAGGTTTACAGTTTCCCAATTAGTTGGTACAATTATATCCTCACTATAAGTAATTAAATTAGTCCTAGCTGGTTCTAAAAGGTAATGAGGACAATTAACTACTTTACCATTTAATAAGTCGTAGTCTAGTCTTGATTTGTTTCCTATTACTTCTTTTACGGATACGTTATCTATTGAAAGAGTTGTTGTTGTCGTTGTTGCTGCTATTTGTAACCTTGAATCATTTCCTCCGTCAGCATATCCTATATAAGTTCCGTTAGCAGTGAAATCTCCAAAATTTCCACCAGTACCTAAAAAGTTCATTCGTAAACTACCAGCTACATATCCAGATATTGTTACCTCTATTTTATAAGATTTTCCATTTACTAACCCAATATTTTGCACTAAATCAGCACCATTATTAGCTGCTGTTGCTATTGCTTTTCCTCCACTAATAGACCAACCAGTTGCTTTAGCCCAATCGCTATCATTATCAAAGTTTCCGTTAGTAACTAACTCGCTTCCAAATGCTCCTACTTCTTGTATAAATCCAGTTGGTGCTATTCTAGTAGCAGAACTATTACGAGTAAAGTCAAAGTCTCCTACTCCATCTGATGGGAGTACAGAATAAAACTTGTCTCCTTGTGCTGCTGGTATTAATGCTAATTTTGGTTTTGCCATTGTTTAATTTTTTATACGTCTAATATTTGTGTCTCGTGAATCCAATCTGCAATACATTTTACTGCTTCTACTTCTTGTCTTTCATTCATAGCAAATTGACTTCCAAAAAAGTCTGGTTTACCAATAACTGAAGGTGCTGTTTGTATAGCGTTTCCCCACCAAGTATAATTGTAATATAATCCCCAAGTTCCAGTATTCATTACTTTTTTGTTTTATAGTTATAATTTATTTCTATGTCTAGTGTGTTCGTTTGTGTCCACATATTTCTTTTTTAAGTATTGTACTAACTTTACAATATTCTCTTTTTTTTGTTTATATCTTATAATACCCATCCACCGAAATCTGCGTTAGAAGTGTCTGGATATGTATCATCTTGAGTGTTTGCATTGTACTCTGGATACGTATTTTGATTATATACCATAAAGTCTATAAAGTTATTAGTGTAAAATTGTGCTATATCTCTATATTTTTCTACTAAATAATCAACCTCATCTTTATCTACTGTTACACTACTTTCACTTGTGTGCTTATATACGCCACCATTAGCTACTGTATAAGCAGCAAAAGGCATATAGCATACTAATGCCCAATAAATAGTCATAGGCTTCACATAAGTCTCTAAAAGTGTCTTATAAGAAGCGTTAGCTGGGTCGTTTATAGTTCCAGCTATAATTAAAGCTTGTAACTTTTCTAAAAGTTTAGTTCCTAAATAATTTTGTACCTCTGTATCTTGTGCAATCTCTACCATATAGATAAACTTGTCTGGGTCTACATTACCAGAAAGTACAGAATACCTTTTAATGTCTTTAGTTGTTATAAATAATGCTTTTGCCATTTCTTATCTTATTTAGGGTATGCTCCTCTATTAGGCATATTCTCTGGCGCAATTCCAGCTTGTTTAGAACCTCTTGGGTTTTTCATATAACTTGAAGGAATACTTCTTGTCTTTTTATAGTTTCCTAAATTCTCTGAAGGCTCTGTATTGCTTTCTAGCCTATATAAGACCTTTTTCCATTTGTGTCTACAGTATATACCACCTTTGAACTTAAACAAGTCGTAAGATTGTCTATTATGCCCTAATTCTCTATTAACACCCTCTCTTGATGCTTTGTCAATGTCTTCTATTGTCCATACAATACCACTAGCTGCCATATTCATCATATTTCTACAGAAGTCTCTTGTTGAGCTACTTGCTTTTGATGAACCTATTGCGTAAGTGTATCTTATTTTATATAATCCGTTTTTAGAATCTAAATAACTAAAAGAACTTCCTTTTTTCTTGGAATCTATTTCATCTTTAAATCCTAACAAACCTTTAACTTTAGATAGTGTGCTTTTCTTTTCGTTTATTAAGTAATTTGCCCAATCCTCGTTGTCTATGTCGCTATCTTGGTCAATCTCATCAACAAATACATATTCTTCTGACATTTGTTCTCCACTCTCTGATAAATGACCTAATACATTTTCTACTTCATCATCATTCATTTTTATAGGTACGCAATTAGGTACTTTTTTACCATTTTTCATTTTCATACCATATTGCTCATATCCAGCTTGACAAGGTTTTTTTAAATCTACTACCTCATCGTGAGACTCACAAGGCATATAATAAACAACTCCATCTTCTTCGTGTTCGTGGTGTCCTTGACATCCTTGCTCTAAAGCTTTAGCTTCTGCTTCTTCTTTAGTTTTATATACATCTACTCCGTCTATTTTCTTTAGACTCATTTCATAACCAGTTTCTTCTTCTATGATTTCTTCATTTACTATATCAATATCAGTAAAATCAAGAGGTTTAAGAGTTTTAAAGTATAAATCTAATGCAATATCATTAACCGATAAAATAGCATCAATACACTCTATCACTTGGTCTTGAAAACAACGTATAACTATGTTGTCAAATAGTTGTGTAGCGTTTTTAATTTCTTCTGCATTGTTTCCTAGTCCATCATTACCTTCACGAATACCTAGAAGCATTGGAGATGTAACCCTATGACCAACGATTAGTTTTCTAAAGCACTCATCAGCTAAATACTGATAGTGTGCTGGTGCATCGTTTAAAGGAATGTCATCTATTGTAGTTTTAGATTCAGAGTTATTATTAAAAGCTACTATTACTTTCTCTCCTCTGCTTCCAGTTAATTTACCTAATACATCACTCTTAATAGATTGCATTTTTTCTGGGTCTGGTACTCCGTTGTTAAAATTAACGACTTTAGTGCCACTAAATCCATTTATGCAATCATTTATAAGGTAATCTCCTATTTCGTCCTCTAACACAGCGTAAGGCATCGCAGAAGACCAATCTGGACTACTATAATAGTACTTACCAGCTTCGTATGGCTTTAAAACATACATTTCTACACCATTTGCTTTACCAAATCCAAATGCTGGTATTCTTTCTGGCTTTTCTGTAGGTTTTAAGTTATCCCAATTGTTTGAGTAGTACCATCCTTCTATTTCTCCTTTATCGTTACATTTTTCAGCTCTTAAAGTTTCCATAGGGAAATGATACACTTCTTTTACTTTACCATCTTGATAAACTAATTGAAATGCTGCCATTCCTAGTACTTTGTAGTCGTTTATGAATTTTCTTAAATCAGACTTCTTAAATAGAGATATCATTTGAGCATATTGCTCTGGTCTTTTGTCTGCATCGTGTGCTGCAAGACCTTTTCCATAAATCATATTAGAAACCCCTATAGAAATCGCTCTACAAGTTGTTGAGTTGTTGTTTACATCAATTATGTAATTAAAGTAGTTATTATCTACTCCATATTGTACCCAATCTTTATTCTTTAACTCTACAACCTCTGGAGCTGTGTATGCTGCAAGTTTTGTTACGAAAAATTCGCTCATATTACTACGTATTCGTTAGTTGTTGCGTGTTCTGTATATACATTTTTATTAATACTATATGTACTAATAGTTTGGTCTGTACAAAATATGTTGTCTTTATAAACTACGCTTGTTCCATTTAAAACAGATAGTGTATAAAATGTTCCTTCTTTTAAGACTGGACTAAATATTACATTGCCCTCTAAATAGTATTTATTTGTAGCAAATGTTAAACCAGAGTATGTTACTGGTGTGTTTGTGTCTTGGTCTGTAATAACAATACTATCAGCAGAATATTCTCTAGGAATAAACTTTAATTGTTGCGCTAATGCACTTGTAGTTAGTATTATCATTAAAAGCTTTTTTAAATAACGAAAAAAGCACAAAAGTGTTTTATATAAAAAAAGGGTACTCCGAAGAATACCCTTAAATTAAGAAAAATGTATAAAAATTAAGTTCCTACTACAACAACAGTATTAGTAGTGTCTCCAATAATTGCAGAGTCTACAAAAAATGCTGGTTGTTTTTCAGTTCCAGTAAAAGTTATGTTATAGCCATTTAAATCTCCCATAGCTGCTCCAGTTGCTGTATTCACAGCACATTCACACCCATTTTCAATTCCAGCTAAAAAGTAATTCCCATTGTAATCTTGTACGATTACTTGAGGTCTACCATAACTTAATAATTTTAATTCTTTACGAGTTGCAAGGTCTTGTTTCTTTAAAACTATCGTTCCAGTTTGTGTCCAGAATGAAGTTCCATTTTCCCTTGAGTTCTCGTTTGTTTGTTCGAAAGAGTTAGCTCCTTTTAAGTCGTATTTGTAAAAAGTTAAAGGAGATGCAAAAGCAGTAATCTCATCATTAGTTCCAAATGTAGCAGTTCCTAATAAACCACTAGTGTAATTTGAGATGTAGATTGCTATTATCCCTCCAACCGAGTCTTTACAAGGCTCTAATCTTCCAGCAGTAATATCACAAGACATATGTTTAAGTTTTTTGAGTTAATAATATAAAGGGAGGTTTTACCCTCCCCTTATTTAGTTTAATTATCCAGCGTAGTAAACTACGTCAGCACCCACTCCTATTGCAGCAGCAGCAGTAAATCTCATTACAAGTCTTACGTTTTGACTTCCATCTAGTGGAGTCATATCAATTACTCTTACTTCGTTGTAATCGTTAAGTAATCCAGTTGCAAAGAAAAGGTTGCTAGATTGAGCAGCTATCATTGTATTATCTGACATTCCTCTACCTACAAAGATTGGAATTCCTCCGAAAGATAAACTTCCGTTGTTATACCATTGTGTACCTTTGCTATCAGAACCAGCAGCTCCAATAGTAGCAGTAAATCCACCTAAAGCTCTAATGTAAAGTTTTGCAGCTTTGTTAGATACGTATAATTTTAAATCTTCTTTTCCGTAAAGAGAATTTGGAATTAAATCCACAACTCTTTGCATTTCATCGATAATGTTAGCAGCAGTTAAAGCAACTGGCAAAGATACATCTAATACTGTTGCATCAGCAGCAGCAAGAGTTTCTAATCCATTGTATTCTCCAGCTTGTGCGCCACCTAAATTACCAGTCCAGATATTAGTTTCGTTTGCAGCAGCAACTTTAGATGCTACGTGTCCAACTAAATAATCAGCGAATGATGTAGGTAATCCGTTTGGATTGAATGCAGAATATCCCATTTGGATAGATTCCCAAGTGTTGATAAAGTCAGACTTACATAATTGTAAGTTTACTTGGAATTCTTCTGGTTGAATAACTACTTCAGTTAAATTCACATTTGAACTTGCAGAAAAATCACAAGTTCCATCAGCGATTAAGCTTCCAGTTTCAATTCTTTGAATTACTGATTTGTACTTTACGTTTGGCATAACTTCTACACCACCGTCTTCAATTGTACTTGCGCTTAATAAAGCAGCAGAAATGTACTTTCCAGCAAATTCACCAGCATAAGTGCTAGTAATGTTTACTGTTGTTGCTAGGTCTATTTTATTTGACATAATTTTGGTTTTTAATTTTTAGTTTTTAAATAATTTAGCAAATACTCTATCTTGAGTACTCATTGGTTTGTTTTGAGCATAAAGATTCATTTCAATTTCTCTTTTAGCTTCTGGATTGTGTACTAATGGTTTTGCAGATTCTTCAGCAGATAATTCTACTTCTGTTTCTTCAGAACTTAAATCTTCTTTGTCTTCTAATTTGGATTTTAATTCTTCCATAGAGTCTTCAAGATATTTCATCCTTTCTTCCATTTTACTCATATCCATTACTTCTTCTTCTTCAGCAGCTTCAACTTCTTCCACAACTGGTGCTTCTACAACTTCTTCTACTACTTCTTCGACTGCTTCTTTAACTTCAGAGATTATACCATCTTCTTCAACGATAACTGTAAAGCCATCATCTAAAAGGTATTCTCCCTTTGGTACTGCAATTCTTTCATCTTCATCTGTAATGATAAAGATTTCTCTACCTTTTTCAAAAGCATCAGCTTCAAAGCGAGTTCCGTTTTCCAACTTTCTCTCTTCTAACTGAACTTCTAAACCTAGTAAAGTTTTAACTTTGTTAAGGGTTTCTTTAGAGTTCATATATATAATTTTAAGTATTTACTTTTTTATTAAACGAATTACTATATTTAGTGTTGTAAATTCAACTATTTTGCCCAGTTGTATTGCCTATTCCTTGATTCTGTAAATCTCCGTTACAACATTTTGAGTTATAAGTGCCATCTTTACAAAGACAACCTCTTCTGCCACCTTGTGGACTAGTTCTACTTGGTGTTGGTGTTTGATTCCTTGAGTACATCTATTATTTCTTTTAGTAGTTTATCTTCTTTGCTTAATTGGTCTTGTTGTTTGTCTTGTGGTCTGTTTAGTTTGTCAGCAAAGTAGCCTTCTATAGAAAAACCTTTTACTTTACCTTCTTTTACATAGTTATTCCATATATCATCATTATCAACTTTCATTGCAACCATCCAAGTACCTATTGGCATATCTAAACCATACTTTCTTGATTTGTCGTGTACATCATCTTCTATAAGCCAAGATTCAACTATAGTCATTCCAGATAGTTTTTCTTCTGTGTGTTCCATAGTTGCTTGTCCTTGATTACCAGCTTTTAAAAACATTTGTGATGCTTTAGCTACTGTATCTTTAGAAAAGTATATATAAAACTCGTGGTCTCCAGATTTACGATATATAGGCTTCTCTGGTATTAATGCTGCGCCCATAAGTAGTCTTTTTTCTTTACTTATTTCTGCAAGTCTTATTTGTTTTTGGTCTTTTAGTGCAATAAAGTCTTCTTCTATTGCTGGAGATTCAACTACTGATATAGCTTCTATACCAGATAATTCTTCGTTCTCGTCAATTACTAATTCTATAATATCCATAACTCTTTTTTTATAAACGTATTATTTTAATTTTTGTTTTATTATCCTAATGATGCACCTTGAACTATATTGTTCTGTAAGCTTTGTGCAGTTGTTACATCTTGACTTACAACAAATGCTTGTATTGGTGCTTGTTGCCCTAATGCTGCTGCTAACTGGTTTGTACCACTAGTACCTAATATGTCAAACGATGGTGTTTGTGCTGGTGTAGATGGAGCTGCTGCTGCAGAAGGTGTTGTTACTGTACTACTAACTGCTCCTACATCTGCACTAGGTGTAATTGATTTTATAGATTTTACTGCACCAAAACCAGTTGCAAGTACTCCAGCAATACTTGATATCTTTTGTATTGTACCAAATGGCTCTGGAATAGTTGTGTCATTAGATAAAACTTCTGTAACACCTAAATAAGTATTTGTTAATGCTTGAGCTATACCAAAGGCTTTTGCAGCTTTAGAATTCTGTTTCATTATTCCAGCAAGAGTTCCAAATGTACTTGCTACTATTTGTAGTTTTTGCTTTTGTAATTCTTTTTCTATATTAGTTTTTAATTGAGCATCTTTTTTCTCTGCATCAAGAACTACCTTTTGCCAATATAATATAGTTGCTGCCTTTTGTTCTTCAGTTGCATTTAATAAGTCTAATTCAGCTAAAGCTCTTTCTTGTGCTAAAACAGCTTTTTCTTCAAACGTTATTGCTTCCTCATCTTTTTTTAATTGCTCTAATTCTTTTTGTTTAGCTTCAATAGATGCTTGACGTTCATCTTCTATTCTATCTCTTTCTAATTCATCTGCAACCTTTTGGTCTTCTATAATTTTAAGTGCTGCTGCTTCTTCAGCCTTTAAAGCAATTGTTTGACTTGTAACTTCTTTCTGTTTTGTAAGTCTTGCAGTTTCTAATTGTATTACTTGTGCTTTTAATCTTGCTTCTTCTTCTAAATCTGCTTTAGTAGAACCAGCTAAAGCGTTTTCAGCTTGTTTAGCTTCAAGCCTTATTTTAGCTGCTTGTATTTCTTTGTTAGTAATATCTTCTTCAAGTTTACCAGCTTCTTCTAAAAAACCTATTCGTTGTTCTACTGTAAATTGTTCTCTATCTACTGCTTGTTCTAATAACTCTGCTCTTTGCCTATCTGCTTCTGCTCTATCTACTATTAATTGTCTTTCTAATTTATCTGCCTTTGCTCTTTGGTCTGCAATATCAGCAGCTATCTTACCTTCCTTAATTATTTCGTCTCCAAGCTCTTTAACTGCATCAGTTGTTTTACCTATTGTATCTTCAATGCCAGTTAATGTATCTATATAAGAACTACCAGCAGATTTAGCATCATCCATTGCTCCAGCAAAGTCTCCACTAAATACCTTTTTAATTGCACTACCTAAAAAGCCAATTGTGTCTATTGCAGCTTCAAATCTGTTTGTGATGTTTTCAACTATAAAGTCTTTAAACTTTTCAATAGCATCTAAAGGGTTTGTAAAAGCATCTATAATTGCATTACCAAGATTAGCAAGTATGTCTACCAAATTACCAGTAACAGAACTTATAACAAGCATTATTTTGTTAAACTTGTTTTGCCCTTCCTCTGTGCTTGTAAAGGCAGCTCCTAAAGCACTAACAGCTAAAACTAATGCGCCAATACCAGTAGCAATTATTGCCACTCTCATAGACTTAAAACCAGTTATAACATTTTTTAAGCCTTGCTTTAAACCTTTAAATTTAGTTATTAATCCTCCAGATGCTTGGTCTAAACCACCAAGTGAATTATCTAAATCTTGTGTGTTTTTAGAAGTGTCCTTTATCGAATCATCTAACTTATCTACGCTTTTAACAGCTTTAGAAGTGTTAGCTTCAAAATTTAAGATATACTTTTCTGCCATTTTATTTGTCTTTTTACTTGTTT
>Ga0209337_1002877_pt1 | contig 12256 bp, 14 predicted proteins | sample LinPmetageLP53_FD_184044 | JGI IMG/M metagenome (GOLD analysis project Ga0209337, IMG submission 184044) | Marine viral communities from the Pacific Ocean - LP-53 (SPAdes) (version 2) | ecosystem: Environmental > Aquatic > Marine > Oceanic | place: Pacific Ocean | collected 2010-02-08 | reverse complement strand
ATCGCATCTCACGCCCTGCACGTTCCCATGCTTCTTCCGCGATCTCGGTAAACTCCATGTCAAACGCTGTAGTACCTGATGTTGTCATATTACGTACCTACTTTTCTTTTTGCATTAGCGCATCTTACAGGCTTTGCCGCCACGGGCTTTGCCGTAACCGCGCACTTTACCACCCGCACGAAAATCTTGTGCAGAAGTACCTATCGGATAATCTTTGCTAGTAGGGTTTGCTTTCATCTCGTCACGTTTTGTAGTTAACCCCCTTCCGTCAGCCCGAGGCTGTAGTAGAGACTTAGGTTCTGCCGTACTTTTAGGGCGCAGTTTTGGTCTTACTTTACGCATCTTTGCTTTTTGTTCTACTGACTTAGGCCGCATCTTCGGACGCAACGACGTTGCTACTCCGGGGATACTAGGGGATATTCGTTGAGCTTCCATTTGGTCGCCAGCTTCGGCTCTTTGCACAGGGTCTGAAATTTCCCCGCCAACCTCGTATTTTTTCATTTTTTTCATTTTTTTCATGTTGTAACTCCTAACAATTCCATTTTCTCAAGCTCTTATTAATACGACTATCAGGATCGTTAGCCGTCTTAGCGCTTGTGTTACGTTTCTTCATGCCCGACATACGGGCGCAGAACGACTTGCGACGGTTTGCAGCCTTAGACCCTTTTTTGAGTTTGCTGGGTTTTGTAGTAACTGCGGTCTTTAACTTACTACCCGGATTTGCACGTTTGTAACTATCGACACCTTTCTGGTTAAGTCCGCCAGACTTACTTTTACCCTCTTTACGGGTCCAAGCAGGAGTTTTTGTACTCCCACCAGATTTAAAGTATCTACGCATAGAAGAACGTCATCATGTCAATGGTAGCAACTGTGTATTGTACAGTCATACCATCTTTAAACAAAATGCCCTCTGCAGGTATTGTGCGGTCCACAGTAGTGTTATCTGTGCCAACAGTACGTGATTTAAACAAAACCGTACCGTCTTCGGGCGTACCATTGTAATAATTTATAATACCCGCAGTACCACCAGAGACGATAGAAAAACCTTTGAGCCGAATGCGGCCACCGCCACCGATTGCTTGCGCGGCAGTAGCAACACTGCCTACGGTGATATTACCTGCGTACTGGGCAGAACACACAACAGAGGTTACAGTCTTAAAATACTTGGCTCCTGATACCGACTCTGCAGAACCTGTAGACGTAATAACTTCTGAAATAGCGGCGTCATACACGTCTGTGCCTGTAATTGTAGTAGTTTTGCCGTTATCACTTGTGCCTGCTGTTGCAACGGCAAGTACCCTAGCACCCCCTGAAGCAAAGGATGTGTTGGCTAATGTTGCAGTCGTATTAGGTCGTGCTGCTGTAACAATGAAATCGCCGTCTGCTGCAACCTCGTCGCTTACTAACTCTGGAATTATGTCTGATGCATACGATGTCATATCAATCTCCTAAATTGACAGGCGGGGCGTTGACCCCGCCAGATTGAAATTTAGATGATACCGCAAAGGTTAATCAATGAATAATCAGTAGTTACGTTTACGATCATAACTGTACCAATTACTTGAATAACATCCCCAGCGGCTGGACCTACAGCACCTGCAGCACCCAAAGGTACAGCGTGGTTGCCCACGACAAGAGTACCTGAAGTAAGTACAGCTTGTGGACCGGATACAGCAAACCAACCATATTGAGAAGAAGTCATATCAACTACTGTTACACCCATAGTTGCTCCAGTGGTTGTAGCAGCTTGGACAATTAAAGCACTGTTTGGATCAGCAATAAGTGTTGCTCTTGAACTGGTTGTAATGGCTGTTGCTAAGTCATCATAAGTAGTGATAACAATAGATGCGTCATCTGAGTGATCGTGTGCTGGATTAGAATTAATCCGTAGCATCTGACCTTCACCTGCAGCATCATTTATGTACATATAACCACCTGCATATTGGTTAAGTGTAATATCAGTACCAGCAGTTTCTACTGAGATTGCAGTTTCACCAGCAGCTACACCAGCAGTAGGTGTAAGATCAAAGTGGTGAGCAATAGAGGCAGCATGAGTTACACACTTACCTGCCGTTACTGCAGTTCCACCCAGCTTACCGTAACGGTACATAGTATTACCGTAAAGTAATCTACTTCCTAAAGGAAATAGTTGAGAAGCTCCTGCAGTGTAGGGGTCAACTGTGCCGTATGTGCTGCCGCCTTTACCAACAATGAAATCAGAAGCAGCGTAACCTGTTGCTGCAGCGTATTGAATATGTCCACCAGTAGTAACTTGAAGTGTACCACCTACAGAAGCATTTGTTGAGTAGGTCGAGTTATCTGTGAAGGTTCCTAGAGTATCGCTTTTAGTGACTTTAGTAAACCCGTTTTCAGAGCGTACTGAACCGTTGAAAGTTGTATTAGCCATGTTGATCTCCTGTCGTGGCTAGAGTCAGTCGCATTAGGCAACTGTCAGGGATGAGGTATTGTACTGCAGAACAAAACAAAAAGAAAGGGGCTACCGAAGCAGCCCCTAACTCTGTTTATGTAACGTGTTTTACGCTCCGGGTGAACCAAAGATACCCAGTGGGTCAGACACACCAAACGAATAGCGTTCGCGTGCTTTGTAGCGGCTGTTGCCAGTATCAAAGTCAGCGTCCATCGAAGTAGCCATAGGGCTACGTGTAAAATGTTTCAGACCGTTTGGAACATCAGTCATCAGGAACCAAGCGTCAGTGTCTGTCAGGTAGTGGTTGACAGTGTAACCACCGGGGACAGAACCGTTGCTGCGGATGGCGTTGAGGTCGTTGTCTGCAGTACCTACACGGCCTTCTGTTTCCAACAAACGAGTTGCAACGAATTGCAGGTTTGGCGGAATCGCAAGTTTTTTAGGCTTTGCAGCAATCAATAGACCACGTTCGTCGGTCCAACCTGCAATTTGAATAATAGCCGCTTCAAGCGAAGTTTCATTCAAATCTGCAGCCGTTGCTGGTTCGTTAGAGTTAGTACCACCAGAAATCAACGGGTGGGCAGTAGAGCAAAGCTCGACGCCGTCGCCGTAAGTAGTACCGCTGGAAAAGGCGTTATTCAGTATAGTAGCCGCCTTAACCTGTTTTGTGTACGCCATCGCACGGGCCAGTGCTTTAGTATAACGTGACGATAGAGAATCGTACAAGTTATCTTCGATGGCTTCCTCAGTAATTGCGAAGCCCATTGCAACTGTTTCGTGTGTATAACGTGCGGTGAACGCCTCTTGAGCATTGTCATATTCGATGGCAGAGCCTTCGTCCTTGACAGGTGCCGCTGAGAATCCTGAAAGTTTTGTTTCTTCCTCGAACGAACGGTCCGAAGTTTCTGTTTCAAAAATTTCAGTGTGTTCTTCACCGTATTTTGCGTATTCCAGACCAAACAATGCGTTTAGGCCGGGGAGCAGCTCTTTAAGTAGCTGTGCGCGTGAAATTGCCATGTTATGTTAACTCCTTAAACGCCAACAGTGTGGTCATAGCGATGATAACCAGCGGTAAACTTAACAAGAAACTCTGTGAAGTTACCTGAACTGTCCACCGTATCCGGTACAACATCAATTACAGTAAGCGGCAGTACGGATGTGACGTTGTTAATGAACACCCCCATGCGACCATTACCTGTAGCGGTCTGCCCAGTATTCAACACTAATTCTGCGTTGCAAGAAACTGTAGTAGCCCGAGTTTTAGCCAAAGGTGTCAGACCTGTAGTAGCACCATCAGCGGTAGAACCAGTACAATTTACTACTTTAAAGATGGCATTAGGGTCATCGACAACATACGCTTCGATATCACTTGCTACAGTACTTGCAGGATAATATTGACTAAAGAGTTGATATCCCAAGGTTGGATCAGTATAACTACAGCCCACAAAAACACCGACAACGCCAGCAACCGCTGATGTATCATTTTGTAGCGTAGAGATAATGATTGTGCCGTCACTTGTATACTGCACCACATCACCAGTAAAGATAGCTGTGCCATAGTTTGAAGCAATCGGAATCTTGCGGGTAGAACCCACATAATTATGCCCGCCAACTAGGTTGACTGGCTTTAGCCCGTAAGGGGCTGAGATAGTAGGGTAAGCCATGTATAGGACTCCAGATTAGATTAAGTTCCTTTGCCGAATGTTACCTTGGTCTTACGATCATTGAACAACGGCATACGAGGATCATTTTCCCGCATCAGGTTGTTGTCTACAGAAGACATCTGACTGTCTGTCTGCTGTTGAAAATAGTCAGTGCGATCTGCAACCATTTCAGATGGAGCTTTACAAAGCATTAGACCGCCAATCACTACGTTATCTCTAAAACGTTCTTGTTCTACAGCAACCATTGTAATTTCGGGGTGATCCTTAGCCAAGCACGGCTCCCAACCTTCGCGTAATTTTGATGAGACATTGGTAGCATCAACCTGACCTTGATTCGACACACGAATATATCTAAAACTATACCCATCTTGGGGCGTAGGAGACGGTAGAGTCTCTGGACGCGTCCAAGCCTTTTTACGTACAGTTTTTTCACGGGTTTTTAACTCGCGATCAATGCGATTTTCAGCCATTTGCTTTCCTCATGTCTATTGCAACCTGTTTGGCGTATTGTTCGGGTGTCAAACCCAACCGTCTTGCGATTTGCACTTGAGTTCTGGTTAGCGTCACCTTTTTAGGTGCTGTGCTCCGCGATGCGGGTGCTACCACTTGTGTCTTTCGCTTCGGTTCAGCATCCTCGAAACTACCGGGGAATACTTGACGCATACGAGCATCTATCGTCTCGTAGTATTCATCACTTTGCGGGTCTACGCCCTGTTTAACAAGTTTAGTATGCAACCCCAAAGCTAAACTCGTCATTTCATCGTCGACATTAAACCACGTATTAGCTTTTTGCCAATCTGCGGCCCGTGTATCAACTTGTGGTACTGGGGCGGTTTCTGTTGCCACCTCTACAGGGCTTTCACGTTCCTGTAAAGCAGGTACTTTAAAGTTTGCTAACTTATCGGCTTTTAACTTAGCAGATGTTAACTTTTCTTGTGCTTCTAACACAGCATCAGAATCGCCTGACTCGTACGCTTCTTTGTACTCGCGTTTGGCGTCTGCTGTCTCAGCGGCTGAGTTTCTTTTAGCTTGTTCGAGTAGCGCGGTTTGATTTTTGTTAACATTACCCTTTAGGGTTTTGTTTTCGTCCATAAGTTGTTGAGTAAGCCGTTCGTACTCTTGTTGCTGCCGTAACGCTTCTTCTTTAGCCCTACGTTCGTCATGGTAGCCTTTACTAAAGTGCTGTATGCGCTTACGAACTTTTTCAGAGTAGTCCTCCAACTCCTCGTCAGTAACTTCTTCTGGAGGTTCAGACGCCTTGCGATTTCTATCTTTTTTGGGAGTATCGTCAACAACTTCAACTTCAACTTCCAATCCAGTATCAGCAAAATCATCTTCACTTTCAGATTTACTCGCAGGTTTTTTATTTTGTTTGTCAGAAATGTCAATTTCAACTGCGCCAGAATCTTCAACCTCTATTCTGCTATTATCATCGTCTTCGTGTGGAAAACTGTAGCCTACTTTTTGAAATGCCATGTTTATGCCCTCTGAATACCTGATGGATCAGTCACTACAGCTTCAATAGAATCATCGTTCATAAGCCGATATTCTACACCGCCGATAGTAAACCGAGTTCCAGAGTTCATACGAAACATAACGTAGTCTCCTTCTTTGCACCACGGACCCGTGGGGAACCGTTCTATATCGCCGTAAGCCTGATCGCCTATGTCAACAACAAGACCAATAATAGACATTATATGATCTAGTTGTTTAACTTTCTCCGTTTTAAGTACACTTGTACCATCAAACTTATCTTCCGGTTGAGGTAAAGCTACAAGAACGCGGTAGCCCACAGGTTTAGGTAGTTGTAATTCAAACTCTTCTTCGCTGATACCTTGTTCAAGAAGCTGTTCACGCTCTAGTTCTTCAAGCTGTATCGTTTTAGTAATTCCCATCGTCATCTTCCATATAATTACGCGAGAGGTCTGCAATATGCGATTTGCTGGCTTCGAGACCCCGAATTAAACCAACAACTTCCTTATACCCAGCGTAGTCCTTTGCGGACCCTCCGGTTAAGAAAACTCGTGCAGAGGATATGTCACCCTCGATTTTATCTTTCAGCACGTCAAAGACGGTTTTTGCCATGTTTAGATACTATCTCCTTTAGGTTTTTGTTGCGCTTGCGCCATACGTGCTAGTTCAAGGTCTACCTTGTTGTCCTCTACACGTTTAGCCGTAGCGTCTCTTACACCCTGCCGTTTGGCATCTATAGCCAACTCAGCTTTTTCTATATTGACCTGTTCAGATGCAATTTTAGCGTCAAGCATCATCTTCTGTTTCTTCATCTGCAACTCAGCCTGTTTGACTTGTTGGTCTGCTTGATCGTTAGCAGCCTTACGCTGTCCTTCGGCTTGTTTAATCTGCAACTCAGCCTGTTTCATCTGGATAAGCGGGTCTTGCTGTTGTTGCTGTGCTTTTTTCTGTGCTGCTTGTTGTTGATGCGCTTGTGTAAGTTGTTTGCCTGCCTCTGCGACTAGGCGTGACAACTGCAGTTCGATCTCTTCAGGTAAAGGCTCGTTAGGTGCAGGTAGCGGTGCTCCCAGTTTTTCTTCGATCTGTTTACGATATGAGTACCCAAGGTGTTCGGCAATGTGCGCTTGTAACGACGCCATAATCTGTTTTGCCTGCGGGTTTTGCCCTATCATCTGTGCGACCATAGGGTCTTGCATAAACGAAGTGTGCGTAGCTAAGTGCGCATCGTGATCTTGATATATGAACGCTTTCATGGGTTTACCATTTAGCGCATCCATATTCTCGCTAATTGGGTCTGTTGGTACAGCATCGTCTTTTGTTGGGACAAGTTTGTCCGCATTTTTAACGCCCAACACTTCTATCATCTGCCTGTGTAACTGCGGTAAGTCGTATATCTGCGGTGCTTGTTGTGACATCTGCAGTACAGCTTGATACTGCACTACTCGCTGCGCCATTGTAGAGCTGTTAGGGTCGCTTACAGGAATGACATCGACCATCAGGTAGTCTTGCTGCCTAGCAGTCACTTCGCCTCTGTACGGCTGATACGCGTACTCTGTAGGAGCATACTCGGCCATGATAGCCTTGAGTAGCTTAAACTCCTGCTTCATAGCATAGTGGACCCGTGCTTGGACCGCAGCCATAGGCTTTAGCGTACGTTCCAGCAGAGCTAGTGTAGTGCCGACAGGGGCGTTAGCCGACATATCCGATATATTCATATCGCTAATGGCACCTAGCCGCCTGCCTTCCGTTGTAATAGTGTTCAAAAGTGCGAGAAGGGTCTGGCTAGGTTCTTTATATGGTAGTGGCATTATGTTGTCGCGGATGCTGCCAGATGGCACGTCTACGTCTTTCCACTCTCCGGGTTCAATCGGTGTATCGTCCCCCTTGATACGAAGCCCACGCGACTTTAACCCACCGGGGAGGTTCGACAGAGTACCCGCGTCAACCAGTTGCCGTATCAAGGAAGTTCCAGCACGGGCGTATCCACCAATAATGTGAATTAATCCAAGGCCATAGAAGCCAAATCCCGGCACATAAACGTAGTGTACGAAGTGTTGGCGTTTGAGGGTGAGGGGGTCATCCTCCTCGTAATTTCTACGGATCGCCAACACTTCGCCACTACCACGCTCAATGGTGACAACGTAAGGTCTAGCGATCTCATCATCGTCATCTACACCCTCAATTATGAGGTCTGCGTGTACTTCGTATAGGGTATACCGATCATCGTCCGTTAACGAATACCCACCTTCTTCTGCCTTTTTCTCTTCAAGGTCAGAATGATAGGGAGTCGGATCACCTAAATCTACATCGCGGTAAAACTCCGCTGCTTGTAGCTTCTTAATTTCGTTTTTTGTTTTACGCATTACGTGTGTAACACGTTCAGCAAACTCAATGGTAGACGCACCGTAAGGCACAATCACATCTTCTGCCGAAATATATAATGCTACCTGCCGACCAATATTAGGATCATAGTAGACTTTTTTAAACGCTGATCCTGCCAACCCAAGGCTATACAACATACGTTCATGTTCTGGCCTATACTCCACCATATTTTCGGTGAGTTCATAGTTCATGTCAGCTTTGACGCGCCCTGCGGCCTCTTCTTTGTCTTTTGTTTCTGACCCTAATATCTTGGTTTTTACCGGACCTAACGCGGGGAATGTCTCGCTCATGGTCTCGGCTTGAAACCGTATGGCTGCTTCGGCTAGGACTGTAGAGTTAACACCACAAGCACCTTCCCAAGGCTCTGTACGCTCCTCATACTTAAACCCTATGACATCAAGACCCTTAACGTATGTGTCTGTCCAGTCTTTGCGACTTTCAATGTCAGACTCTATAGCTTCTACAAGGTCATTGGATAAGGATTCTAACGCGTTATCCTCAAGAATTTCTGCTAAGTTACCACCAAACTCTATTTCCGCCATGTCACCGCCCGGAACTATGGTAATCTCCATACTGCCGTCAGACAGAGTTACAGACTCAGGGTCGATAATCTCAATCTCTAGTTCGGAGGTATCCATCTCGGCTACCCCGCCTAAACCGCTTTCTAATTCTTCGTCCATCCCTAGCGGGGCAGCGTATAACCCTTTTTCAATAGCCATGTATCACCTCTAATAAAACCCGCCTCGGCGTTGTTTCCAGTATCGCACATCTTCAGGTTCGTCAGAAGGTAGACGTATAAAGCCCCCCTGCCTGAAGCGCATAAGGGCCATAACCATAGAATCCACAAGATCATCATTACTCATAAACGGAAATCCTGCAACTTCTTCCACAACTTCTTCTGCCCACCGTGTCTGCGGCACCCAACATAGACCCGACGATATTATATCTGCAACAGAATTTAACCTTGCGGTTTTATCTCCCGAGCCTCTGTGTGGTGTATACTCCGACACAGGCAGGCCCATCCTACGCATCTCTTGGTACAACGCTGTACCCGAGCTTTTTTTCTCAACGATAAACGAATCTGGTTCCCAATCGTTGTATTCTTCCATTGCTAACGCTTTTAACTCTGGAAACTCCATACGCTTCTTTATGCTGTTTAACAATATAATATTGTGTTCGTTAGTCTCTTCGTTGAGAAATACGCCCCATGTAGTAAGGGCTGTATAGTCTGCACGGTTATGTTTTTCGGCTGCAGCATCTAACGACATGATAATATATTCGCAGGATGGCGACTCTTCTTTAGTCCACTCGTTCCACCACTCACGCTTAACAATCGCCGCTTCTTCTGCCGTAGGTTGTTGTTGGTACTGCGAGTTCCACTGGAACGTAGGCATAGACGCCTTGGTGCGGAGCAGAGCTTCTAGGTCAAAGAACTCAGGCCATAGGGGTTTTTCTACAATTTTTTTAGTCTTCTTGTTTTTGACTTCAATTATAGCGGGAAACTCAATGATATCATATTGATCGGAGCGGTCATTCTGCGCCATGTCCCGTGTAACACGTCCTGTGAGGTCATCTAAGTGCCACCGCGTCTGTATAATAGCCACCCTACCTCCGGGCATCAGTCGTGTTCGTGCTCCAAACGTGAACCACTCGTAGGCTTTGTCGAATATTTCAAAGTTCCCGTTGATGACATCCTGCTCAGAATGGGGATCATCAATAAGCAGGAGATCAGCACCCCGCCCAGCAAGAGCAGAACCAATACCACAAGCATAATACTCACCTCCAACATTTGTGTTCCACCGTCCTGCTGACTTACTATCCTGTGCAAGACGCACAGTAGGAAATATCGCTCTGTAGTCGTCTAAGGCTATTAAGTTACGTACTTTACGCCCAAAGTCTACCGCCAGATCGGTTGTGTGGGACACCATCATAACTTTTTTATTAGGGTTACGGCCTAAGAACCACGCAGGATAAAAGATAGAAACTAGCTGTGATTTACCGTGTCTGGGGGGTATATTTACGCAAATTCGATCCTTTTCTCCACGTTCAATAGCCATAAGCATGTCCGCTAAAATGCGGTGGTGTTTGCCTACAATGTAATCAGGCTGCATTAGTTTGCAAAACTCAATTAAATCGTCATACGCACTAGCATTTGCGGTCCTAGTGTTAAGTTCATCAACCATACGGTCAATTTCTAAGGTTTCTGCTTCACTAAATGCGTCTAGGTTGGACAACATTAGCTCAATATCTTCTGCTGTGAAATCTAAAGCCTCAGTCATCGTCAAAATCACCAAGTTCAGCGTCAATATCTATGTCTGCAGCACTAAGTACGACGGCATCTTCGGGTTCTAACTCAGGATTTACGAGTCTTGCGAGCTTACCACGAAGTCTTTCCTTAATATCGTCCGTAGTTTGATGTGTTATAGTCACTTCAGACTTCTCTGCGAACAACCCCACGTCTGAAATCTTACCCATAAGCTCCAAAGCGCGCATACGGACACGCGGATCAGGATTTTCTGACTCAATAATTAACTTGTTCGTGACTAAGTTGCGTAGTTGCTTAGAAGATTCAACCACAGAGTGATTAAACTCGGTAAGTATGTCGTTTGTTAACCGTATGGACGGTGGTGTTAGGGCTGCGGCTCTCGGGTTGGTAACTTGTTGGGACGTTTTAATCGGGTTTTGTGCATATGACGTGGCAAGTGCAACCGCAACATTCTTATCATCCTCATCAGGAGTAACGTCTAACCCGTTATCTTCTAGTTTTGTAACTGTTTCGGCTAAAGCAGCGGCGCGCTCGGGCAAATCTAACTTACCTAAATCGTCCTCTAAGGACACGCCCAGTTCTGGAGTGACGTTCAAAGTCATAATATACCGCAGGTTGTTAACCGATAACATAATAATAGAGTACAAAAAATTTTTAACAAGGGGTTTTAAAAAAGGGGTGGGGGGTTTCGAGAATTAGCATGGGCGAGTTTACCCCGAACGAAAAATAGAGGGATTATTTGAGTGTATTAGTATCTATATCTGTATCTGGAATCCTAAGCTGTGCGCGGCGGGGGTGGGCGGGGGTATGGTCGACAGATATCAGTTTCAGGGCAATGCGCTGGCGATGTCATGCCATGTTAGGGACGTCCCTAACTATCTATTCGTTGGTTATGATGTCATAGGATGTTATCAGGTACACAACAATGCCACACAAGCAGGATATAACATGCCATAAATAATTATCGGAAACGCAATAATGATTGTCCGATATTATTCTTGGAAGGAATAATCATGTCTAATCTATCCAACCATGGCCTCGGCGATCTCGCTACGGGCTTACTTAACGAGGCCGCCACCACAGTGGGCAAGGCGAGGGAAACCTACGGAAAAGAGATCAAGCTTGCATGGTCAACCTTGGCATCTGCTAAGGTTCTTGATGCCGACGGCAAAGAAACTGATCAGTTTGCTCTATCTTGGACACAATTTGTGTCGCCTAAAAAGACAAGCAAAAACGACAATTACTTGTTGTCGAGCGTCTCGCAGGAGACCTTCGGCGACGTAAAAGCGATCTTCGTTTCTGGTCTGAGCGATTGGGAAAAAGCAACGCTTTCGACCAGCGCAATTAGTCGCAAGGCTGGCTCATTGATGGCGGACGCAAAAGATGCGTGCCTTAGAGTGCAGGACGAAACACTCTTTAAAGCCACCGATGGTGTCCTAAGTCGCATTCAAAAAAATGCGGACGGCACGTTCTCAGAACGTGCTAAGACTGAAGCCAAGGCCGAGGCCGACGCTAAAGAGGCCGAGACAGGCCCAGCAACACCGACCGCACCTAATCCGGTCGAATACACTGCCACGGTCGCAAGCCAGTTTCAAGGGTTGATCAACACCTTGAAAGCCGGTGCAGGTGACAAGGCAGACGAGCAAGAGATTGCCACTGATTGGGCAATAACCCCTGTTCTTACGGCAGTTGAGGAAGCTTTCAAGCTTCTACAAGCTTCCTAAAATCATACACCATCGGTCATCCCTTCGGGGGTGGCCATTTTTTATGAAAGGAAAACAAATGCCGCAAGGTGTTAAGTACACAATTTGCTATAAGCAAGAACGCGATGAAGCGCTTGAGCAAGTGAAAGAGTTAAAAGAAACGGTTTCACTTCTGAGAAAAGCCCTCGCAAGAGCCGAGGAAAAAATAAGATTGTCGCCGTTCGTTCAATAATCTATCGGTCATCCCTTCGGGGGTGGCCATTTTTTTATGTCTGCAATTTGGTGGACAAATTGATACCAGTAAAGGGGTTGCGTAGCGCGTCACGTCTCGTTGCACCTG
>Ga0209337_1002875_pt1 | contig 12268 bp, 9 predicted proteins | sample LinPmetageLP53_FD_184044 | JGI IMG/M metagenome (GOLD analysis project Ga0209337, IMG submission 184044) | Marine viral communities from the Pacific Ocean - LP-53 (SPAdes) (version 2) | ecosystem: Environmental > Aquatic > Marine > Oceanic | place: Pacific Ocean | collected 2010-02-08 | reverse complement strand
TCTCAAATACATCATCTTTTTACTACATGAAAACGATAGGGTGTTCTTTGCGATTACTTCTTTCATTGTATAATATTGCCCAGAAATTAAATCCATCATCTATCCGCTTTCAATAAGTCCGGATTGCCAGTCATCTATTAGAGTATTTATGGCAATCAAGACTTTTACTTGACAACTTGGACACCATTGGGATTATACACAAGGGTCTGCTCACTATTGACAAAGATGAATGCCGAAGTCGTATCACCATCACTGCCATCCATCTTTAAGGTCAGTCCCCAGTTCTGCTGGGTGAAATCACTACCGGAGCCACCGAGACTATCGTAATTTACACCAAGACCCCAAGTCAATCCACCATCTGGGATTTTGGTACTATCCATCGAGGCACCAGCGTGAGCCGTCATCCAATCACGATTGGCATTGGCAACCGAAATTGCACTCGCACGATTGTTGATATAGGGGACAACTGAATTGATATAGTCTCGCACGATTTCTGGATCGCATACTTGGGTTGTTGAAGTATCACGGACATTGGCAATAATTGGGTAATGCTTGGGATACATGGTACCTCCCTTTAACCAAGACACCTCCGTGATGTTTGCGATGACATTAGTGGATAGAGTAGGCATAAGAGTTGCTAAGCCATCAAAGGACATATTTGATAGTCGGTCGCTACGAATGAAATTGACAAGTGCCGACCTTACACGAGACAATCCAAGATTAAAGTTGATGGATGGAGAGGACGATGCAAGTGTATCATAGTAGGATGAAATAGACTGAAACGAAATAGAGCCGGATGTCTGCTTCATAAGTTGGGATAGCTGGTCTGGGTTGGGGTCTCGTACCTCCATTACAAGATGGGGGTTCTCAATCTCATACCAAGTTTCAGCATTGATTGTTCCACCAGTTGAGTAGAAAAACTGACTATCACTTTCAAGTTGGACAGAAAGCTGTAATCCACCAATACCAAACTTGGAGCTTAATGGGATAAGTCCAGAGGTGAGAAGGCCGGTTGGTAGGGGAGCAGAGAAGGCGATTGATGTATCCGCTCCTTGGTCGGTAAGATTGGTTTTCTGTTCCAGATAATTAGATGAAGTCAGTGCTGACTGGGACTGGTGCCCAGTAAGGTCTTGGACACTTGATGTAAGCGAAATGTAGGAGCTCATAAATCGGTTAAAGTTCCTCACTTGTTCGATGGTGGTTTGGTGGCGAAGAGACCGAGCCGTGATCGTATTCATGAAACCATAGACACCGAGACGCTCATTGATATTCATTTCAGTTGCTCCAAGACCAACCGATTTATCATAAGCACCATAGCAACGAAGTTTGCCACACATACGGATACTTGTAGGTACAAGCATACTATCCATTTCTGGTATCTCAAAGACAAGCTCGCTGACACCGGCACGAAATGACATCAACTTATCACTGGGAGCATTAGCACACGCAATTTCCAAAAATCTACCGCTACTCATTTTATACAATTAGATATATATAAAATCAGTCCTTAAAAAAATTACAAAAGATAAGTCCGGATTGGCAATCAATTATTAGAGTATTTATGTCAATCAAGACTTTTAGTTGAGCACCGTAATGCCATCACCCTTGATGGATATTGTCTTAATGTGATAGACAAAGTTTTTCCATAGAGTATTCTTTTCTGGGGCTCCAAGATTAGCTGACCCACCAACTTGGGCACCGCCGGTAGTCTCTTCATACCGGAGCAGAAGTCTTGTATCAACCCCACGGCCATCATACACCGTATTAGCGTCCATCGCCAAAACACGACCGATACAGAAGTTCTTGCGATATGAAGCAAAGGACATAGGTTCGTGTCCAGCACCCATGAGTGCCTTTTCAAGTTCAAGGATTTGCGTGCCATCAATACCCCCATTCTTGGAGGATGACTTGGAGCAAGCCACCGCCCTCGTAGGGACTAACTGACCATTGAGCTGAAAGTTGTAGGATGTCAAGAAATTACCCATACCTACAAGACCGGTCTGGTCGCTTCTAATTCTAATATCATCAGCAAGCACCACCTCACCCAGCGGATCATCATCACCACCCCAATTGTAAGTATTATGGCTATTGGCGTTGTCGCTACATGATACAATACTCGCATCAGTGGGGACACAAATGATAGATTTGGCTTTGGCGTGTTCGATGTTGATATTGATAGTTGCTTGGCGGTCAGTTTTGAGGATAGAGTTTTTGTGGCACTGCACACAAGGGAGGTCAAACTCAATAGCCCCACCTTGTTTCATTTTAGACATCATACCTTGTTCATACTGCTGTCCAACATCTACCTTATGGACAATCATTTTAACATCACTGATAGTCAGTGTCGGCGACCATACAGTTGTCGGTGCTGTCTTAGGGTCAAGTGAAAGACTGACAAAGTGAAAGTCTCCATCTTTATTCACTGGGTCTGGGCTGGTTAGGGTGATGGCATTTGTAGTAATCTCCCAACCAGTAGCTACACTCTTGATACCGGCTACAACCATTGCAAGGTCAGTGATGACCTTGGTGCCATCATTTTTGACAAATCCAATCTCTTCACCCACAATAAAGGGACACACTTGGGCGTTGATTTGGACATTCTTATGCGTACAGAAAAATAGTGTCTGGGCTCCACTGGCATTTGTCCATTCAGTCCCATGGGTGCCAACACCTCCAAACTGGGGATTGTTCAATAGAGACCGAGACTGGCAAATGGTGTCAAGGGTTCTAAATACTTGGCGACTGGGTGCAGTCGTGAGAGAGATATAGATACCATCCGTGAGGACATTAGGGAATGCCTTGGTGTTGTTCGCAAATACTCCCATATGAAGGGGGAGCTCTACATGTGCCTTGATGAAGTTGCCAGCATTTGTGAAAGCCGTAGTGTCATCGATAGAGCCAACCGCTTGACCATCACCTCGCTTGGTAAAGTAAGGGTTAGAGACACAATTGGACTGATGAGACTGAACAGTGCCCATCGTCCCACGGCAAGAGGGTATCCAAGCACCACATCCTTCTACAAGAGACCGCTTGGCTCGTAGTGTATCATTGGTCTCATACGAATACTTAACTGCTACATGGGTATTGTAATCATCCGTCTCCTCCAAAAGTTGAGCACGATTACCGGCGAATATCTGTACCTTAGAAAATAGACTGGATCCTCCAATGAGACTATCCAGCATTAGGCGTGTCGGTTTCCATCCACCAGCCGTATCTGCTCCAAGCTCAACATCGAACGATAGCAGACTATCCTTGCCAGAAAAATACTTGATAGAGGGGGGGATATAGATGCCAATTTCTTGACCATCCATAGAAAACTGCAAGCCATTCTCGGCACTTATCTCAACATCGGTTTGATCAAGGGTAATTTTACCACCAGCTCGCCAATAACTACTCATTTTATACTTAGTCTAATATAAAAATAATAGAAAACAAAACTTAAAAAAATGAATTACCACCAACCCTTGGATATAGGTTGGACGACCATTGTCGCTTCTTCTTCTTCTTTGGCTTGATGTTCTAATGTCTCTTTGATATAAGCCAAATCGTTGCGGATGGTTGCTGTGTCCTTTTTCAACAATTGGATATCTTGGATAATCTCTTGTATGAGGACTTGATTAGATGGTTTGTCCGTCTTGTCTGGCATATATACCCTAAATTAGATTTTATTTTGGGCATAAAAAACATATATATATATAGGTATAAAATGGAGATGGGTAAGATGGATGATTTTAGTTTGAGTGATTTAGCTGGTTCAACAGCTATAATCCTCGCCAGTTGTGGGGGATTGATCACCGTGATATTGTCATCACGATGTCTCATCAAGTGTAGGCTTGGATGCACAGATGAGTTCAATTTGTGTATGTGTGAAAGAAAGCCACCGCCAGATCCAGAAGACCCACCGGCACCAGTAAAGAAAAAGGAGGAGGAGGATAAGGCACTGCGAGGTGAGGAGGTAGAAGCAGTCCCTCCTAATCAAATGACACCACAATCTTCGGCAACTCAATTGCCTTCTCAACCTTAAAACCTCTCTCTTGAAGAAGTTGCACTCGGTCTTTGTGTTTCTCATGAAATAGGGCAAGTTTGTTGTTTTTCTTGTAATAGTAGAAACTTGACTTTGCTTTGTGAAAGTCCTTGTTCGATAGATAGAGTTGCTTGTTTTTCTCGGTGTTGGCCTTGTAATGCTCCTTGGCTCGCTCCCTTGCCCTTTCTTTGAGATCTTCATCAAGCTTATACTTGGTGTGATAGTTGGTGTATTCACGCTCACGCTTTTTCTTGTACATAGCGACAATGTGGTTGATTTCAGTTTCGTCCATTGTCATATGTGTTATATATACTTATACATACATAATAATGTTTAAGTGCCGAACGCTGTTTAAAAAAGGGGTAATTTTAAACAAAAGTCCTCATTGCCATAAATACTCTAATAGATGACTGCCAATCCGGACTTGTGGAGAGACAATGGAGAGGTGATCGATATTTGTGTCAATCCGGACTTATCCAAATCTTAGTTTGTGCGTTCGGCACTTAAAGATAATTATATATGTATAAGTATAGAGTAGAATGTCTGGGATTGAGAAAATGAGCAACGCAAATAATATCCAGAGTAATGATATGAAGCTTGCAACATTTAGATTGAAGTATAACTCCAAAAATCCTTCTGGTGAATGGAGCAAGGGCAATCTCCCAACTGCCAAGCGTACAAGGAGTTTATCCCAGTTGGAGTTGCTCAAAGATGATTACAACAATTTTGGCGTGATATGTGGCAAGGCCAATGACCTCACCATTGTTGATTTGGATTTCTATGACCACGGAGACGATAAGTTTGACCCAAGGATGTCTGTGTTTCACAGCGTCTTTGGTGAGGACTTTGTCAAACGATTTAACACATTCACCGTGAAGACCGGTAGTGGTGGATACCATCTATATTTCAAATATATCAATAAGATTAAACAGACCAGCGATAAAACGAGTAGCATTGACATCCGCAATGATGGTGGATATGCAGTGGCACCTTACTCCAATATCAATGACAAGCGATACATCGTGGATAATATGGCCGACATCAAGCCAATGCCCCAAGAGTTGATCGATTGGCTCCTTGGCAATATCTATCCAGCATCAAAGAAGAAAGAGAGAAACCCTAAGGTCAAGGTCAAGAAGGTCAATCCAGAGACAAATGTAGAGGAGGAGGTAGAAGTAGATCAAGATGACATTGACCTTGGTGTCTATAAGTTTGCTGTGCCAAAGTCTCTGGTGGAGGAGTGTTTGTGCAAGGGTCTCCCAGACAAGTTCTTTCACGAATACGCCTATTGGCTCAAATACACCACAGCGATGAAGACCCTTGATATGAAACCCCTTTGGGATAAGTACAATAAGATACGCTGTAAGGCAGACAAAAACAAAGGCAACCTTGCAGACAACTGGGATGGCATTGTAGATCACAACAAACTTGATATGCTCACCCATATACTCAAAGAGAGCACAGTAGAAAACGCCATCAATCTACTTGGATACTTCAAATATAAACCCACTGAATGCCACAATGAAATCCCCACTGATTTCATCAATCGTGAAAAACTTGGATACAAGGCAGTCATAGAGTTTAAGGAGGATGGCACCAAAATCCTTGTGTTTCGTAGTGATACTGGCACCGGTAAGACAACTACCATGAAACACCATCTCAAAGATACTGGTTCAAGGTTTCTATCGATAGTCTCACGGATTTCACTTGGAGAGGAGCAAACAGCCGTGTTTAAGGCACACGGCATTGATTGTAAATACCACCAAGAAATCCAAGATGAGATTGAGGAGCACAATGCCAAGTCTGGGCACTTCTCTCTGTTTGATGGGTTTGATGATAAGGAGGGAGACAACATCGTCATCACCATCGATAGCCTTACAAAACTTGATGGATGGCAAGACTTTTACGGATACACGGTATATCTTGATGAGTACAACTCACTCATAGAGCATCTCATCACCAGTCCAACTTGCTCCAAGAAGCGTGCTCCTATCTTTCATATGCTACGCAAAATCATCACCGAGGCTGACCTTGTGATTTGCACAGATGCGGACATCAGTGATAATTGCCTCCAAGTGTTCAAACAGATGGGTATGGAGTATCGCTTCATTGACAACCAATACAAACACAATAACAATGTCAAGGCAACTGAAATCACCGACTTTGATAGGTTTATGAATAAACTGATGGCAGAGCCAAAGTTTATCCTATGTGCTGACAGCAAGACAATCGTAGATATTATGGGACACAAGACCTTTAAGAAGACCGGTGGAGATGTCAAGGTGATTACAAGTGAGACATCTGGTAGAGTTGATTTAGATGCTCACGATCGTGTGCTATATTCACCTAAGATTGTCTATGGCCTTGATAGTGTGATGAAGCGTCCAGTCTTTGCCTATTTCTGCCAACACACCATCACCCCAGTGGCTATGGTTCAACAAATCTGCCGGTGCCGTGATATTACCAGCATCACCTTTATGTTTGAGCCTATGGGATGTCAAGCCTATATGTATCATGATATGGATGAAATCAAGGAGGAGGTCGTTGCAATGGACAAACTATCAGCCGATTTCGGTATGATAGATGGTCTCAAAGATGATTACCTTGACCTCTATGCTCGCTTTGAGTACAACTACGATTGCTTTAACACCAACAAAAAGGCACACTTCATCCAGATACTCAAAAATCGTGGTGTCAAGATTACACTATCGATGGATGGTGGTGGTGAGACTGACCCTATGGCAATGGCCACCATCAAAAAGGAGGTCAAGATGGCAAAGAAGGGGGATATGACCCAATGGTGTAAGGTGTGGATGGATGATGTTATGCAACCATACAAGGATGAGAAACTTAGTGAATTAGAAGAGGAGTATGAAAATGAAGAAAAAGATGGTGAGTATGAAGATGCCCTTTGGGAGATTGAGAATACCGGTAAAGACCACAACAAATGGCACGAGAAATCAAAGGAGTATTACCCAGAATGGGTCTGGCGTAAAAATGAGATCCTACAAATCCCCTATGCAGATATCCACAACCATTTTGACCTATTCACCAAACCAGCAGAATTGGAGCAACACCTAATGGCATCCAACTACTTCTTTAAAACTGACCTTGACTTGATGGATGAGATTACCGACAGCAAGGACTTTGGTGTCAAGAAGCTGAAATCCAATCGTGGCAAGCTTATCCTAATGAGAAAATATATGAATATGACCACACACGAAAATCAGTCCAAGTTTGTCCTACCCTTGGAGGCAGATGTGAAACCACTGACCAAGGAGCAAAATGAGAAGTATATGACCGAATACAACCTCATCTACCGGTCTCGTCGCAAAAACCCAGAGGACTTGACTGACCAGCACCAAGCATACCTACACTATATCAACCACTACAAGAGATTTGTAGATGTTGAGAAAAAATCAACGAGTAAGGACAGCAAAAAACTTGTCATCTACTCACTCAACAAACTTGCAGTGAAATACCACCAAGAGATTATTGAATACCGCAAGCCGGTTGATATGGCTATCAAGCTTGTCATCGATGGTATGTAAATCACTTCTCAGCCCAGCGACCGGTTTGAAGCATACGCTCGGCCTTATCTTGGGTCATCTGCCCAGCCTTCGCCTTGGCAATCTTAACCTTCTTCTTCTTCTCCACTTCTTTTGAGTAATCCTCAAATATAGACTTAGGTTTATATTTCTTGATCTCCTTCGTCGTCTCAACCTTGTGTTGCAATTCGTCGGTACCCACGGATTTCATGACTTTTGATGCTGATGCCTTGCCACTCATAACTTTTATATTTTAGCTTATATTTTTATTTTATAAGTTAAAATATAAAAGATATGAGTTTAGTAGTATGTGCCAATGACAGCGATAAATCCTTCAACAGAACCAGCAACTTTAATTCGGCATTTAGCTGGATTAACTCTGTGAAACAAACAATGCGTCTCCCTCCCAATAGTGAGGTTGCAGTCCAATCCGTAAAGGTCAATAAGAACAGTGATATCACCATCAAGAAATCATCTATCTGGTTTCAATACTGGGGTAAAGACCAACTGCCACTTGACACATCAACCAATGATACACTACAAGAACCCATCCTTTGTCGGCCTAAGCTCGATGGAGCTGATGAAAGCAATAATGTTTCAGTCAATGAACTTGCCCACAAGGTTGCCAAGGGTATGAATGAAGGTCTCCCTCATCCAGACGCTTATGGTCTCCAATTATGCTCAGCGGTTCATGATAGCACAAAAGATCCCCCCTTTCAAGGGTATAAGATGACAAGTGTGTATCAAGACGACCAAAGTGCAGTGAATATTGTAGCCGATGCTACTTTTAATGCCCACACCTCTGGCTTAGAGGGACTTGGTTGGACATCTCCTTTCGCAGATGCGTCAGTCCTTACATATACACCAGAGACTGGTGGGACTGCCCCCATTATTACTGGTGGAGCTCCAACCACTCGTCGATGGAGTGAGAGTTGCCTTACGAATAAGAGAGCACCCATATCCAGAAATGGTGGCACAATGATTGTTGATTTGCTTGGACTTGGTACAACGACAGATCGTGCAACCTCTAAATATAACACTCGGTGGCAAGTCGGTTTTGTTCGTGGTCTAAATAATCCCTTGGTGTCCTTTGGTATGCCAGACTATTACCAAGCTGAAAACACAACCGGCTTCAACGATGGCCAAGGATTACAAACCAATCCATATCCATCCTTTGATCAAAACTTTTATGATGTGGTTGTATCATGCGACCAAACCACCAATTCAAGTGAGCTCCGCCTCAAAATCCATATGTCTGTGCCGGATGGCGAGGGTGGTATATGTATGGAGGAGGTAGAATATTTTGGAGCGTGGAATGCGGTTGTTGGTGCCAATGCTGGTGTGAGATATAATCTGTCGCAAAATACCCAGTTTATCAGCAAGTTAAAGTTTGAGTTTTTCAATGAGCAAGTCATCATCTCTGTTGGTAATGGAGCCACTGGTGATACTTATACAATCATATCTGGGTATGATGCCCACTTTGGGAGAAGTAGTGCCGACAATAGCAATTGCCCTAAGGCACTCAATCAATCCCAATGGAACCTCTATCCCAAAGTGTGTGTCCTTGCCGGTAGTGGTAAATCTCTATCTATCGAACAATATGGAGGGGTCATCCCAGCAACAGCTGGATATACCTTTGATTACGGATTGCCCAAAAATGATTGGTGTTGTCGCATGTATAATAGCGACAGCGATTTAGCGAGGCAAGTGGATATGAGGTCAGCCAATACATTGGATGCTACCAATACCTATGTGCCAGTCGGTGTGGATACTGCTGGCGATGATGATTTCAAAACCAATGTCATCCAATTCATCATTGCACCTTCACCCAGAAACTATGCTGGAACCGAACAAGCGAATGTACAGACTATGCTTGGATTTATCAATAGGGCAGTCCTCAATCCAGCCAATGGTGGCACAAAACTACTCAATGAGAGGCAATACGAATATTTGAGCGATACAATGCCGGTATTTAGTGGGTCATCCAAGTCTCTCTTTGTAAGGCTCGATAACTTCACACAAAACTCTCTCAATGCTGGGGTTGGGCGACCGAGTAAGATCCTCTATCATATGCCTCGCTTTGATACATCCAATCGTGATTTAGGTGCTGGGCTCTACTACGAACCCCAAGAGCGTGCGTATCTTCATCTCAACAACAGCGATACGATACTCGTAAATCAACTCAATCTATCTATATGCGATGAGAATGAGCAACTGGCAACCGACTTGGTTGGACGCACAATCGTTGTGCTCCATTTTAGAGTTGCCAAGTAAGTCTTGATTGGCAGTCATCTATTAGAGTATTTGTGGCAATGCGGATTTTTTAGACAATAAATAAATATATATGTTATTATATAATGATTGATTTACGATGCGGAAACAATATAGACTTGATTGAAGGTGTTGAGGATAAATCAATTGATTGCGTGATAACATCACCACCCTATTTCAATACTGGTAAGAAATATCAAAGGGGTAAGGGATATCATTACACAAGTGATTTTGCAGAGCCACTGTATAACATCATGGATATAATGGAAGCCATTAAACCCAAGCTGAAAGATAAGGGGGTGATCTGTCTTAACTTAGGATTTTCTTACGCAGAGACCGGTGTAATGAGACCCTTTGATATTGCCAATCGTTTGCGAGAAAAATATGGATATTTTGTGGTTGATGTAATCATATGGGTTAAAAAGAACCCTATACCATTACGGAAACGCTTGACAAACGCTTTTGAGTATGTGTTTGTATTGAGTAATTCACCGCATATAGACTATAAGAATGAAACACATAAACTAAACATCATCAATGAAAGTGTGTCATCATACAAGGGGCATAACGCAATTATGCCACAAAGAGTATGCGACCACTTACTTGAAACATTCACCATCGAGGGGGAGATGGTTTTAGACCCTTATATGGGAAGTGGTACAACGGCCGTATGTTGTAAAAACTCCAATAGGAATTGTATTGGATTTGAGATAAATGAGGAATATGTCAAGTTATCCAAAGAGAGATTGGAATAATGTATCTTTTTTTAACCTTATTTTTAGAAAATTATAGAAATAGAAGAAAATATTTCTATATGTATAAAGAGAAAAATGGATTGTTTGCCAGAAATCATCATGCCAGAGCCAGCACCGGAACCAGTCCAGATGGTTATTCAAGAATTACCACCCACCAAAGCAGAGGTAGAGGCGGAGGAAGAAGAAGATCCCACACCACCAAGACGCTTAATGGAGCAAGTTGATATATTCAGTGATGCTCCTAAGGTCAAGCAAGTGATGGAGAAGGCACCGAAGAAAAAGCGTGTGTTGAGTGAGGAGCATAAAGCGAAACTTGGCCTTGCACGACAGAAAGCCTTAGAGGTACGGAGGGCTAATAGTCAAGCAAAGAAGGAGATGAAAGACTTGACTAAATTAAAGAAACAACAAGACTTGGATAAATTGCGTGAAGAAACTGGCACAAAGAAACCTACACACAAGAAAGTCGTTGATACTCCAATTGCCGTCGAACCCTTTGCTCCCTCAATGGCTCCAATACCAAAATCTCAACCAGAGAGCATACCAAAACAACAACCTCAAACAATAGGATATAGCCAAGCAGACCTTGATCAAGCGTCATTAAATGCGATAATAGGATACGAGAAAATAAGAAAGAAACGCAAAGACACAAAGAAACAAGAGCAGAAAATCCATGTTGAACAAGAAGCCTTAAAGAAGCAATTACGAGAAATCACCACAAAACAAAAACCGACTTATGAAACAAACCCTTGGAGTGAGTTTTTCTAATCTATGGATAAGTATAGGAAAAGTCCGGATTGGCAGAAATACTCTATATATACCTTGGCAATGAGGACTTACTCTATACGCAAGCATAGAGTAGGCATCATTGATTTATGGATATTTTTGGACTTTATATAATATCTCGCCATATCATATAATGAGTAAAGCACCCCCTAAGGTAAGAAAGGTCATTGATTTAGAAGACAAGTCCAAGTATCCACCGGTACATCCACACCTACCCCAGCCACCATTTAATCTATTGGTGGCTGGATCTGTGAAACAAGGCAAGACAAATCTGCTGGTAAATCTTTTGAGAAATGAGGAGATGTATGGAGACAATTATTTTCAACAAGTGAAGATATATAGCAATAGTATCCACAACGACCCCAAGGGCAAATATCTCAAAGATGCCTTTGAGGTAGAAGATGGATACAAGGATATTTATATTGATAAGTTTATTGACCACCAGAAGAGCCATGAGCGTGAAGACATGGAAACTGCACTATTGGTGTTCGATGATATTATTGGTAAAGACTTCAAGCGTGCGTCATCGATAGCATTTTTGAGCTCTCGTTTTAGGCACATAGAAACGAGTATCATGATACTCACCCAAGCATTTAAAAATGTAAGTAATATCATCCGCTCCAATATTACGAATGTCGTGGTGTTCAAACAGCAATCATCCAAGCAGATAGAAGCTATCAAAGAGGAGTATGAAGAGTTTGCTGGTGATAAGTTTATGGATTACTACAATTATGCCATCAATGATGAGCCTTATTCATTTTTATATATAGACGCACAAACCAACCCAGCAACCTTTTATGTCCGGTTTGATAGGGTCATAGGTCGTGGAGACAAAAGTGAAATACCTAAGCAAGCGGTCGATGAAGATCCCCAAGAACCATTTGAGA
>Ga0209337_1002874_pt1 | contig 12268 bp, 19 predicted proteins | sample LinPmetageLP53_FD_184044 | JGI IMG/M metagenome (GOLD analysis project Ga0209337, IMG submission 184044) | Marine viral communities from the Pacific Ocean - LP-53 (SPAdes) (version 2) | ecosystem: Environmental > Aquatic > Marine > Oceanic | place: Pacific Ocean | collected 2010-02-08 | reverse complement strand
AACATCTGAGCTGATTCAAGTATCATCTTGACACAATGTTTATCGTTGTGTTCAATAGCCGATATTTCAGGACTTTTGTTTAAGTAAAATATATTCATATTATATGTACGGATCGTACCCCCATTGTAGTAGTGATTGTCTTTGTCTTGGTCTTTTATCATATTCACCTTGACAATTCTTTAATAAAGCATTTGTGTGTCTCGGACCGAAATTGTTATATCTTCGTATTTGATGTTTATCTAACTCAGGAATTCTACGTCCCATGTAATATCTACAGTACCATTGAAACCAACCCAATGGATCTTCGGGTGTTATCCAACCTTTATCAGTCCATATCTTCATAGACTGACCAGCTCGTATATTAAAACAATTAAGTTTAGTATCAAATCCATCTTTTGATAACTGAGCTGATTCGAACCAGTCTTTAGGATATTCGTTCATGTTTTCTGATACTTTAAAATACCACCCACCAAAGACTCCTAACTCTAACATTTCTTTAGGTGTTAGATGAGGTTTAAATTCTGTTTTCATAGTGCTTCTATCTTCCTTAAGACTTCAGAAACTTCTGACCAAGTAAGATATCCTATTACATCATCAGTAATTTCTGTGGTGTAACATATCTTTCCTTGACTATCTAAGACAGCAACTTCCCATTTACCTTCAGCGAATCCGTATGAATGTTCGTGTTTGATAACACTAGCACCATACTGATTGTCAAAGCTGTATAGTTTTTGAAACCCACCGTGGACTTCATTTATTTCGTAACAGTATTCTGTTAGATGTTTTCTCATAATATATTCCTCACTAATATGGAGCTTGAGATAGGATTCGAACCTACGACCTGATGCTTACAAAGCATCTGCTCTACCAACTGAGCTACTCAAGCAATTCATTGTTATGGTGGAGCTGATAGGAATTGAACCTACGACCTTTCGGATGCAAACCGAACGCTCTCCCTACTGAGCTACAGCCCCATAACACTTTTCACAAAACTCGGGATCAACTACTACTAATTGATCTTTAACCAAACTAGGTCTCCCAGCTAAGTTCGTAGCTACATATACATGAACATCTGATTCCATGTATATACCACATTTTGAACACTTACCTGGTCCGAATTTTTGTTTAAAGATAATTTCAGTCATAAACAACTTCCATCAATTCTTCAAACATATCTCTAAATTGTTCTTTTGTTATAAATGATGCATCACACTTTATCTGATTTTTACGATAAACATCATATGCATCTTCTAATTGTTTTTCTAAATATAAAATCATAATATTAAATCTGGTGGGATGGAATCGCTGTCTATACTACAAGAGCTAGAATAAAATTGTCCTCTTTGTATAAGGTCGTACTCCTGTCCCTACCCGAGCTCATAGCCCCTATTGTTCCCTGTATTTAGTAACACCTTCGACTACCAGGTAACCAACTAGGCCCCATAGTCCCACATTGATTATAAACTCTATTGAGTTCATTGGTAACCAAAATAAATTGATTAAAATTTCCATTATTTTTTCCCCTCTTGTTTTCTGTCTGTATAATCTTTTACCCAAATTCTACCGTTCTGTTCTGCTTCTCTAAATGTTACATTTGTTACCATAATAGGAATCACTACAGCTAAGTGTATCCAGATAGAAGATACTATACTATAGTTTTCCCATCCAATCCAAACCCAAGCTACAATTCCAAAATAAGCACTCCACATAATAAATAAAGCCATTGTAAAATAAGCTTGTATTGACGGATCAGCGATAAACCTTAACGGGTTATATCTATTGTCCATTATAATTCTCCAACTGTCTATTACAAAATAAACTAGTTCTTTTAATATTTTTACCATTTGTTTTCGTCCACTCCTCGTGCGTTAAATTTACCTTTTGCTTTTGATTTACTATAATCAAAGGGTACTGATACTGCAACTGGATTATGACCAGTTCCCACATACTCAAACTTTGAATATACTGTTGAAGGATTAACATGATTAAATTCATAGTCACATTCAACATCATGTTTAACACTATATTTGCCTAGGTCTAAATTAGTACCATAGACAGATTTACCATTAGTCATTCTCATATAAATCATTTCAGATACACACGACATTAGATACCACCTCTACTATAAGCTTGAATTAAATCATCACCTATTAATTGTTTACCTAAGATAACTACTTCACCTGTAGAATTAATTGTTCTTTGAACTCTACCATCATTATATTCCACATCAAAAACTGAACCGTCTTTCCTACCCTCAGCATACCATAAAGAATCAAGTGAATGTGCATGTAGTGCTTTAACACCATTCGCCCAATCCTCTGCTTCTAATCTCATTCTTTGTCTTTCGACTTTATCGTTATATTGTCCCATATCTATTATTTATCTCCTTTCAAATCAACCATGATAGTAAAAATGCCTACCCCGAGAATCGGAGTAGGACTTGAGGTAAAACCTTTAAAATATATCTTCATTACTATCTGGATCTTCAAAATCATTTGAAGATTGTTCTTCGTGTTTAGCTTTCAGTTCAGCCAATTCATCTTCGTAAGAAGAAACTGTTTCATCAACTTCCTGAGCTTCTGCATCTACTTTAGTGTAGAGGTCTAAGAAAGTTGCTTTAGTTTCTGAATCGAATCTTGCAACACACATTTCAATCGCTTTCATTTTGTTTTCAAACATTTTGAAAGCTTGAGCAATATGAACCAATCTTCTTGTTGAGATTAGTTCGTCAATAGCTCCTTCGTAAAAACTTTTTCTGATCACATCAGCCCAAGTAACTAAGTTAGTCGCAAAGTCTATAGCGTCTTCAACTTCAAGTTTTTCAAATTCTTTGACAAGAATTTTTTTCTCGATTGCGTTAGAAGGATATTCTTGTTCCATTGTGATTGAGAATCTTTCTAAGAACGCTTCATTAAGAACATTAGTCCCTATGAATCTACCATCGTCGGATCCTTTACCTTTAGTATTCGCTGTCGCCAATACTGTAAAACCTTGTTCAGGAGAAATGTACTCACCTGTTTTTTTGTTTAAGTAACCTTTCCCTTCCAGGATAGATTGTAAACACATAATCTTGTTAGACGCTAAGTCTATTTCATCAATCAGAAGAACAGCACCTTTTCTCATTGCTTTAAGAACAGGACCTTCTCTGAATACAATGTTACCATCAACTAAAGTATTTGATCCTATTAGATCATCTTCATCGGTCTCAACTGTAACATTAACTCTGTAACATTCTCTTTTGAGTTTAGCACAGATTTGTTCAACCATCATAGTTTTACCATTACCTGATAATCCTGTAATAAAGACTGGAAAGAATAATCCAGAACTGATAATATTTTTAAGATCAGTAAAGTGTCCAAAAGGAACATACTCTTTAACTGACTCAGGAATGACTGTTATATCATTCACTAAGACGCTAGGAGCACCGATAGTTGTTTGAGTAACAGGTAGATCGACCACATTTTGTTGAACCGCTATACCAGCTAATTCAAGTGAATAAGTACCATGTCCAATCCTGAATTCAGGTTTTTGTAACCATGAAGGATTCGGACATCCTGTTTCTTTACAAATCCTTTTGATTTGTGATTTTGAAAACTCAGCTTGACCGGGATATGTCTCGGAAGCTGCATCTATAAATTTCTCATGTTGAGCTGTTAATTTAATCATAATATATTTTTTACCTCGTTAATTTGATTATTTTTCATTATGTACATAGTATAACAAAAGTGTACCGGCGGTTTCAACCTTTTTTATCATACTGCCATTTGTCCTACGAACTTGTTCAAGATAACTCTCTGTTTCATTTTACTGTTACCAGCTTTGACAAGAGCTCTTTTAAGAACACCTTTATTAGCACCAGATGAGACATTAAGTTCATCTTCGTCATAGTTCAATTTTAATTTTTTTTGATTTATCAATATCGCCAAGTCATAACAACCATCAGTAAATGAAGTTGCTAGATTGTTAAATTCTTTTTTATGTTTATCTTCTTGATCACCATAAGGTTCTGTTTTAGTATTACAAAATAGTTGTCCTTCCCATACAACTTGAGAACCTTTAGCTTGAGTAATATAAAATCCTATTGTTCTAGTCCCTGTAGTTTCTCTCAACCATCTTAGAAGAGAATGAGTTGATCTTCTTCCATGTCTGTCTCCACCTAATTTGAATACTCTATTGAGTTTTCTGTCTATTAAGTTTAACTGACCCGAACCACTGAAACATGAATGACTAGCACCGTCTGTTAAAGTTATGAAACTACAAACATCTATATTGTAATTTGTTTTGAAATCAATAAGGTAATCTCTCATCAATACTATTGAATGATCAAGAGGTGTCCCACTTAAATGTAAAGACCAAGGACAAGGAAATTCTTTATCAAAAGGAGCATCATCATCATAGTAACTGTATCTAGATTCTATTGACTCAGAAAGCTGAAACCAATTTTCTATAGATGTTTGAAACTCTGAATTACTCATTTTATCAGTATAAATTTCTAACATTTTTAGTGTTCCTAAAGACCAGTTTTGATCTTCGATTGAATTACTACCAAACATTTTTTGTGAATTAAATTCTTTTTTAGCTTCATGTCTTTTGTCATAGTTTGGTATCTCTCTGATTTCTTTCGGATATTCAGAATCTCTATTATAAGCATCACTAAAAGCAAATAGTCTGAAAGGTATTGCAAGTCTTCTACAAAACATTGAAAGTAAAGTAGCTTGTTCAATCGTTGCTTTGACTGATCCGTTCATTGATCCTGACCAATCTAAGATCATAACAACACCATGATTCTTTCCTTCAGGTGTTATTTGAACTCTATTAAAGATATCATCTTTTAGTTGATAGAAAGGAAGTTTACTCATATCAAGTTCACCTGATTTAGCTGACCAACTTCTTTTGTAATCTGCCGCCGCTTTCTTCATTTCAAATTCTTTGACCATGTAGTTAATAATTTTTTTGTTTGAATCTACAAATTCTTTTACATAAGGTCTGATTTTATCTCTGTTGAAATAAGTAGTCCCATAACCATCATCATTTTTACCTGACATGATCTCATTAATTTTTTTCCAACCAACTATGTATTGTTCGTATTTAATTTTACCTGGTATCTCAAAGTAAGAAGGTTCAGCTGAATATTCATCTTCTTTATATAACTCTTCTTCTTTTTCTCTAAACGCTTCATCTGAAATAGATTTATTTAGTTCATCTTCTAATTTTTCTTCTGTTGTTTTCCCACCTGTTTGACTGTCACCTTCAGATTTTTTTTCGTCTTCTGCCTCATCATCTGTACCATCAGTACTGTTTGATTCTTCATCCGAGTCCTCAGAATTATCATCTGATTTAGCATCAGAACCATCTTGATCTGAATCATCTTCATTTGAATCGTCTGTCTCAACTGACATTGAGTCTGAACTTTCATCATCTTCTTGATCAAGACCCAACTCATCAATCATTTCTTCAATTTGTTGATCTGTCATAGACTCTAATTTATCTTGAGTTATTTCTTTTTGTCTGTCAAATAATTCAGTAGCCAACTCCATTACTTCTTCGAAGGTTTCTAGTTTTTCACATCTGTTGATATAAGTCTGTTCTTCATCATTGAATTCAATTTTAGTTACTGATCCGATCTTGTAAAAAAGATTGATTCTATCAATTAGATTAAGTTCTGATAAAGTTTTTCCTCTGATACCAAAGAAGTCGTTATTAGCAAGTTCTTTGTAACCAGCATAGAATGATTTTCTAAGACCAGGATATTTTGATTTGATTTTTTTCTCGATTCTAACATCTTCGATAACATTTAAGTAACCTTTGAACATCATACCTTTTTCAGATACAGCACTGTGCCAACCTTCTAAAGGAGTATTCAATGCATGTCCTACTTCATGACCCATAAACAGATCAGTAAGTTCAGGACTCATATCATCTTTAAGTATCGGACAACATAATGTCCTTGATTTTACATCAAAGTACGCTGTCGGTACCTTTTTGTGAATAACTGTAATATTCTCTGTAGCCATTAACTTAGCTAGAATGTCTTTATTTGTGTTTTGAATCTCGATCATGTATATATTATATCAAAAGTGTACCCGCGGTTACAAGTACTAGAACCTTTTGACGAAATTTTTACCTCTTTTGTCATTATTTATATATTATAACAAAAGGGTACCGGCGGTTTCAAGCTAAATAAATTCGAACCAACTTGTTATTATATATTTTGTAGACTTAGATTGTAGTCCACAATGAAAGAAGGGTAATCCTGCTGGCCATACAGCTACTTTTCCTACTTCGGGGTCAATTGCTGTGCCGCCCATAGGAAATACTGTTTCACCACCTTCTACATCATTTAGATATACGATAACAGCTAGATATTTTTTGTAATGTTCTGTACCAGATTCAATATGAACTGCCGAATATCCTTTATCTTCTGGTGTGTATTTCTGTATTTGTAAAGAACGAAATCCTGTACTATGAATTTCTGTTAGAGGTCTATCGTATGGTGTGTAATCATCATGACATAAAGAATGTAGATATTCTTCATACTTGACACCCAATGGGTGAAGTGTTTCAAACAAGTGATTCTTATACTCTATTGCATCTGGTCTAGGATCACCGATCAGTTGCATCTGATCAGTTTGTTTTCTATGATCATCTGTTCTGTAATGAAGACTTGATTCAAAATATGATATTAAATTTTCACACCAATCTTCTGTGAATATATCATGGTATTCTTTTATACATTCAGACAAAGGTGAATTATTACTACTTTGAAGTTCATAATGTAATTTCATAAAGTAAATCGAGCTTTAAACTTTTCTTTACCTCTCGATCTCATTTTTTTAATTTTTTTCGCTTTCTCGAATGCTCTTTTTCTTGAAAACTCACCAACTCTATCAGTCATAAAAATACCATCTAGATGATCTAGTTCATGTTGAAATACTCTTGCTGTTAGTCCTTCTGCTAGTTGTCCTTCTTCTTCTTGTAGTTCATTAAGAAACTTAATAGCAACATGTGAAGGTCTAACTACTCGAACAAAAACATCAGGTAATGATAAACACCCTTCTTCCATTGTATTCATTTCAGGTGAAAAATCTACTATTACAGGATTGAAACATACAACTGATTCTGATTTTGTTTCACCTCTCATTGCAAAAGCTCTTGTATTATAACCAAGTTGATTCGCTGAGACACCTAAACCACTATGATTAAACATAGCATCAATAAGTTCTTTTTTCAATTCAATAGGATCGATTATAGGATTACTAAAATCGAACTCTGGACATTTTTCTCTTAACTCTTTTTCATTTTTTATTATCATTTTCTTACCATGGTAGCATAGTCAATCCTATTTGATTGATAGCTAACTCTATTAATACTATTATTATAAGTCCTGGACCTAGTTGCCAAGCCCACCATTTCCAACCTTCTAAACTGTCTACCCATTTTCTGAGTTTACTGTTCTCGGCTTTTTCAAAAGCACCAGTCTTCTCACCTAATTGTTCTCCCCAATAATTAGGGTCTGTCCAATTCTTTAATTTTTTTAAAAACTTGATTATCATTTTATTTTACTAAAGTTATTTACCTTTTCAAATTCAATAATATTATTAAACTTCTCATTCATTGATTCACCTTTATGTGAGATAATAAATGTATTCGTATTATCATCTAGTGTATGAAGTATCTTTAAGAATTCATCGGTACCACCTTCATCAAGTGAACTGTCAAACACCTCATCAAGAATTAATAGATTTGTATTTACTGAATTTTTTAGTTTAGCAATAGCTCTCCATGTAAACAATAAAGATAGATCAATTCTCATTTTCTCACCTTCACTAAATGATGAGTATGAAAAGTTATCTCTATATCTAGATTTTATTTCTTCATTGAACTCTTCATCTAATTCGAATTGTACAAAGAACTCCATACTCGCTAAGTACTTGTTGATCAGTTTATTCATGATAGGTAAATACTGTCTGATAATCTTAGTTTTAATACCACTATCTCTAAGTAGTAGTTCAGCAAGATCATGATAATGTTTTTGTTCTGATATATCAGCATCCATAGTTTGTAATACTTCTAATGCTTTAAGATACTTATCTAGTTTATCTTTATCATCATCTGCATGTTCTTGTTGTGCTAACTCGTCAATTTGATTCTGAATCTTAATGTTATACTGTTCATTTGTAGAAATTAGATTCTGTTCTTTCTGTATTTCAGTCTGTTTATCAAATATTTCTGATTGTACTTTAGAAATTTCTTCAAGTCTACTATTAATTTCTTCGATTGTACTACTTCTTTCATTAAGTTTTACATCAAGTTCTTTTAGACTTTCTGTAGTATCTGTACATATATGTTCTTTATGATCTGATTCTATGTCTTGTTTACAAGTAGGACATTCATCATTATCTTCATAAAACTTTAATTCTTTGATAAATTTCTTTCTTTCTGATTCAAACTGTCTTTCATCACTTAATGTTTTTTGAAGTTTTTCTCTTATTTCTTTTTCATCATTAATAGTGTCTTGAAGTTTTTCTACAGCTGTCATTTCAAAACTAACAGATGTTCTATAGTCATGAATTTGTCTATCATGTTCAATTATATCTTTACTAAGTTTATCAATCATTTCATCACGATTTTCTTCTAATCGTTTCATCGCATCTTCTTGACTTTGAATTTTAGATTGACCGATTGTTATATTAGTTTTTATTTCGTTGTATTCACCTCGTAATGATGATGCTCGAGTTTTTAGACAATCTTTCATAACAGAAAAAATTTGTATATCAAGTATGTCTTCGATTATTGCTCTTCTTTCTGGTATATTTAATTGCATGAACGGTGTGAATGTAGAGCTTCCTAAGACTACAACTTGAGTAAACGACTTGTAGTTCAACTTAAGTATTTGTTGTTCTAAGATCGCCTGATAATCTCTTACAGACGCATCCTGATGTAATATCTTACCGTCACGATATATTTCAAATTTATTTGGTTTGATACTTCTTATAACTCGATATTTTGTTCTACCTATTTGAAAATCTACTTCAACTACTGTATGTTTCTGATTTATAGAATTGACTAATGCTGTCTTGGGTATTTTTCTGAACGCACGACCAAACAAACCAAAGGTTAAAGCATCAAGAAGTGTTGATTTACCCGAACCATTCGATCCGATTATAAGTGATGTTTTTTTTCTAGATAAGTCTATCTCGGTAAATTCATTACCTGTAGATAAAAAGTTTTTATATCTAACTTTATCAAATTTTATCATATAGTGATTCTGTTATACTAACTTAGGTCCTGGAGGAGTTATTATAGAACTGAATGCATTTTGATATTGATTCAATAGTTGTTGTTCTGGATCTACTGTCCAGACAACATTATCCGGGTTAAGTGTAATGTTTCCTGTACCAAGAATGTTATAAGGATATAAATTCACTTTCGGTCCTTGTCCTTCAACTGCTTGTTGATGAACGAATAGAGGATTCTCTATTTCGTTGTTTTCTTTCATATCAGCGATTAACATTTCACCACTGTTTAATTGTATTATTTTTATCATACTAAAATATCTAAACTTTCTGTATATAATGATCTCATTAATGTATCAAGTTTAGTTTTGTCTCCGTCTATGTTTAAAGATTCGATATGTTTTGTTAGAATAGTTAACGTATCTTCGGCTTCACCAACTAGTTCTTCTTCGTTTAGAACATCTAGATTACTATGATCTTCTACTACTTTTAGATCAGCTGGTTCTGCTTTGATAAGTTCTTCTACAAACACATCAAACCAATAAGGTTCACTTTTATTCGTAACAATAAGTTTTACGAATGTATTTTTTAAATGACTAAAATCTTTCTTTTTAATAGTCATTAGTGTTTCATTTGTATCATCATAAAATACTTTATGAAACATTTTGAGAGGATTTTTAATCATCTCTATCTCTCTTGTCTCTGTATCAAAGACATGAAAATATTTATCATCACCAAAGTCATTCCAAGTGAATTCCATTTGTGATCCTAGATATCTGATATTACCTAATTGTGATTTATGATGAAAGTGACCTGAGTAAACTTGTTCAAATCTTTCAAACCATGAAACAGGAGTACCACCACCATGAAAGTGTCCCGGTCCTACCATACCACCGTTTACTTCTAAATGTGACATAACAAAAGGTGCTGTTGTTAATTGTAAAAATTCTTCTACCTCTTCTTCATTCTCTGTATTAATCCAAGGCAACAAAGCAATATCTAAACCATCATAATTCTTTGTGATTGGGTCTGTGTATACATTAAAGTTTTCGTGTTTAAGTAAGAACTCAGGACTATTCAATTCATTAGTTGATTTGAAATAGATATCGTGATTACCAACAATTAAATCCATTGTGATATCTCTATCAATCATAGGTTTAATGAAGTGTTCATGATTCTTATGTAAAGAATAAAAATTAACATCTCGTCTTCTATCGAAATAGTCTCCTAGATGTATAATGTTTTTGATATCATGTTTATCTAAGTACGGAAAGAAGACATCTGTATAGAATCTTCCTTGGTACTCTGCAAACATTTGATTGTTATTTCTGACACCTGCATGTGTGTCATTGAGCAAAGCTATTTTCATAATGTATTATTTGTCTTCTTTTTTCTTAGACCCACGTGGTTTATAATTTATTGGACTCATATTTTCTTGTAAGTAATCAACATAAGAGTTGTTCATACCTTGAGTATTACCGTCTATTGTATCAAAAGTATCAAACAACACACCAGCTTGTTCAATACTTCTCTGTTTGATCGCTGCTTGTTTCTTTTCTTTATGAATTCTTCTCAAAAACGCAAAGTAAATAATTTGTGTAACATAAGCAAAAGCGTTAGTAGATTTTTCTTCTTTAAAGTTTTCAATGTATTGTAAACAGTTCTCAATACCATCACATATCATTTCATCACGATATGAATAGTTTATAAAATTAGGTTTTGTTGAGAGTCTTGTTGCGATCTTGTATATACATTCACCAATATATTCTGTAACTCTAGGTTTTTCTTCTTCCTTAGCTATAGCATCACGACATGCCATATTGTGTTTAATAATAGCTGCAGTGAACTCTTTGTTGTTTACATAGTGAACTGATGCTTTAGTTTGTCTTTTTTCTCTAGTCATATATCTATTATACTGCAGATTGCTGTCAGGTCAAGTTATTTCTATCTCACCTTCAGTTTCAATTACTACTCTAGCACCACATGATAATATCGGTTTTTCTTGACCACTATATCTTACTATACTCTCTCCTAGTATTTTAACTTCATGACAATAAGTATTTTTACTACCTTCTTTGATTGTTATAACAGGCTCGTTAGTACCATGCTTTAAATTAGCACGGATCTTATGTTGATTTACATGTATATATTTTTTTTTACTTTTTTTCATAAAATCGCTTGACAGAACCGAATCCATAGTGTAAAATGAATATGTTATCGCGGAAAAGAGAATATACTATATAAAGAGATCAATGAATAATGTCTTTACTACTTGGTAGATTCTTAAACTCGAACAGTTCTTCATCTTCTAATTCGTCTTCCCACATACCCTCTCTTTCTATAATTGACAATCTGTTTCTAACTAACTCTGCCATTTGTTGTTTTTGTTTATCGATATCTTCACTAGGAGATTTAATTTCTATAATTTCGTTATCTCGTACATCTAACCATGCTGTAATAGACTCATCATATAAATCTATGAACTGATCTGAGATACTACTTCTAACAACAATATCAGCTGAGTTAATAACTATAGAATCGTCGGTTGTAAACGGTATGAAAGGACCGAGATGAATCGTCACACCACCAGACAAAGCTGGTTTGCAAGCTACGTTCATCGGAAAAATTAGTTCCAATTGATTATCTTGTTCTTTCACCATTGCGAATATTTCTTTACCGTCACTAAATCTAAGATATTGATATGAAGTGTTATCCTTCGTTATTGTCATTTGCTGGTATCCTTACTGAATGTATCTCATAGTTAAAATTTTCTGTACTATAGATATTTATTCTTTCTGAAAAGTGATTGAGTGTATAATTCATATTTTTCTTCCATGAAAGATCATCAGCAATATCATATAGTGTGACACTATCTTTATCTTCTGTTTTTCTCAATCCTCTACCTATAGACTGTAAATTACGAATCCTACTCTTACTAGGAGACGCAAACACTACATTATGTAGTCTTTTTATATTAATACCAGTTGAAAATGTACCGAATGACGCTACAATGATAGCATCTTTTTCTTTCT
>Ga0209337_1002873_pt1 | contig 12269 bp, 3 predicted proteins | sample LinPmetageLP53_FD_184044 | JGI IMG/M metagenome (GOLD analysis project Ga0209337, IMG submission 184044) | Marine viral communities from the Pacific Ocean - LP-53 (SPAdes) (version 2) | ecosystem: Environmental > Aquatic > Marine > Oceanic | place: Pacific Ocean | collected 2010-02-08 | reverse complement strand
CTCCTATCCCAGCCTCCTCAACAGCCAGCCAATCAATAGGTGTTACCTTTCTACCATTAGACCATTCTAGCATATTTCTTGTTCCCTGATCTATAACTTCAATCAAAGCCTCTTCTAACCACTCACCCCCAGCATCTTTTGCCCCTTGAAACAGGATTTGTTTTCTAGTTACCTTTTTTAACACATCCCTAGTGGCTTGCTTTATACCTTCTCTACCCCCTGCTTTTGATATAAAGGCTTTTACACCTGCTGCACCTGAAACCTCTGCACCTCTTAAAAAATATCCTAATGTTACCTCTGCAAGACCTACAGTGGAAGATAAAAACAGTTTTTCATTTTGAGTTAAATCGCTTCTATCCCAAACAGATGCATAGGTTGATGAGGCACTTCTACCCCCCATAATACTCAAACCTGTTGACATTTTAATTGATGCTTTCCTCCCCCCTGCTTTTATAAATTCTCTTCTATATACCTTCCTTGCCTCTCTTCGCAAACCAGCGCTTATAGTCTTCTGTAAAGATGCTTTAAACACCGCCTCTGAAGCCTCTTTTGCTATTTCTTTAGCCGCAGATTTTGCAAAACCACCCGAACCTAAAGTTGCAAAAGAAAAAAGAACATCTGGAGCTAGATCCCCTGTAAAATTTAGAGTCTTAAGTAAGACCTGACTGAAGCTTACGTCATCCGCACGCATAGCTTCCCCAAGAGGCATTTGCTGTACTCGCTCCTCTATACCCATCAAATCTTGCTTCTTCTTAGATTTGGCATTATAGTAATCCTCCTCATAATTAATCCTCCTCATAATTTGGTCAGCATCCTCTTGTCCATGTAAACCCTCCCTTAAACCCGACTGCATCATTGCAGCAGCTATTGTAGGAACAATATTTTTAACACCAACAGCAAATTTTTCTAAACCAAGAAGCCTTCTTTCCATCCAATTCATATCCAGGCTGCCTTTTTCAATAGCGTCGTCCTGTACAGCCCTTTCAACACTCCTTAAATCCATATCCTCATCAAGCTCTATAGCTTCTGTTAAAGCTTGTCTAAGGTCTAAATTGCTTTCTGGGTTTAAGTTATAATCTATACCTAAATCATTGTAGGCTTCTTTAAGCTCTAACATATTTGAGTTTATGTCGCCTTTACTTTTTTGCTGTTGTTCTATACCCCACTTTCTAAGGGTTTCCTTTAGTTCGGCACCTTGCTCTTCACCTCTATAATCCCCAGTAAAAAAATCCCCTACATCACCAACGATTGAGCCAAGTCCAAAAAGCGCTGTTGATTTTTCTAATTCTTCAGGGATTTCCAACCCCATGCTTTCCATAGCTTCAAACATTTGCTTAGCACTATGCATATCCCCCTCCTTTAAACTAGCTAACATCTCGTTAGAAAAATTTTGCACCATAGCGCTATTAGCTAGCGCTGAATTTGTTTCCGTTACACGGATTAAAAAAGGTGAATCCTGACCCTCTGGGTAAGCAATCGCTTCAGGTATCCCATCCCCATCCAATCCAGATGCTGAAGGTTCCCCATCTAGTCCTAGCGGTAAGTCTTTTTTTTTTAATCTTTCCGCTTCAAGAGCTGCTTGCCTTTTTTCAATTTCTTGTTTGTTTTGCTCAAACTCAAGCTTCTGTTTTTCGTTCTCTTCTCTTATTTCGGATTGCTCTATCTCATACTTAGCTATTATTGCACTAGCTACCTCCTCATGGCTACGATCATCATCACCCCCAATAAGAGAAACAATTTCTTGAGGTGAATACCCAAGCTTAGTAAATCTATCTATACGTTTAAAATCCTTATCTCTCTGAAGCGCAGCCTCAGAAAACATAACATTAGGATCGTTAGGATTAGGCTGAGTATTATTTAAATCCTCCATAGGTATAGGGGCGTTAGCCTCTGTCTCTGGGGAAGCGGTCAGTTGTGTTGGGTCCGTTATGTCAAATCCGTTTGGCATTTTTTATATTAATTTAAGTAGTTGCATTTTTGTTTGCGTTAGTTATAGTACTAATAGCCTCTAACTGATTTTCACTTAACAATCGTGCCTCAACTCTTCTTACGCCTTGTATCTCTTGAGCTGGATATGATGTTACATTAATGCTGTCATTTTGGTTGGCACCAAATATTTTTATATCTCCGTTTTCATCAATCCCTGCAAATAGACCAACATGATAACCTTCTAATCCTTTTTTAACTACAATATCACCAAGCTTAGCATCGTTAAAATTGTTTTCCATAGAGACCTCTTCACCTACATCTAAAAAAGTTTTAGCTCTAACCCTTGCATACCCTTCTTCTAGTTTAAAATCAGGATCCGCTTTTAACAGTAAGTCGCTAACATAAACAGCACACCATGATGGAACAACATCGGGGTTTCCTTTTAAGTTTTGATGCTTCACGGCTTTATTGAAAAAAGAAGCTGTAGTGTCAGGACCAATAACATTAGTAAACATCTCATAAATTTCTTCCTCCATTTCCGCTTCAGGAACGTTAAGATTTAGAGTATCTGTAAGCATTTGAACTGCTTGCTCCTCAGGGGATGAATTAACATCAACATTTTCTGTATTAACACTTGCTGCTGTATTTACAATCTCAGGAGTTTTTGATTGTACTTCATTGGTAAATTGTTCCTTAACCAGCTCATCAACATCAGCTGAGCTTTCATCTAAAGCTTCTGCTTCGTCAGCTTCCTCAGCTTTGATATCTTCTTTTAATTCCGCTAAACGTCTTTCTTCTTGCTGTTCCTCTAAGAGCTCTTGTGTCTCTCCTGTAACCACAGGGTCTACATCTCCTGCAGGGGCAGGATCTCCGTACTGTTCTTTGTATTTATCAATAACGGTGTTTAGACTTTCCTTTATGCGCGGATATGACCCCTGACCTAGTTTCTCAGTTAGTTTTTGCAACCATACAGGACCTACGGCATCAATGCTTACTATACCTTCACCAACTAATATCTCCTGGAACTCATCACTCTCTACAATCTTTTCTAATTCACTGCCACTCAGCTCGCCGTTATATGCCTCATTTAAAGCGGTCTTAGTGTGTGTTTTCATTTCTGGACCGTGTGACGATTTTTCATTAGTCTTCCATACATCTTTTTTATCAGCCTCTAGCTCACCCCACGCTTTCAATCTAGAACGCTCAATTTCTTCCTCTTTCTGAGCTTTTTTAGCTTCAGCTGCTTTTTTAGCTGGCTGCGTAGTTGCAAGCATCTGGATTCTATTCATTGCCATCTCTGCCACAGTAGCACCTTCAGGAGCGCTTGGGTATTTTTGTTCTAACACCACACTGCCGTCAGGTTTTTCAACCCTCATAGTTTGCTCTGAAGCAAGCTCATCACTATCTAAATCTTTAAGTAATTGAGCTTTTTCTAACTCTGGAACGTCAAGACCAGGTATATCTATACCACCCCCTTCATCTCCAACAAGCAGCTTTCTAGCTTCGTCTATTTTAGGTTGTAATTCAGTCTTTTTTTGCTGTAAATCATACGCATCTTGACCACCAGCATCTAAAATCTTTTGCGCTTTTGCATCCGTTATACCTGGATTAGCATCTTTTATCACTTGAATAGCAGCAGCTTTTTCTTCTTCTTTTTTAATTTCAGCCTGTTCAATTTCTAAACCTCTTTCTCTCCATTGTTTATCTAAATCTCCTACAAGGCGTTTATCGTCCTGCATAGCGAGAGTTTCATAATGCTGATCCCCAGGTTTTACAACTACATCTTCTCTTCTTGTAACCTCCATTGTAGATCCTGCCTCAGCACCTTCAGAAAGGTCAGGCACTGTTTCGGTTTTGCTTAGTGTAACCACACGATCTCCATCTGAGTTAACGCCCGTCCCAATAATAGAGGATTCACCTCCTATTTCACCTGTTTCAGAATCAACCGTTCCTGTTAATTTAATAGGTGTCTTTAGCATATTTACCTGCCATTGTCTTGATCCTTCTGGATCTTCAGGACCAACCATCCCTCTATCAGCAACAGAGGAATAAGGGGAGTCGGTCTCTCCTTCTTCGGGGGCTACATTCTCCCAACTTCTATCAGCATATATCTTCTCTGACCTCTCCCTAAGCTGCTTCATATGTTCGTCTCTGATGTTAGAAAAATCACCATTAACAAATGCTTGCTCCTGTTCAGGAGTTAAAAATTCTCCCCCTTCTTCTTTTTTCATATCAACAAGCAGCGTTTCTCTAAATTCGCTCTTACCCTCAGCCGTCCACTTATCATCAAAGAATTTTGTTACAGCCCGATCATGAAGTCCTCTAGCGTCTCTTTGAGATGTTCTCTGACCACTGTCGTTAAGGGTATAAAGGTCATCACCTGTCAAGCCGCTTTTTAAAAGGTTTAAGGAATTTTTGTTTGTTGATTCTTGAACGTAATCTAATGTTGTTGGTATAGCAACCTCCACTGTATTTCCTCTAAAACTTTCTGGGTTGGCATAAGCATTCATCTTAAACAAACTTACTGGGGCTGCTGTCCTATCCACCTCCCCATCTATAACAGGGTACCCCATAGGGTGTCCGTTTTCATCGAACATAGCCCTCCCGTCAGGTGTCTTGGCTGCTTCAAAGTAATTGTTGTGATCAGAAACCGCCTGGTTATAAGATGACGGTGTGTTGTTCGTCTTTATTCTAATCCCAAGCGAACCTCCTTCCTGGTCTACTCCCCCCGCAGTGTAGGCGTCTGTATTAAGAGCATCTTTTCTCGACTTAACATCACCCGCGTTATGAGCTTTAAAGCCATTATATAGGCTTTTAATTTTGTTTAGATGTTTCCTGAAATTGATAGGATCGTAAGTGGCATCTTCATATTCTCCCGTCCCAGTTATATAGGACTGTACATCAGCAACCGCTTCTTCAAAAATAGACCGTTGCTGGTCCCCTTCTATTGATGCGGCATCAAAACCCGAAAGTGTGTTTATGTCACTTCTGCGTAAGGTGTCTTCATTTCTCTTCCTAATTTGCTCATTACGAAGAGCAGTTTGCCTTTGTGTGGCAAGCTTAAATAAAGAGTCTCCAAATCCTGGTTGTCCTGTAGCCATTATGCTTGAAATCTTTCTTCGTCTATAATTTCATCCTTAAAGACTTTGTTTAATTCTTTTGGTCCCTTTTTGGCTGCAGCCATAAGCTGCTCCATTAGCCAGTCGGGTATAATAGTTTCTTTCCCTGTTACTTCTATCTGGTTACCATCTTCGTCTACAGCTGGTGAGCCATCTTTGTTTGTCACTATCATAGGGTTTTCAGAATGGTCCGACGCCCCTTGCGTTGTCTGTAAATTACCACCGCTAGCCAGCTGCCTAAAAGCATATTCGCCAGAATCTTCATTTTGAAAAAGTTTATATTGTGGCGCACGAGGATCATTTGTCCCTTGAGAAAAACCTTGACTTCTTAAATGCTCATCTAGTTTTGTACGTGCGGTGTCTCTATTTTTACCAGTAAAACTTAAACCACCACCACCTTCATACTTTAATGTTTTACCAGATCTCGCAGAGGCGGTTGGTAATGGGTTGAGTAATGATTCTAACCCTAACCCAAGATCACCAGCCTTACCAAGTATACTACTAACGCCTTGACCGTAGTCAATAGGTGTGTCAGCTTGCGCAGCCATAGCGTCAAACCTCATTGCATTCCGATCAGCCTGCATCTGTGCCGCCCCCTTCTGTTGACCATATTGACCTAATACGTTTAGTAAAGCACCTGTGTCTTTAGCCTTTTGAGACTGTATAATTTTAGATGCTACTGCAGGGTCTACCCCCTGGTCTAACAGCGTTGCTAGTGTAGAAGTCCTAGCATCCGATTTATCACCAGCATTTAATGTTGCTAGATTAACCGCTGACGGGTCTACCTCCGCAGGTTCACCATATTTTGTAGCTAAGTCTTTATACCTGTCAACCGTCTCCCCTTGCCTTTCCTTTGCAGTAGCTAGGCTAAGAATATCACCTAACACAGAACCAGCTTTTGAACCCACCCCTACTTTACCAGCCGTACCAAGTTCCCATGGGGTGTCATTGTTTTTTTCATAATCAACAAATTCCCCGCCTTTATTTCCCGCTGGAAACATTTTTTGAAACTCCACTTCGTTAGGAATAGGAGCTCCAGGGTTCTGTTGCGTCCAAGCTTCAGCCCACTCTGCGTAATCAGGAATTGCTTTAGAGGTCTCGTAAGCCTCTTGTATTTCTTTCATCGTTGGCATATCTGCAAATTTAGTGAATTTTTAGCTACTATGGTCAAGCCTAGTGTGTTCATAATTCAAATTTAATATATCTAGCTCGAAATCTTCCGTTCCGTCAACACCAAAATCTAAAGCTAGGTCGGCATACTGTCCTTTTGGGTCTCTCCCGTTTATCTCACTTGGGGTGGCCATGACAGCTAAAACTAATTCACCTTTAGCCTCCATAAGAGGTATAGTCTCGTTTAGCAGATCATAATACCCTGTAAAACCTATTTCAACTAATTGTAGCTCTGTAACAGGTTCATAATTTACATGACCATAAAACGTTAAGAGAACAAGTAAATCGGCAGAACCAATGCCCCCATCATCATTTGCATCTAGCAAAGGGTTAAAGCTTTCGTCTCCCTCAAATGTATCAAAAAAAGATAAAAAAGATAGAAGGTCCGTCACCGAAATCGAGCCATCTTCGTTGACATCAAGATTTTGGGTTATAACCTCCTGCTCTATTGTTTGCATTGCAGTAGTTGTGTCTTTAACTATAATAAAGTTGTTTCCTTTTGAAAATCCCCCAGGAGAGGCAAACCTAGCGTTGATGCTATCATATGATGCAGCAACGTCTAAAACGTCAGACTGGGCTTCTTCCGCGTTAGTATTTAAAAGTATCTTAAATTCTTGTGAGGAGTTAAAGTTTTTAGAAATAAAATCAACCTCTAGCTTTATTAGGGTTTCATCGTATTCATACCCATACTTTGGTAGGTCATCTTCCGACGAAAACAATGGGGTAGCTTTACGTATAATAGCAACCGTTTCAACATTACTTCTAGTGCTCTTTGTTCCTCTACCTAAGTCAGCGTAAAGGATACCACCTTTTTCTTTTAGCTTACCCACCGAGGCATCTCTTAATTGAGATACTTGAGATGTACTGTTTGCAAGAAAAACACTATTCCCCCCTTTAATATTTTCCGTCCCCTCTAAGGATAAACTCTTATATAACTTATTGGCAGACAAGTCTTTATTAAAAGAAGTGTGTAAAGCGGATTTATATTGTTTATTGTAAAAGTTATTTATAGGGCGGGTTTTCTCATCGTGTCTCCACGCTATAACGTTTTCTTGAGTATCTGAATCATAAAAGTTCTCACACGACAATAATTTCTTATCTAAATAAGCATATCTCGTAGGCACAAAACTATATCTTGTTTTCCATACCTTACTTGAGTTCCCAAATGCTATTGTTTTTCCTACATTCATCTCTTTTAGTTTTCGTCAGAATCATCATCAGTCGGGTAAGAACACGAGCCATCATCATCAGTTGCATTTGGATTATAATTATCAGCATCCTGATCTGTACAGCCAAAGATTACTACATCTTCAGTATCAACCTCAATGTCTGGTTCCATATATCCCCCCCAACTCCCTTGAGTTAAACTATGCTCGGTTGTAAAAATTTCTGTTAAGTTAGTTATTGTTATTAAAAACTCATCTTTTAGAGGGTCATAACCTCCAGGGATATACACCTTTCCATCCCTGTCTTTAGCCTCCTCAAAAACCCTAAAGAAATAGGAAGCCATACCTTCTTTTGAGATAACCTGCACCCCTTTAGCTGTAAGTCTATAAACCTCGCTTTTAGCTTTGCTGGCAAAGTATACGGCTTCATCTGTCTTTACTACTGATTCTGGGTTGTTATCGCACCCATACTCACCTGCATAGAAAGCTTGAACCCCAATAACTTTATTAGAGGTTATTAAAGTGTCCGACCCTGAAGCATCAGAGATTATATTTCTTTCTATGGGTATGTTACTTGACTTATTTTCCTGTATACAAGTAAGTGAGTCATAGTTATTTAAAAGATAGTTTATAGCACCATGCTCTCTAGGAAGATCTTTCCAGTTTGAGGCGGTCCCATTGAACGAAGTAAACCTTAATCCTTTTCTAGCAAAATTATGTTTGTCGGAATATATAACCGAAGAAGGCTTTCTTATTTGGAGCACTTCTGCGTCTACATTATTAGGCTTACCTATACCTATAACATTGTTTCCAGCAAAGGTATCATTAAATGTTGCTGCCTCAACGAAATAGTTTTTAAACCTAGGGGTGCTTTCACTTTCCCCCACGCCTCTACCTATAAGGTTTTTAAACTTAAGATAAGAATTTAATGAATTTCCATCTTCATCTTGACTTTCGTCACCCCACTCTGCAGTAGCCAAAGCAGCAGGCCTAAACCATACATCACCTTTGTTTAACGTCACTTTTTCTGGGTGGTGAACTAAATCTCCTTCGTCGTTTTTAGATATGCTATATACCTCCCCCGTTTCATAAAAAAGAACATCCTCGGTATCTACCTCTTTCAAAGGGGAATATATTTCCACTACGCACCTGTCATTCCAGTGATGGGTTGGGGATAGAAAACTGTTTTCTGAAGCTTTTACACTCGTATAGTTAAACCCTTCTGCTTTTGTGTTATTTTTTAATACAAGAAATTGACCCGTTCTGCAATCGGCAACAACATTATTGTCATCATCTAACTCAAAAGCCCGTCTAAATATGTTTTCTTCTGGGTTGTTAGTAACGGTTTCTACCCCCGCTATTTCAAACTCAATATTTTCAACCCATACCCTTTGCTCTGGGGTGTTATAATAAGATAAAACACGAAGTTTATCTCCTGGCGCATAAGTGTATAACTGCTTACGACCTAAAGGAGACACCGCCCCAAACGCTTCCGCGTAAGACACATCCTTGTTTCCCTGCAGATAATTTAACGATACATAGATATTGGTGCTCGATGGATCCTCTGCATCTTCCTCCCCAAATTCATTAATCCCTTTATTTGCTATAAAAGCACCGCCTGTTGAGTATTGTATAAAATTACCTTTAGTTGTGTTTCCACCATATACTATCTGATAATTAAAAGCCCATTCGGGTGGAGTCTGACCCGTTAAGTCTATCTCTATGCTTGCTCTTCCTTTATCGGATCTTTCCGAAGGGCTGTAACCTTTTACATAAACCCCAGGAGACGGTAGGGTTCCGTTAGAACCTTGAAATAACAAAGGATTAACCTTTCCACTTCTTCCCCTTTCGTCATAATATACTATACCAAAAGAATGCGACGCTCTTGTTTTAAAAGACCTACCCCCTGCAGCCCATTCCGTCCCACCAAAGATACCAAACTCCCTACCTGTAAGTAATATGGGAGCATCCCCTATTGTTGCGCTAGCGTTTAAATCGTCCTCTAAGTTAGCTATCTCCCAATGGTTATCATCCTCACCAATCCAATCATCCGTCCCCATGTATTTCGCCCAAAGAAAACCAAACATTGTTGGGGTATTTGCGGAAGAAAAAATACCATAGCTATAATCCACCATAGCTGCTGCAGATTCTTCGTTATCAGATGAAGGCGGATCTGCACCTAAATACAGCCAATTATTTATAAACCCTACATCCGCTGCAGAAAATAAATCTATAATATCCCCAACAGGCCCACCTATAAAACCACCTAATTCAAATTTTTGTTGATACCCCACCCCGCCAAAATAAGGGAGCGTGGGTCCCATCCCGTATTGATGAAACCACTCATCCCAGCCAGTTCCGCCTTGACCCAGAACCGCCTGCCTTGCACCTCTTTTAAATTGCTCTGGACGAATAAAACCCCTTGCCGCTATCCGTCCAGCAAAAACCATTTCCCCCGTAACGCTACCTACAGCGTAGTTTGTCCCGTCACCCATAACCTTTCTTATATTCTCACCCCCATCAACAGATCCTCCTGGACCAATAGCTCCGTCAAGGATACTAAAGCTAGGGGAGTCTGACAAATCTATTAAAGAGCTTGCGTTTGTGTTAAGATAGCCCACTATTAAGTTTCGTCCTGTTAACCAACCAGCTCTCATTTTACCTTCGTCTTTTATTGTAACGGCCTGCAAGTAAGGCATATATACAGATTGCTTAAACTCGGTACCTATAGCATTCCACCTCATTCGGTAGTAACTATTTATATTACCACCAGCATTTGTATCCCCTATAAACTTATCGTTCATAGCAGAAAAATCGTCAATGTTTACAATAGCCGCGTTTTTACCTTTTCCGCCACCTTCAACATTTGGGTTTAAATCCCCAAAAGACAAGCCCGTTACATCAGTGTCCGACCCATTCATATATCTAGGAAAGTCAAGGGGGTTGGGTGTAAAGATCTTTGGGTTGAAAACCGCAGACTGTAAGTATGTTTTTGAGTAGCAAAACCACGAATCAATTATTAAGGAGTCTAGGCTCCATAGGGTTGCATCACGAATCCCCCAATTCCTAGTATCGTTGTTTGCTCCATAAGCTTCATTTCCATCTGGTCCATGCTCAAAAGCTTCATCCTTCCACCTTTCAGCATTTATAAACGGTATAGCCGTTAAGGTTTCTACTTCGTTTAACTCTTTTAAATCAAGTTCTAAATACCCACCACCTAACTTATTTAATCCAAAACCAACGTAGGCCTTATTGACTATAAAATAACCACACGGACTCTGATGCTTTAAATCATTAGCTTCGCTAGCATTGTTAATATTGCTTTTTTCAGCTAGAGATACTATAAGGTGTTTTCTGTCGTCGGATCCTGCCGCTACTGGAATCTCACGAATAGGGAGTATAGAGTCCTCTGATGTAGTAAAAGAGTCCCCACCGTCTAACCCTTCATCTATATAATATCTAGCTATATTGTTTTGGGATAATACCTCAACAAAATTTTCTTGATCTGAGGTTAAATCCTCCCCCGATAAAAGGTTTTCAAAAACACTTTGTAAAAAAGCTTGGCCCTCTTGTGCATTTTGTTTTATTTTAACCTTGATAGAAAAATGTAAAGAATGACCTCTAAGTATAAAAGGGTTAGCGGCTGAGGTTCCAAAAACAACGTTGTGTTCTCCTGGAGCTGATGGGTTTTGACTATCCGTGCACTGCCACGTAAGGCCTGGTATAGAAACCCCTTCGTTAACCCCAAACATCTGATCCAGTTGATTGTTAAGAGCAGACACTCTACTAACTCCAGCATCTGAAGCCTCATCACCTCTTACGGTATTATAAAACTCATCATCTACGTCCTCAACGGTTAAATGTCTAGATCCATGAAAGCTGTTATTTGAGTTGTATATGTGAAAATTCCTATTAGGTTTAACAGAAAAATCAAGCTGTATAGTAGAGCCTTCCTCTATGGTTGACGGGAAGTTAGATGTGTCTATATAGTATCCTGCTCTTTTGTTTGGGATATTATTGAGAGCTTCATCCGAATACTTTATAGTAGGAAGAATTTCAACCTCTAGTTCTGTAAAGTCGTCAGGTCTCTCGTGGTAAGTTACAGTTGCGGAGGCAGTTACTTTTACGTTGTCATATCCTTCAACATAGTTACCATAAGCAAGCCTGTCGCTAACTATAGATTGAGCCTCTGCTTTTTGAGGTAAGTTATCAAAAGGTTTTATAGCTGTCTGAGAGGGGAATCCGCTGAATATCGACCTGTTATAAAAGTTATATTCGTTTGAGTTACCTTCTAATTCCTCTACAGTAACCTCATCAACTATCGCCCAAGTACCACTATTTCCTACACGTTTTAGTATTCTAACCTCAGCTACCTCTAGCGTCCTAAACTTTTCCACTTCATTATTATCATAAGATTCTGAGCTGGGTATAGTTAGTACACACTTGTTATTAGCATACAAATCAGCAGTGCTAGATGATCCTTGATTATAATAAGCTTGTGGTACTGCTATATCTGAAAACGTAGATAAAGCACTTTCTTCTCCGCTTTTATATATATGTTGGTATGCAAACTGGAATCCAGGTAACCCCTCAAAAGCTGATGTTTCATCATCAACATCTCTCTCAAACCTGGCTTCTATTGGTTTTATAGGTGTTTTAGGACACGCTGTAATAAAATCATTTATATCAACGTCAGTATAAGCAGAAAAGTCTTCCGTTAAAGCTCTAAAAGGGTGTAGCTTCCGCGGCTCGTTTTTATTATCTGTAAAATACAGCACAGGCTGAGAGTCATATTCCTTTCCGTCGTAACTAAAAGGTTTGTTTATATGGACTAAATCCGCTTTAATAAAACCATTTGATGGAAAATTAAAAAGCTTGTGTTTAA
>Ga0209337_1002872_pt1 | contig 12270 bp, 19 predicted proteins | sample LinPmetageLP53_FD_184044 | JGI IMG/M metagenome (GOLD analysis project Ga0209337, IMG submission 184044) | Marine viral communities from the Pacific Ocean - LP-53 (SPAdes) (version 2) | ecosystem: Environmental > Aquatic > Marine > Oceanic | place: Pacific Ocean | collected 2010-02-08 | reverse complement strand
GAACCTGCCTTCATTCCATTCCTTCCTTGTCTCCGTTTTAGTCCTTAGAGACTTTAGCGCCATTGATTCGTATGACTGCATCATTTCCGTTCATGTCTTGGAAGAAGAACGTTCTGCCATGCTCCGTTATAAAGTCAGCTAGAGCTATATTGCTAGGGTCAGCGTGTACAGTATTTAAAAACTGTGTTGGGTAGTCTCCAAAATTGACTTCACATTTTGAGAGGTCATATTTTTCCAATTTACCAGTCTCTACCAGTAGAGCGTTTAACTCTTCTTTGTCTTTGTACTCTTCTAGCGAGAGCTTACCAGTCACGATTATTTTCTTTGTATCTTTAGACATTTTATTTGTCTCCTGTGTTATTGGTTTTTTTACGTCGTTTATCATGTCTAATTATACGTTAAATATATGACAATAACTACAATTACTTTGAGAGGTGTAACTGTCTATATAATAAGACTTGGAGAGGTGCAAGGGTGCAAGACGTTACCAATGCGAGAGGTTGCAAGGTGCGAGAGGTGCGAGGCTCCGAGAGAAAATTTTTTTTGCGAGGGGATAGTATAGGGTACGAAGTACACCTTGTTTTAATTCTTATAGTTTCTTTATGTATACGAAGTATACCTTTTTAATTCTTATAGATTCTTTAGGGTAACGTAGTTACACCTTTTTCAACTAAACTTTAGTAATGGAATAGAAGAGGTAGGGGAGGGGTACTGAGTAATATAAGACTAGCACACAAAATACTCCAATTTTTATAACTTTTGACTATAATCTATAACATAGGGTTTAAGTCTTATATAGATATACTTCTATTTGGCTCAAATCTACCTCTTAAAGCTATCTTTTTTGTTTCTTCGAGTATACATACCAACTTGTTAGTTTTTATAGTAAATTAGGCGTTTTACGTTTCTTCAACTTTTTCTCTCTTTTTAGGTCTGGAACTGTTGTTTTTGTTTCTACCCAGGTTCCAAATATTTTTGTATAATTTTTTTCATAACGAGTACGATCGGTTACTCTGCTTTTATCACCTTTCACGCTCATCATCTATCTCCTCATTTTCTTTTTCTTCATCTACCTCTTTTTCTTCTGGTTCGTGATAAATACCTATTTTCTTTTCAAAAGCGTTTACAGCTGGTTCTAGTGTTCCTTTGTAATCAGCGACTATTATGACTAAAGCTGCCAAACAATGCAAATAAAACCAGGTCATACAATTCCTTTCTTTTTGGATATTATGTTAATAATATCTTTTTTAATAGTATATATATTAAATATTTAACTCCTTTAGCTATATACAATATAACAGTTAATTAAATCAAAGTCAAGTAAAAACATTAATTATTTTTATTACTTGCATTAATAGTGTTTTATACATATATTGTCTATATGAAAAGTTACAGTAAAAACGATGCACGTACTCATTGTGCTAATTGGGATGCTGGTGATTGCCTGGGTTGTATGATGCCTAGAGTAGGCGGAGAGCTAGTAATGATTGTAGATTCTAAATTACAGGGTAAGACCTGTGTTGTTGACAATGGTTGTGAGTATTTTGAAAGAATAGTTGTTCCGTCAATTGAAAACCAAGGGAGATAAAGAATATGAATGATACGGATGTAATTAAATACATAGATAAAACATATCCAGAAATGTCTAAAAGGTTTAAGGAGATACTTGAGGAAGAGTGGAAGTTGTTTTGTAGAAAGCAATATGACTACGGAAGTTCTAATATTACTTTAGGAGAGAACATGGATACAAAAGAAGGTCGCATGGTATCTCTAACTGGATTAGTAATTAGAATGAATGATAAGATCAATAGATTAAAAAACATCATTATTAAAAACAATGGTAAGAATGCTGTTAAGAACGAAACATATTTAGATGCTTTTATAGATTTATCTATTTATGGCATAATAGCTCAATTAGTCTCGGAAGCAAAATGGGGAAAGTAAAAAATCTTTGTTTAAGAATAGAAGCTAAGATAATAAAGTTATTTATAAAACTATTAACTAATCGGGATATAAAATGAATTTAAAAAAATGGACTTCAGAAGAAATTGACATTGTAAGATCTTATGAACGGAATCACAAAACAAGAAGAGATATTCAATACGACCTGGAAAAAGCTGGGTATAAAAGAAGTTTTAAGGCTGTAACTAGAAAGATTGAAAACCTGGGTTGTAAAAAGGCTTACGGCAATTTAGATATATCTAGACTACCTAAGGTATTAATAGTGGATATTGAGACTACCCCTATGGGTGTATGGGTTTGGAGTCTTGGAAAACAATACGTTGGTCATAATACAATAATGAAAAGCGATAACAACGTACCTATGGACTGGCATCTTCTTAGTTGGTCTGCTAAATGGCTATATGACGATAAAGTGTTGAGTGACGTTATAACTCCAGATGAGGCAAAGAATAGAGAAGATAAAAGAATTGTAAGCTCTGTTTGGAAGTTATTAGACGAAGCTGATATTGTTATAGCACATAATGGAGACAGGTTTGATCTACCTAAGTTAAGCACTAGGTTTATTGCAAACGGATTAAATGCTCCGTTACCATTTAAAACAATTGATACACTTAAAGCAGCTAGAAGAGAATTTTCTTTCTCATCTAATAAACAAGACTTTTTAACTAAGTTTTTAAAAATAGAACAAAAGCTAGGAACTGATTTTCAATTATGGATTGATTGCATGAATGGAAGTAAAAAAGCCCTAGATAGAATGGTTAAGTACAATAGGCATGATGTTATAGGTTTAGAGCAATTGTATTTAAAGCTAAGACCTTATATGAAGTCTCATCCCAATATGGCTGTAATGATGGATGAAGATTCTTGTACTGTGTGTGGAAGTAAGTCATTAAAAGAAACTGGAAAGTTTTACTATACTGGAACTAGTAAATTCAGCTTATATGCTTGCGGTGGATGTAATTCTCCATACATTAGAAGTAAAGAGAATCAGTGCAGTAGAGAAGTTTCTAAGAGGTCAGTTGCAAGATAACTTGACTTTTGTGTCATTTTACGTTATATTAAGAGTAAGGCTATAAATGATTTTTAGAAAAATTAATAAAATAAATCATGCGATTTATAGTAGTATAGAAGAGTTCAAAGAGAAAAACCCTAACCTTGAAGTAGTTGATAATTGGAGGCAAGGCACCGAAGGTAGCTGGGTAGTTTCAGACGATAGGCAAGTTTGTCAGGTTCTGAAGCGTGGGAAGATGCTTAACAAAGCAAAAGATAAGATAACCAACTATTATGTTAGGGTTGCTCTCGGAACTTTTATTTGCGCTGATGGTGTAAGAATTGAAGGTAAGCCAAGAAAGAATCTTTATTCGTTTGGTTTGCTTGATAAAAATGCATACGATCATAAAGTTAATAAAAAGAATACTACACAAAGAGAGTTTCTTTTTGCTCAATATGTAGCAAAAGGAGAAAACTTAATAGACTCTTTTGTAAAAGCATTTCCTACAAACAATAGACCTTATGCCGAAGGTCAAGCCAAAATACTAATGAAGGCTAAAAGGGTTCAAACAATGATTCGAGAAGAAATAGATAAGGTATTAAGCTCTGCTGAAATAACTCCTTTATATTTATTGGAGCAAATGAGACATGTAATTGACAAAGATGATTCTCAGGATAGAGATAAAATACAAGCTTTAAAAACATTAATGCAAATAAGTGGAATGATGGACACAGAGAAAAGACAAGAGTCTGTTGCTGTCTTTCAAGGTTTTACTAAAGAACAGTTAGATGCCATTGGAGGAGGAAATGTCAAGAAACTTGCGTCGGCTAAAAGAGAAGTTGAGGTCTAAAGACTGTCAGCTTTGCAGTATACCGTTGGAAGGAAATTATGTTGTCATTAGGGATGTGGATACAAATCAATACTATGCACAGTGTGTTGAGTGTATGACAATATATAATCATGAATTAGGGTTTGAACACTTAGGAATACCAAACATAATAGGAGTGAGTTAATGAAAAAAGTTAATTTTGATTTAGAAGTAGAAGTGCACAGTGAGTTAAAAGAAGAAGACTTGAAAAGATGTTTATTAAATCATTTAATAAATCAAGAATCTTTCAGTCAAGTTGTTTTAAAAGTTATTGGAGAATCGCATAGTCCTAATAATTTTGATATAAACCTTAGAAAGTTTGATTTAAAAACAAAAGAAAAACCAAAAAGCAAACCTAAAGCTAAATCAAAAGCTAAGAAATGAAGTTAGCAGTATATGGAACACTAAGAAGTGGAAATAAAAATACAGGTATATTAGAAAATTCTTCTCTTGTATATCCAGGTCATGAACAATTTCCAGCTGTTATACAGAACAAAAAAGGAAAAGGAACTGTTGTTGAAGTTCACGATGTAACAGAATCTGATATAAAAAGATATGATATATATGAAGGAATATCTTCTGGTTTGTATAGACGAGTAAAAGCAAAAGTTAAGATGGATGGTGGAGATTTAGAGGATGTATGGGTTTATGTTGCTGGAGATGAGTTAATTCAAAGAAGTAATATGTTTACAGAGATACAAAGCGGAGACTGGTACAATAGATAATTTTAATATAAACTCAGATAGGCAAAAAGAAAAAGATAAAGTATTGAGATTAGCTTCTCAAGACTTAATTGCTTTTGGTCAGCTGTTTTTACCAGATGATTTTATGAAGTCATCTCCTGCTCCATTTCATTACGAAGTTGGAAAAAAACTTTTAGACTCTGAGCTTAGAAAGCTTTGTATTGTATTGCCTAGGGGTCACTCTAAGTCTACTATGGCTAAAGCGGCTTTAATGCACAAAATATATTTTAACCCTCAAGGAAAAAAAGAGTTTGCAGCGTGGGTGTCAGAAGAGCAAGGTCAGGCAATAGATCATTTAAAATATATTAAAAACCATATTGAATTTAATAACGCTTTAAATTATTATTTTGGAGACCTGGTTGGAAGTAAGTGGACTGAAAAAGATATAACTACTAGTAGGGGAGATAGAATAATAGCTAAGGGAACTAGTCAGAGACTTCGTGGTAGATCTGAATTAGGAACTAGATATACAAAAATTATTCTTGACGACTTTGAATCTGAATTAAACACTAAAACTCCAGATAGGCGTAGAGAAATTAAAGAATGGCTTATGTCAACAGTATATCCATCCCTTGAAGAATCAAAGGGAAATGAGGGTGCTATTTGGTTAATTGGGACAATAGTCCATTATGACTCTGCATTGCAAGCTATATACGATGGTTATCTAGAAGCAAAAGAAAAAAAAGAATCATATACTTGGGATGTAATATTTCATAGAGTGTTAGAAGATGGAAACCCATTATGGTCTTCTTATTTTTCAAGAGAAAAAATAAATCAAATAAGAAAAGACTATGAGAATGTAGGTCAATTACATAAGTTTGCTCAAGAGTATATGAATGATGCTAGAGACCTAGCAACTGCAAAATTTAAAATAGATAAAATACAAAAACATGATTATGAATTAATTAGTAATACAAACCAAGCTTACCTAAGAAATAAAGATACAATCATTCCTGTTAATATTTATATGGGAGTAGACTTGGCTTACGAGTCTAATGCAAATAATGATTATCAGGTTATAATGGTAACTGCTGTTGACAGTGAAAAGAATTTTTATGTTATTGATTACTACCATGAACATTTACCTTTATACGAAATGCCTAAGAAGATATTTGAGCTTGCTAAGCTTTACTCTCCTATAAGGAGAGTAAACGTAGAACACGTAGGAGCGCAAGGTATTATCAAAGACTCTGTAAATCAAATGAGTGGGTTTGATAGAAAGATGGCTCCAGGGATAGCTAGAGGAGTCAGACCTCCACAGGGAATAAAAAAAGAAGATAGACTTGAATCTACTCTTTGTCCTCTTGTTAATAGAGGTAAATTATATATAAAAAAACATCATCAAGAAATAATTGATGAAATGTTTCATTTTCCAAAAGGAAAGAACGATGACTTGCTTGATGGGCTTTGGTATTCAGTTACAAACGCTAGGGCTCCAATAAGTAAAAGCTTTGAATCTAAAGATTTCAATGTACAAGAAAACTCTGACATAGCTAAAAAAGTAAAATCTAAAGTTAGAAGTTGGATAACTGGACAAAGAATTTAAAATAATACTTGACTTATTGCCCTTTTTTTACTATATTATATAACATAGATATCTAAGGAGACTACTATTAATTACGTAGAAACTTTTGCCGAGCACGAAGAAGCTCAAAAAAACAGAGAACTGTGGAGAAGGTGGCGAGATGCAAGATCAAATTGGGAAGTTGAAGCTAGGGATGCTATTGACTTTTCACTTGGGAATCATTATTCTGCTGAAGAATCAGAAATGCTTCAATCAGTTGGACAGGGTGATTTTATTATTGATAGGGTATACGCTGCGGTTGATAAGTTAAAATCCTTATTAACATCTAGAAATCCTAAGTTTACTGCAGTAGCTAGAGAAGATTCAGACTACAAGCTTTCAAATGTTTGGAGAACAATGTTGGAATACATCTGGGACATCTCAGATTGCAATACCCACTTTAAACAAGTAGTTCACGATTACTCTGTTTCTGGTCTGGGTTATTTTTATGTATATGTAGATACGGAGTCTGATTTTGGTAGAGGCGACGTAAAAGTAACAAGCGTAAACCCTTTTAGAGTATATGTTGATCCTGCATCTAGAGATAGATATTATGCAGATGCATCTTCAATGATTCTTTCCACAATATTAACAAAAGACCAATTATTAGGATTGTATCCTAAGCTTGAGGAAATTGTAGATAGTATTGATAGCTCTTCAGATGAAGAAGACTATCCAGCTTCTCAAAAGAAAAACTCATCTTCATCATTTACTCCAGATGTTGTAAAAGATTATGATAGAGGAGGGTATGAAAAATATAGGGTTATTGAACGCTTTTCTAAGATTAAAGTTCCCTACTACAGATTATTTAACAAAGATACTCAAGAAGAAAAAATTGTTGATCTACAGGCTTTTGAAGAAATATTGGCTGAAAACTCACACTTAATCGAGTCGGGACTGATCGAGGCAGTTGAGGTTCTACAGACTAGGATCAACCATGTTGCAACTGTAGGACAGGTTCTATTATACGAGCAAGTTCTCAACACAGATACGTATCCAATTGTACCAGTCCCAAACATTTGGACTAACACTCCATATCCAAAATCAGATGTTTCAAAAGTTAAAGATTCTCAAAGATTAATTAATAAATTATTTTCTTTAACATTGAGCCACGCTCAAGCTTCTGCTGGTCTTAAATTACTAGTTCCAGAAGGAAGCGTTGATGATTTAGGTCAGCTAGAGAGAGACTGGGCTAATCCTAATGCTGTTATTGAATACAATCCAGAGTTTGGAGAACCACATTATCCAGCTCCACAACCTTTGGCTTCTGAGTTTTACGGATTAATATCGAGGGTAGAGTTTTATATAGATTTAAATTTTGGTATATCCGAGCTAATGCAGGGATTTAAAAGCGGTGCTCCAGATACAGTTAGAGGAACGTATCTTTTACAGGAGATGGGAGAAAGCCGTGGTCGCTCAAAGCTTAGGGATATAGAGGGAAGTTTAGACATTCTTGGTAAAGTAGTTTATAACTTTGCTAAAGGACATTATAATTTTAAAAAGACTTTTAGAATCGTGCAACCTAATAATGACATATCTGAGTTTACTATTAATAATAGGCTCTATGATGATAAGACGAATGAGTTACAAACTATTGATAACGACATTAGCTTAGGTCAGCATGATATTAGAATAGTATCAGGCTCAACATTGCCGTCTAATAAGATGGCTGAATACAATATGTATTTAGATGCTTACAAGTTGGGTTTGGTGGACGATGTCGAGGTTCTGAAAAAATCAGAAATCTATGATAAGGAAGGTGTACTAAAGCGTAAAGGTGCTATGAATCAGATGCAGGGTTACATTAAACAACTTGAAGATCAGATTAAAAAACTAAGTGGTGATTTGCAAACGTCAGAACGTGAAGCAGTAAGTGCTAGAAAGCAAACTATCACTCAGAAATTCAAGACAAATCTTGATTCCGCTCTTAATCAAATAAAAGATAAAGAACGAAAAAATCTAAATCGGATGGAAAATGTAATCGACAAAGCTGATTTACAAGCTAGGTACGCTAACACCAAGGAAGGCATAGTGGGTGCCGAAGAAGGCGTTGAAGGTTAACAAACTAGAGTCAAGTCTTACCTGGAAAATATCGAAAGGTATGGTTTATAAAGGAGTAAGAAGATTCGGAAAGGAAACATGGAAGACCAAGCAACACAAAGCACAGAACAGACTTATGAGGGTAGATTAGCTAGAGACAATGACGGAATGTCAGTGTCAATGCCAGACGTAGAAATGGTTAGCAATGAAAGTCCTCAAGAAATAAAAGAAGAAGAGTCGGAACAAGGTCATAAAAAACCAAGTGAAATTACAGCTGAAGGTGACGAATCTCAAGTTGATTACGGAACTGATTGGGAACAAGAGACTAGAAAGTTTCAGTCTATGTATGACAGGCAAAAATCAGATTACGCTTCGCTCGAAAAGCAAGTTGAATCTCTTGAGCCTTTAAAACAACTACAGAGTGTTCTAGAATCTAGACCCGATGTAGTTCAAGCTCTTCAAGATAAATTACAAAATAAGCCTGTTAGTGCTGACATATCGAGTTCGCCTGCAGATAATACTGTTGACGAAGCCTCATTTGACCCGTGGGAAGCCTATTACAAAACCGACTCTCCTTCGTACAAGTTACGAGTAGAGAAGGAAAAGGCTTTGGTTAACGAAGCAGTCACTGAACAAATGGCTGGTATCCAAAGTCAAGTTGCTATGCAAAATTTAAAAGGTGAGTTAAAATCTAAGTATGGTATGGCAGATGATAGTGAAATTGAAGAATTTATTAACTTTGCAATGACTCCAAGAGATCAATTGCCAGTTGAATTATTACTCAATGTTTACAGGCAGCATTATAACAAAGGTGTTAATGCTCAATCATCTGAGAATTTACAAGCTGTGACAGAAACTCAATCAGTCCCAATGTCTGCTGGCGTTTTACAAGGAGGAGATCCTAAAGTAAAAAGCGAGTTAGATGTTTCATGGGATAGAATTTTAAAGGCTGGCAACGCAGGAAGATTACTTTAAAATAAAAAAATAACGGAGGTTATTAAATGGCTATTACACAAGGGACTAAACTCTCTAGTAATATTACGGCTAGCACGACTGGTGCTGGTGTAGGTCAAGCTCCTGATAGAAGACGGTTATACGATTTTAGTGATCGAGTTGCTGAATTGGCTCCCGAAGAATCACCATTCTTCGTATACTTGTCTCAGGTTGCAAAAAACCCTACAGATGATTCTGTCTTTCGTTTCTTAGAAAATCGTTCTAAGATTGATTGGACTAGTCGTAATTTTAAAATTGATGGTACAGTTAACGGTAGCAGTGCAGTAACAGCTGGAAGCTCTTATGCTTTTACAGTTGATGCTGATGGTGCGGCTGTTGATTGGTTAATAAAAGGAATGGTCTTTGCAGTAAACACAACTACTGGCGCTGAAGCATCTGGATATGCTCAAACTCTAGTAAGAGTTGAAAGTGCAGTTACAGCTAACACTAGCGACAGTTCATTTACTGGTAAGATTGTTGACGTTTCAAATGCAAACACAACTGGTTATAACATAATTTCAAACGATGACAACTGCCAAGTAATTGGTACTGCATTTGCTGAAGGATCTGCTTCTCCAGACGTTTGGTCAGGTGAAATTGAGGATGACTATGGTTATACTCAGATTTTTAAAACTGCTTGTGAACTTTCTAACACAGCAATTGCAACTCGCTATCGCGGTTATGCAAACGAGTTTGAACGCATTTGGGCGACTAAACTTCGTGAGCATAAAGTTGATATTGAGCGTGCAATGTTGTTTGGACAAAAAGCAAGAGTTGGTGGTGTTCAATACACAGAAGGTCTAGTTGGGCATATTGTAAAGAATGCACAGCCACAGACTACAGATACAACTGCTTTATCTTATACAAGCGGTGCACCTTATTATCGTAGTGTTACTCAAGGTGGGTTAACTTATGATCGTCTACTTGGCGATTTAGAAGTTATTTTTGACCCAGCTCGTGGTGGCTCAGGCGACAGATTGGTGCTTGCCTCTCTTCCAGTTATAACATTTTTTAACAAATTAGGTGATGGTGCTTTCATGGATGCTTCTATGGGTAGTCAGTCTAATATGGTTAATCGTTATAACTTTCAAGAAAGAGATGGCGCTTTTGGTCATAAGATTATGACTATTGATACCGTTCACGGTACAATGCACTTAGTTAAGGAACCATTATTCAGAGGTCAGGCTTCTGGGTTTATGCTAATGGCTGATATGAGCAAATGCCAATATCGTCCACTAGTTGGAAATGGTTTGAATCGTGATACTCATATTATCTCTAACGTACAAAATTCTGATGAAGATTTACGTAAGGATATGATTGTTACTGAGGCTGGTCTTGAAATAACACTTCCAGAGTGCCATGCACTTTATGAAGTAGAAGCAGCGTAAGGAGGTATGAAATATGTTAAATAGTAGAATAAATCCAAACAGTGGAGATTACTTAAAAGATAACACAGGTTCGTACCTATGTAAATGGAACTATACGACTTGTGCTCCTCCAGTTGTCCCTTATGCGGGACTAGGAGATGGTAATGGAATCTTAGCCGCTGGTCAAGCACTTGGAATAATATTCCCAGGTGAAGATGGCGAGCAATATCCAAGTACAATGCACATTGTTACAGCAACTACAACTACAGTTATGATTCCAATGATAGAAGGGGCTATTCCTTTGACTGATGCTGGAGATACGGCTGTAGGTTTAAATGTTCAATTAGATGGTGAATCTACAGACAATTCTGGGTTCCAATGGTCTCCAGGTAACGGTGTTAAAGGTAGCAACGCAAATAAATTTGTTGCTGGTACTCACACTGGTCATATTGATGTTACGTTTTGGACTTCAGATTGGTCTGACTACGATTGTGTTGCAATTGGTTTCAGAAAAGAAGAGGCTTTACAAGCTGGGCATAATGCTATATTAGCAACTGGCGCAGCTGGTGATGGTGTTTATACTGATTTTGCAGCTTTTGGTGCATTAACAGATACAGATATCAGAACTATGACAGATCTTAATAATTCTGGAACAAGTGTTGCTACTGATACTACTGAAGATCCAGTAGACAGTGATAACCTTAGGTTAAGAGTTAAGTTAAATGCTGACAGCACTGTTAGTTACAGTTTTGTTGTTAACGCAGAAGCTGGTGCAGGAACTATGGCTGAACCAGGTACTGTAGCCGCGTTTACTTTTGATTCTGGGGATACATTAATCCCTTATATCGCTGTATTCAAAGCAGGTGCTGTTGATGTTGAGATGATAATTAAAGATATTGAAATCTTTAGATCTCCTAGCATTGACTTCGCAACTCAAGGATAATCTGAATAAATAAAGATAAACAGACTTGGATTCTGTGGGGCTATTCTAAAAAAGTTTAGCCCCGAATATCCTAAAAATTTTAAAACGAAGGGAAAACACATGGCTTCTTATGGAACTGTAAAAGTAAAAGTAATGATACACGACGCTGAACCAAATATAGAAACTGCTGCTGTTGGCACAATGGCAAGAGATATTAAGGATCATATAGATACTTTAGATTCAACGAACAACGAAGTTTTATCAATTACTCATACAACTCTTAGAGGTGATAGAGTATTAACTGTAATTACTGGTGGTACCTAATGCCTAAGTGTCAGCATTGTAAAAAGTCTAATAAAGAAAATTGGTTTTATTGTAGAGGTTGTGGAGAAAGAGCATCTGCTCCAAAATTCACAGTAAACTCTTGGATGAGAAGTAAGATTGCAAAAAGAACCGATATGGAGTTTGGTACTATGGATATGAAAAGTAGTATAGAAAGGTTTAGCAATGGGTAAGTTTGGTAAAGGATTAAAAACTGTTTCTAGTCGTACAATGACTGGAGGAAAGGGAAATTCAAATGATGTACAAAAAGCCAATGGCAAAGAAAAAGAAAAAGAAAAAAGTTACAAAGAAAAAAGGTAAGAAGAAGTAATTAAATGGCAAATTTTGACGCACAAGTAATAGAACTGGTTGGGACTACATATACTACTGACCAAGATGCATTAAATCAGTTTATAACTGAAGGAGCTAATGAAGTTATAAATGCTATGCCTCGCCCTATAATGGAAAGAGTAGCTAAGGAAACTACTTTTACTAACAG
>Ga0209337_1002871_pt1 | contig 12277 bp, 4 predicted proteins | sample LinPmetageLP53_FD_184044 | JGI IMG/M metagenome (GOLD analysis project Ga0209337, IMG submission 184044) | Marine viral communities from the Pacific Ocean - LP-53 (SPAdes) (version 2) | ecosystem: Environmental > Aquatic > Marine > Oceanic | place: Pacific Ocean | collected 2010-02-08 | reverse complement strand
ATACACTAAAAACTGTAACTATATTTATATAAATTAAATTAAATTATGAGTGATGTGTATAGCAAATTAAAATTTAGACCTCTCAATAAAGAAGACTATAAAACTTTATGTAAATGGTGGAAGTGGTGGAGGTGGACACCTGTAGAGCAAGAGTCTTTACCAAACAACGGAACCGGTGGTTTCATGGTTTATAAAGATAACGTTGAAATTTGCGCTGGTTTTATATACACCACAAACAGCAACTTATGCCATATTGAGTGGCTTGTGTCTAATTACGAAGTAAAAGATAAAAAAATCAGAACTGAAGCGGTTGAATTGTTAATAAATACATTAATAGCTCTAGGGAAAAATTTAGGTTATAAAATAGCTTTTACTTATTTATTAAATAAAAACTTAGAAAATAAATTTAAAAACTGTGGTTTTGTACATAGTAGCAACCCAGTAGAACTAATTAAAAAAATATAACATGCCAACTGTAACAGCAACAATAGTAGCCGGAACCATAGTAACTTCATACATGGCTAATAAAGCGGGTAACAAAATGACCTCAGCTGCAAATGCACAAGCTGCAGAGCAGTTAAAATTTCAAAAAGAACAACAAGTAAAGCTTGACAAACAAAAAGAAATATACAAACAGTTTCAGTTTGAAAACCCATACAAAGGAATTAATAATTACTATGAGGGAATGGAAAACACTATGGAAGATCTAACTGTAAATACGCAACAAGCAGAATTTCAAATGGAACAAGGGGCTCAGCAGAGAGCTAATATCATGCAGTCTTTAAGAGGAGCGGCTGGAGGTTCTGGTGTAGCTGGTTTAGCACAGTCTTTAGCAAATCAAGGGGTTTTGCAAGCGGCTCAGGTTTCTGCTCAAATAGGACAACAAGAAAGACAAAATCAAATGGCTTCGGCTCAAGCAAATATGCAATTACAGATGGCTGAAAGACAAGGTATGTCTGCTGCTGATATGGCTCAAAGAGGTGGAGAGGCTATGGTTCAACAAGCTGAAATGTCTAGACAGTCGACTTTGTTAGGTATGGAGTATGGAGGTATGGCTGGTGCTAATGCTGGTGTTCAATCAGCTTACGCTAACCAGATGAACGCACAAAACTCTGCTATGCAAATGCAAATGTCTACAATGAACAACGCAATGAACATGATGAACACTTATAACATGTCTCTAGATTAATAATCATTTCAAATAAAACACATGGCTACTAAAAAAACAAACAACAAACCAATGAGTCTTTTTGACCCTAGCGCTATGAACGCTGGTTTTAATATGGCTTATAAAGCTGAAATAGCAAATGCGCCGGCTTCAAACGCTAACATAGCTACTTCAAACGCTCAGTTTTTTTCAAGCATGATGGATCAAAACACTAAAAGGTTTCAAAATTATTTAAAGAAACAGGAAAAAGAAGAAGAAGAAGAAAAAGAAGCAATTAGAAATAGAGCTAAACCCTTTACAGATGGTACTGTTACAGATGTTCAGTCAGAATCTTACATGACACATTTAAACAAGCTGGAAAAAGAAAGAGTAGATAACGATCTTGATAAAAAAGGAAATGAAAAGAAACTTTTAAAGTGGGAACAAAAATACAACAGGTTTTTAAACGGTGCACAGTCAACTAAAAACACGTTAACAAGTATAGTTACTATGGTTAATGCTAAAGAACATATAGCTAATGGTATGACTAAAAAAGACAGAAGAGCTTTAATGGCTATAGGCGATTTACACACTGGCGAAAAAACACAAGATTTAAGCGCAACCCAAGTTATTGACGATGATGGTGTTGTTTCATATACAATACAAGATGGTACAAACCCTTCGTATTCTATTACAGAACAAGACCTAAAAACTCTTGTACCTATAAAAGATAATAAAGTAAAAGCTGATGTTCAAGCTTTGTTTAACGACATAAGCACCTCTAGTGCGTCAGGAGAATTTGAAGGAGATGATGTTTTTGACAAGCAACAAAATACATATAATTCTATTATAGATCTTATAGACGGATCTGACAACTCTCAAAATGCTTATTCAACATTATTAGATGGTAAATTTGGTGGTATGAGTGAATCTTTTCTTGATGCTATGAAAGATCCTAAGTCAGAGGTTTTCGCAACACTACTTGCTACTTTAGAAGATCAAGATTTAATAACTAAGTTTGATCAAAGAATTGGTGAAAAAGTAGGTGATAACCATACTTACGCTGCAGATGGAGAATTAACTCCAGAAGACTTTAGTAAAAAAGCTGATCCTGATGGTGAAAACTTAGTTAAGTTTATGGATGCTATTAAAAAAGACTCTCAAGCAGGTAAACCTTTGGTGGCTGCTTACTTGTCTAATGTTGCTGCTTCTCAAGAGCATGAAATAGCTAAGTCTAAAAGAAAAAAGAAAGAAGAAAACACTTATAAAGACTCTGAAGCGGTAAGAGTTATGAAATCAACATCTTTAAAACTAGCACAGCCAACTCCACCACCAACAGTAAAAATTGGTAGAATTACATACAAAAGAGAAGAATACAAAGAAGAAAGACACGGAAAAGGAGATGGAAGCATTCCAGAGAACTCGTTTGTTTATTCGGTTCAGTTTGCACCTGAAGGTGATAACGTAGAAGGTGAAACAAGGTTTTACACACCGTACGATTTATCAAATGAATTCCCAGGAAACGATTATAACGGTAAAATACCACAGTCTTCACTGTTAGGCGCTAGTATATCTCCAACTCCTGCAGCACCACCTACAAAAAACCTTTTTGGAAACTTTTTTTCAAGTAAATAAAAAAATATATGCAACTATCTGAAGAACACATAGCTGTTTACGCAAGCAACGCGGGGATTAGTGTTGAAGAGTACAAAGCTCAAATGAAAGGGCCTAAGGTTGGTGACTTTTTAATGGGAGATCAAGTTAGTGAGCTGCTTAACAGCGAGGACACTAGTGAAGAAAACATCGCTAATGGTTTAACTAAAATACTAAAAGGAAGTAATTTTTCAGTTAGAGAGTCTGGTAGTGGACCAGCATCTGGTGATGTTCAAATGTCAGAAGGTTCTAAAGCTAATTTATCGCCATTAGGACTACTTGCTGGCGATTCTTATGGTAACGCTGTTATTCTTAGAAGCGAAGGTGGTGTTGAAAGAAAGTTTATTATAAACAAAACAAATAAAACTTTAGAAAAAGACATGTTGGATTTTTTAAAAGAAAATCCTAAAAGAGAAGAAACATATGCACCTAAAAAAGAAGAATTTAAAAGTTCTTTAGATGAATATTTTACTAAAGAAAAATTAGAAGAAATAACTGGTAAAGAGTTTTTGTTAAATGTTAAAAATGAAGACGATTTAAAAGAAAAAATAAAAGAAGACTTAGGGTTTGGTGGTCTTTTAAGTTTAGATAATAGAAATAAATTTCCTGAGCTAACAGATTCTGATATAGATCATATTATTAGTGAAAAGTTTGATGAAGAGGTTGCTTTTAAAAAGAAAGAACAACTAGACATACTTGCTTCTAATTTTATCACTGGACTAAAAAATGGTGAATTTAAAGATGAGTATGGTAATGATTTAAAAACGCAAGACAATTTTTTTGAAAACTATAGAAGTAAGTTAATAAAAACGTTTGATAATGAAAACGAAGCCGACTTAGCAACTATAAACATGGAAATACTCCATGGTGGTTTAGAGGGTGAAGATTTAAAGAAAAAAATAAAAGAAAGAGATCTTGCAGTACAGAAAATAAAAGATGAAGGTGGTGATTTTGAAACTTTTTACGATGTTAAGTCTGGTAATCTTATACAAGCACCGCAATCTAGAGGTGCTGTGTACAAAGAAGAGGAAAGAGTAAGTGTTGAAGATGATATAAACAACAAGAAAAGCCAAATTGAGCTAGCATACAACAATAGAACTGATAGTAGTGGTAACTCAACTATATTGTCTTTTATAGAAGATGGTTTTGAGAAAAATGCAATGCAAATATCTGAGTTAAAAGCTACACTACAAAATGAAACAAAAATAACTTACGATAGAAGTACTCTTGATGATTTGAGCGGTACAACTACAAGAACAGAAACAAAAACCCACAGTACTGATTACATGTTGAATGCTGTTAGGACAAAAGCTGGAACCTTCAATAGTTTGACAAACGCAAGACCTGCTGATGGTAGCATGAATGCTGAACAGTACAGTGATTTTTTAAACACTACAAGAGAGCGGTTGAAAGACTTAAAAATAACTCAAGAAGCTTACAAAAGAATGTATCTTTTAAATGAAAATGCTACTAGTATAGAAAAAAATGAAAAAGGTGGTGGTAATACTTTTGGTATTTTTAAGCAAAATTCTAGAAAAATGATGGTTAACTCTGTGGTTGGAGAGGGTGGTTGGCAAAGCGCAACTGGTAACGTGGCTTCTGAGACTGAAGTTATAGATAAGTATGTTGAAACATTAAACGAGCTAGGTGTTCCAACTACAGCTGATCAAGATAACTATGCTAAAAGAGGTTTTGGAGAGCAAGTTACGGAAGGTGTTTCTGGTAGCGTTGGTATACTTTTAGAATTTGCAGTGGCAAACAAAGCTACAGCTTTACTTAGAACTGCTAAAATTTTTAAAGGTGGTAAAGATTTAAATACAATACTAAACGCTGCTAAAGCAACTAGATATACAAATAGATCTGGCGTTGTAATGACAGAGGCACAAATATTGGCAAAAGCAAACAATGCAAGAAAATATAACACAGTTTCTTCTTGGTCTAAAATGTATTTAGGAAACACTGTTAAGGCTATAGGTCCAAACCCAATAAAATCTTTTGGTGCAAAAATGACAGAAGGACTTATAGAGGGTTTAAAGTTTGGTTTTTTACCATCTTCATCTGAGGATAGGTTAGGTAGTTTTGCTACTGGCTTTGGTTTTGGTTTAGCAGGTCAAATTTTAACACCTCTACTTGGTACTATAAGAGCACATGAGCTTACTAAAGTTATGCCTGACAATGCTTTTGGAAGATTTGTTATTAACCAAGCCCCTAGATTAGAAAAAGCTTGGTCTTTAGGTTTTAAATCTCCTCTAGCATTTGCCACTGGTAGTGAAGTAGGTGAAATATCCTTAGCTATGGCTAACGATGCAATGGGTCTTGATGAAACTAAAACTTTTTTAAGTGAGCATTATAGTGATTTTAGCGAAAGTGCTCAAAGATTTTTTGTTAACGCTGCTGTTGGGGCTTCTTTTGGCCTTACACACAAAGCTACTTATACTAATCAAGCTGGAAAAAAAGGACTGCCAATTTGGAACACATTAACTATAAACGGCTTAAAAGCAGCTAAAACAGAAGCTTTTAATAAAAACTATTCAAGAACTAACAAATATTTTGCTACCACAAAAGATGGTAAAAGAAAAAGCTTTACTAGAGAACAGTGGAATAAGCTTAGTCGTAAAGAAAAAAAACAGTTTGCAAATTTCAGTAAACCAGGGTGGAAAGTTAAAGAAAAGTTTATTGGACTAAAAAACCTAGATAAAAACGGTGTAGAGTTTTATAGAAATCAAGATGCTATTGAAATGTTTGAGCGTGATATTAGAAGGTCTGAAGATCATAAAGATTTATTAGACCCTGTTTTAGCGCCTCACAGAATTAAAAAAATATATCGTAATCAAAATGCTCATTATGCAGAAAAAGGAGCTTCAATAGAAGTTAAAGCTGAAAACAACAATAGCGAGTATTTCAAAGACAATCCTAACGCTAATGCTAAAGTAGAGTACATTAGTCCAGATGGTAAAGTTTTTACACAAGCGCCAAAATCAATGCTAGTTGATGCTAAGGGTTGGAAGGTAAAACAAACGTATAATGTTGATAAAATAGAGCCTGGTGTTACTCCTCATGAGCTTGGTCACTCAGGTATGACTATATTGTTTGGTACAAATGCTAGATTCAAAGCTGCTTTTATGCAAAAAATGACTAAGATAGCTGGTGAAATATCAATAGATGGTGGAAGAACTCTTAAAGATGCTATGATTGAAATGGACGGCAAGTGGGACGGTCAAAATAGATCTTGGGAAAATGCTAGAATAAAAGAGTGGGAAATGTTTAGCTACGTTTCTGAAATGCTAGCAAAACCTGAAAACTTAAGACAACTTAAAGATTCTAAGGCTTTTGAAAAATTTGATAATTTAATATCAAGCGAGGTTGGTGGCAAACTTAAACAAAATTACAATTTTAAAACTTATAAAGACGTTGTAAGGTTTTTTGGTGACTACATAAAGTCTGTAGAGCAAGGGACAAACTCTCTTGGAGTTTTAAAACATTTAGACGTAGTAATAGATAAAACTAAAACGGGCGAGACAGAAGCGCTTAGAGAGGCTTATGAAAAAGAAGGCATATCTGATAGTCAAGGCAAAAGCTTGGAGTCTAGAGATTTAACCGCTGAAAGAATGACCCTTGTTGATGCTAATAAAAAACTAGTCTTAGAAAAACCAGAAGGTTACAGAGAGAAAAATAAAGAAATATCAAGTAAAATAAAAGATATTGATACTTTAATAGAAAAGTCTAAAGTGAACGAAGACGCTATTGGCAAATACAAAGAAATAGAAACTTTAGAAAAAGAACTAGGCTCTAATGAATCCACAAGTCTTAGAAAATCTAAATCTTTTGAAACTCTTAGAAAAAACAATGAAGGAATACTTAATGATTTTGTTAATAGAAACTTTAAAGAAGTTCCTGGTTCAAGCTTAACAAAGTCTGAGTTTAAAAAATACGTAGAAAACAACGAGCTTTTAAAAATAGTAAACAGCTATAATATTAATTCTAAAGTTCCTTTTGGAGCGTACTTAAAACAAAATCTTTCAAAAAGGCTAGGAAACATATTAAAAGCTTTAGGTGTTGATATGAACAAAAAGCTTCAAACAGTTTCTAGAGATTCTGAAAGTTTTAACGAAGTAGAATTTTCTAATGAAACTGGTGTTGGTAGAGAAGTTGCTGGTGAAGCCAAAGGTATGCAGTTAATATATGAACTACCAATAAAACAACAAACAATAGATGCTATAGCTAAAAAAGCAAAAGGCATAGACTTTGAAGGTAAAGATTACAAAACTGTTGAAGATCTTGCTGCTGGAGAAACTAAAAAAATGTTTGGTAAGTCAACAAAAGATAAAGCAGCTTTTATAGCTGAAAACTGGAAAGCTCTTTATGAACTACTGCCTAAAAATTTAACTGAAACAACTGGTACTGCAACTGGTGTTGAAAATAGTTTAATGACTAGAAAGGTTGGTGGTAAATATGAAAATGTTTTCTATGAAAGCAAAGGTCAAACGGTTAAAATGAAAGATACTGGAGCTAAAACAGGTTCAGAGCTTAAACCTAAGATAAAATTAAATAAATCTGAGTTTCTAAAAAAACTAGGTATTGCTGAAAAGCTAGATGGAACTATTGATATATCTAGAGTTGATAGAAACGTTAAAACATCTGTTATTCCAGCGTTGATAAACCAAACAGGTAAAGCTATAACAAATCAAATTGTAAGAGCTGAGATAAAAAGAGCTGGTAGTGAAGGTTGGCAAAATTTAGTTAATGAAATAGGCTCTGGTAAATCAGAAGCTTTGCAAAGTAGAACTTTAGAAATTCAAGGTTTTAAAGATCAAGCTGTATTTTACAAACAAGTTCAAACACCTGTGTTTGCTGCTTTATTAAAAGATAATTTAAAAGATTTTAAAACTCAAAAACAAGCTCTAGTTAAAACTTTACAACAATACTTTAACAACTATAGAAAAAATAACTTTGACGTTAAGTCTTTAAACAATTTTGACATAAGCAATGCTGATTTAAAATCTATAGGAGAGCAGATGAGCAAAAGCTTTGAATACACAGAAAAAATAAACGATCCAAAAGGTAGAAAAAACAGTAAAGGTGAAATTATAAAAGTTGATAAGGTAAATAAAATTGCTGATATTACTACAGATTTTATAGCTTCTAAAGCTAGAAAAGCAATAGAACTACCTAACAGCCTAGAAGGTATTGATGCTCGCCTTGGACTTACAAGTAAGTTTGGTTTAAGTACAGAAGCTGATGTTATAAAAGCTTTAGACGTCACAAGCCTTGTTGCTAAAAAAGTAATGGAAGTCTATGGTAATGAAGCTTATGATATTTTTCTTGCTAGAGGTGAGAGTGGGGGTAGTGGTGTTGGTAAAGCTGGTAGCTGGGGAGATTTACTAGCTCAAAACTTAAAAGATGGACATAGATTTGCTTTGCACGAAGGTATGGAGCAAGCTGTAGAGTTTCACTCTGCTTTTAAAAGTAAAAAAGTTTATGATGGTCCTTTAAGCAAGAATGTTTCACGTCAAGGAAAAAAATCAGCTCAATTTAACGAACTAATAGATACTAAAACAGGAGAATGGAATATTAAAGCGTTAGAAAAAGCATATGAAAGTGGTGAGTATACTAAAAAGGTTTTAAAAACGGCTGTAGAAGCGCTAAGAGAAGGTTTTGACAAAGGAACAATATCTCACACCCAAGCTAGACAATGGGTTGAAATACACGCTGGTAGTATGCCTGGTTTAATAAAACTTTCTGCTTCTTTTGCTATTGTCCCAAACATGTCTGCTAAAGCCATGAAAAAAGCGTTTGGTAACAAGGCTTCTGACTACGTGTTAGAACATACTACTCCTGCACAATACATAAAAGCTAGAATATATGACTATATTTTAAACGGTACCGCGGCTAAAAAAACAGCTATGGATCTAAGCTTGAGAGACTATCATACAACTTTAATACCTGAAAAGCTAGATAAGATGGTTAACAAAACCTTACAGTCTGATTTACCTAGCTGGCATCTTCCAGGTATGGACCCAGTTAAATCAAGGTATTTTGAAGCAAACCACCCTTCCGACTTTAATATAGGTTTGAAATCTTTTGCTGGTGAAAACAAAGGCACTATTTATGATCACCACAAAAACCTTAGCATGTCTCAAAAACAAAAGCTAGGTAGGGATTTAAGCAATGTAAACAATCAGCTTTTTCCAAAATCTCTTAAAAAAGGAGCTGATGCTTTAAACTCTAAAAACTTAAAACACTTAGAGAACATAGACTCTGCAATGCAACAAGGTAGATTAAAAAACAAAAAAAGAAGAGGTATGTCTACTTTTGATTTTGATGAAACTGCTGGTATTAGTGATAATTTTGTTATAGCTACTAAAAAAGGTAAAACTAAAAAAATAGCATCTAATGAGTGGCCTGTTGTTGGAGAAAAAATGGTTAAAGAAGGTTGGAAAATGGACTTTTCAGACTTTAATAAAGTAACAAATGGTAGACCTGGACCTTTAATGCAAAAGTTAAAAAATCAAATTAAAAAGTTTGGTAACGAAAACGTGTTTATATTAACAGCTAGAGCGCCAGAAAGTCAAAAAGCTATATTTGAATATTTAAAAAGCGAAGGCGCTGAGTTACCTTTAAAAAACATAACAGGTTTGGGTAACAGCACTGGTGAAGCAAAAGCGTTGTGGATGCTAGAAAAGTTTTCTGAAGGATACAATGACATGTACTTTGTTGATGACGCTATGTCTAATGTTAAAGCCGTTAAAGATGTTCTTGGTCAATTAGATATTAAGTCTAAAGTTCAATTAGCTTTACAAAGTAGTAATTTAAGTAAAGATCTTAATAATATTTTAGAGCAATCTACAGGTACAGAGGCTTTTAAAAAGTTTAGCCAAGCTAAAGCACAGGCGTTAGGTGCTAGGAAAAATAAATATAAATTTTTTGGAACACCAGGTTCTGAAGATTTCTCAGGTTTAGTTACTTATGCTTTTGCTGGTAAAGGTAAAAAAGGAGAGGCTCATAAAAAGTTTTTTGAAGAAAAACTACATAACCCTTACAATAGAGCTTGGATGAATATTCATAGAAAAAAGCAAAGCATATCTAATGATTATAAAGCTTTAAGAAAAAAACACAATGAAGTTGTTAAAGATTTAAGTTTAAAGGTTGGCGATGCTTACACATTTGAACAAGCTGTTAGAGTTCACTTGTTTGACAAAGCTGGCTTTGAAGTACCTGGTCTCTCTAAAAAAGATTTTAAAATACTAACAGACGTTGTTAGAAAAGACGCTGATTTATTAGCTTACGCTGAGGGTTTAAGCAAGGTGTCTAAAACAAAAGAAGGTTGGATAAAACCTAAGGATTATTGGTTGTCTGAAAACATAACATCAGATCTTAATAATGTTGTAGATAGAGTTTATAGAAAAGAAGCAATGTCTAAGTTTGTGGAAAACAGAGAAGCAATGTTTGGTAAATGGCAAAACGGAAGGCTTGTTGGAGAAAACATGAATAAGATAGAAGCTTTATATGGAACTAAACATAGAGATGCTATGGACAACATGTTGTGGCGTATGGAAAACTTTACAAATAGAGCTCATGGTACTGACGCTACTACTGCTAAATGGATGAATTGGGTTAATAACGCTTCTTCAACAATAATGTTTTTTAATCAAAAGTCAGCAATGCTTCAAACTATATCTAACGTTAATTATGTTAATGGTAAGGAAAATAATCCTTTTGCAGCTGCTAAAGCTTTTGCCAACCAACCACAATACTGGAAAGATTTTTTACAAATAATGAACTCAGACATGTTATTACAAAGAAGATCTGGTTTAAAGATAAATGTAGAAGCAGCTGAAATAATAGAAAGAACTTCTGGTGGTAAAAACACAGCTGGTAGAGCTTTGTCTGTATTGCTTGAAAAAGGCTTTATACCTACTAAGTACGCTGATAGTTTTGCAATATCTTTAGGTGGAGCAACATACTACAGGAACAGAACTAAGATGTATCAAGAACAAGGTTTTTCTTTGAAAAAAGCTGAGGCAAAAGCTTGGGAAGATTTTTCTATGTTAACTGAGAAAACACAACAGTCTTCTAGGCCTGATCTTGTATCACAACAACAGTCTTCAGCTTTGGGTAGACCTATACTTTCTTTTGCAAACACTCCTATGCAAATGTTTAGAAGGCATAAAAGAAGAGTGCAAGATATAGCTAATGGTAGAGGTAGTATAGTAGAAAATGTTTTAAGCTCTGTTTATTATGGAGCAGTACAAACAATGATATTTTCATATCTTTCTAACGCTATGTTTGCTGTTGACGATGAAACAACAGATCCTGAAAAAGTTGAGTTTAACGATAAGAAAAAAACTAGATATACACAAACAATAGTTGATTCCTACTTAAGGGGTATGGGTACTGGTGGAGCTGGAGTTTCTGCAATAAAAAACGCTTTATTAACAACCGCTAAAGAAAGTGAAAAGCCAAATCCAAAATACTACAAAGGTGTTGTAGATCTTTTAAATGTTTCTCCACCAATTGGTTCTAAAGTAAGAAAGTTAATCAGTGCTGGTAACACTTACGCTTATAATAAAAGAGCTATTGAAAGATCTCCTTATTTAGCTTTAAGTAACCCAGCGGTACATGCTAACTCTCAAATAATATCTGCTTTTACAAATTTTCCAGCTGATAGAGTTGTTGAAAAAGCTATAAATTTAAGCGACGCTAGTAATTCAGATTATGAAAACTGGCAAAGAATTGCTATGTTTTTAGGTGTTAACAAATGGTCTATGGGATTAGAAGATGAATATAGAAACTACTTAAATAGAAAAACTAAAAAAAGAAAATCATCAGGACCTAGGTTGCCAAAAGCTCCAAAAGCTCCAAAGGCTCCAACTCAATAATAAAAAGTAAATATGATAAAAAAAATAGCAATAATAATAGCGCTGTGTATAGCAACAACAGTTGAAGCACAGGATTTTAAAAAAATATTTAAGTTTTCTACATTTTACGCAGCGGCTAATGGTGGTAACTCTATATCAGATGTTGAGGTGTTTTCTATTACTAATGGTTTAGAAACTTCCACTGTCGAAACTCCATATGACTATAACCTAGCTTTAGGCGTGCGTAAGATTGCTAGGTTTGGTTATGAAAACAAAGCACAAACGTTTTATGATGGTACAGAAAATTCTTGGTCCGATGGTGCTAGTATAGGTAAAGTGTCTGGTTTAGAGTTTTTATTTGAATTAGACTACAAGAGACAACAAGGCGTGGACTATTTAGATCAACATCACTTTGTGAGATATGTAGATGACAAGTACGTAATTAAAGGAGAATACCTAGAAGATGGTTTTGCAGATATTAAATACTTTGAGACATCGGAAAGATACAGATATAAAGTTAATGACAAATTATCGTTTAACGCTGGGGCAGTACAGAGACTATCCGAACCTTATGGGTACGATCCTCTAGCCGAGTGGATATTAGATAACGGTAATATAC
>Ga0209337_1002870_pt1 | contig 12277 bp, 29 predicted proteins | sample LinPmetageLP53_FD_184044 | JGI IMG/M metagenome (GOLD analysis project Ga0209337, IMG submission 184044) | Marine viral communities from the Pacific Ocean - LP-53 (SPAdes) (version 2) | ecosystem: Environmental > Aquatic > Marine > Oceanic | place: Pacific Ocean | collected 2010-02-08 | reverse complement strand
GTGTTGGTGCCTTTATGATGTTAGCACGTAAGTTCGATAGGATCGAGCACCAAGCACAAAAGCATGGTTGGGATATATTCGAGGCAGGTGAAGTCTACGTAGGTGAAGCAGGTCTACTCGATGATATTAGAGATTTACGTAGGTATTTATTATTAACTGAAGAACACATCTTAGACCAAACTGTAATGGACTCTATTATAGAAGAAGCTGAAGATGTAAATTACTCTGCAGAAGACGGCAGAGAGGAGGACTAAGATGGGATTTTGGACAAAATTTATTAACTTTATAACACCACCGCCACCTGAAGTAGACGAGGTAAAGAAAGCTAAAGTAATTAAACAAGCTGTGAAAGAAGCAACAGTTACGTTAAAACCTTTAGCCAAAGCTATTACTGATGGGGAAGTAGTTCCTGTTGTTAAAAAGAAAGCCGTACGTGCAAAAACAAAAAAAGGCAGATACGTAGCTGATGATAAAACTACTGCTGATTTTAACGAAGCTTGGGTAGGTGGTAAAGCTCCTGCAAAAAAACCAAAAGCTAAAAAAGTTAAAGTCAAAAAGAAGAAGTAATGCTACAAAGCTCTATGTTTACCCCTGAAAGTTCTTGGACAGTACCCGCAGTTTTTCCTCAGTTCTCTGATACGGAAACTATAGCTATTGATTTAGAAACTTATGATCCTCACCTTATGACGTGTGGTCCAGGATGGGCGACAGGTCGAGGTCACGTGGTAGGCGTAGGCGTAGCAACAGAAAATTGGAAAGGTTACTTTCCTATTCGTCATAAAGGCGGAGGCAATCTAGATGAAGGTTTAGTTTTGCGATGGCTAACAAATATGCTTTCTTCTACAAAACGAGAAGTTATCTTTCATAACGCACTCTACGATGTAGGTTGGTTGCGTAGAGAAGGCATTATAGTACAGGGTAAAATACTAGATACCATTGTTGCTGCTCCGCTTGTTAACGAAAACAGATTTTCGTACTCACTCGACAATTTAGGAGAGTTCTACTGTGATGAAAAGAAGGATGAGTCTTTATTAAGAAATGCTTCCCTTGCTTTTGGAGTTAATCCTAAATCAGAGATGCATAAACTACATTCTAAGTATGTTGGACCTTACGGTGAGCAAGACGCTGCATTAACTTTAAAGCTTTGGAATAAGCTAAAGATTGAAGTCGCTGAGCAAAACCTAGAAAGCATATTAGATATGGAATGTAGGTTGATCCCTTTATTATTAGAAATGCGGTGGAGAGGAGTTAGAGTTGATGAAGAGAAAGCTGAAACAGTTAGTAAACAATTATCTCTACAAGAACAAAAGATTATGGTAGAGATTAAAAGACAGTATGGTTCTGAAGTTAACCTTTGGGCTAACGCTTCTCTACAAGCGATCTTTGAAAAGAATAAAGTTTGGTATCCTAGAACAGCTAAAGGTATGCCTAGTTTCCAACGAGACTGGTTAGAGTCGCATGACCACGAACTACCTCAACTTATTGTTAAAGCAAGAAAGCTTAATAAAGCTAGAACTACTTTTATAGATAAGATGATTAAAGATCATTCGTTTAACGGTAGAATACACGCAGAAGCACATGCTATGCGTAATGATCGTGGCGGCACGGTTAGTGGTAGGTTTAGTTACAGTAACCCTAATCTACAACAAGTTCCTGCAAGAGACCCCGAGATAGGAAATTTAATCCGCTCATTGTTTATTCCAGAAGACGGCTGTCAGTGGGGTGTTTTTGATTACTCACAACAAGAACCTAGACTTACTGTTCATTACGCTGATCAAATGAAATTAACAGGTGCTCAAGATGCTGTAGCCGAGTATACAGAAAAGAATGCAGACTTCCATCAAATAGTAGCGGATATGGCAAATATACCACGTAAACAAGCTAAGACTATTAACTTAGGATTGAGTTATGGAATGGGTAAAGAAAAATTAGTTAAAGAACTCGGACTAGATGATATGGAAGCGGAAAATCTTTTTCAGCAGTATCATGCTAAAGTTCCATTTATACGTGCTCTACAAGATCAGTGTGCACGGGTTGCTATGGATAGAGGATATATAAAAACATTTGCGGGCAGACGTTGCCGTTTCGATTTATGGGAAAGTAGGTATGAACGCACTCTACCTTTGCCTCTTGCAGATGCACAAGAAAAATATGGTGATAATTTAAAAAGGTCTTATACATACAAAGCTCTGAATCGTTTAATTCAAGGCTCGGCGGCTGACATGACAAAGTTAGCTATGCTAGGTTTATGGGAGGAAGGAATAGTTCCTCACCTACAAGTCCACGATGAGGTTGACATCTCAATAGAGAACACAGAACAAGCCAACACAGTAACAAGAATAATGGAGAACTGTGTAGAACTTGCTGTACCCCTATTAGTGGATATGGAATTAGGTACGTCATGGGGCGAAACAAAGGAAATAAAAAGATGAAAGGTATCTCAGAAATAAAAGCAAAAGAAAATTCTATTAAGTACAGAAACATGTACGACAAATGGGCTAACGAAAAAACTACTCTTGAACAACTAGGTAAAGAGTATGACATAACAAAACAACGTATGTGGCAAATAGTTACACGTTGTAAACTCGGTGAAGGTGATTATTATTACGGGGTACAAATAGCACGTAACAAATGGTCAGAATTAAAGTCACTCTACTCGGATGTTGATCAAACACAACGAGCTTTTAATGAATGGTTAAAAGAAAGAGACGTAAAATTAACCGCAAATAACCAAAAAGTTGCTCCGCACACAGGATGGAATTGGTAAGCTATAAAAAGCTCGATTTACAAAAAATCGGGCTTCTCAGACGCCACAGGTTAAACGATCTAAAGGTAACTAAGGGCTTAACCTTAGTTAAGTATCGGATTAATTAGAGACTTTCTATTTTAATTGTAGTGCTTTACTTTGGCAGTTATCTCCTTTACCCTATTTAAATGGCTAAAAGAAAAACGAAAAACCAATTTACGACACCTCATAAAAAATTAGGGATGACTCCTAGAACAATGGTGAGTGAAAGTTCTATAAAAACGACTGAAAGTTTTGTAACAGGTAGTGGAGCTTTTGTAATTGATGATTACGCAATAGATCCTGATATATTTGCAATCGCTGAAATCAATCATGAGCTTCAAATAGAAGCTAGAGGTGAATATGAAGCAAGAGTAGTATTTGATGGGTTAGCAGAATTCCAGAAAGTTTACAATGAAAACCATTCAGAAGCTTATGGTAATAAATATGGCAGAGCAAACTACCATAAAAGAAAAGATGATCCAATTTTTAAAGAAAGGAATAGAAAAGCTTGTGAAACTTACAATCGAAAAAATAAAGAAAAATTAAAAGCTAAAAGAAAAGCAAGTTATTCTTATATTAAACAACCTGATTTATATAAACATGAAAAATGGCTAAAGAGAAAAATCTCTGGCTCTTAATGAGAACCAATCTACCTCAGATCCATTTACAAAGGATTGAGACAGGTATGACAGGAGCAGGTGTTCCTGATGTTAACGGCTGTGCTAAAGGCAAAGAGTTTTGGGTAGAGTTAAAAGAAATACATTCAGGTAACGCACTTACTCTACGCCCTATGCAAATATCATGGTTAGCTAAACGAGCATCGCACGGTGGTCAAGTATTTGTTATGGCTAGGAAACAAGATGAGATCAAACTCTACCATATAGACAGTATTACAGGTATTCAAGAATTGGTTAAAGAAGGCTACAAATCTGAGGCTCTTGTTACTCTAAAGATTCCTTACGATTGGGACGCTCTTGCTACTGCTTTACTTTCGTAACTTTGGTACCTATAATGGTCCTAGTAGTAATAACGCTACGACCATTATTTATAGAAAGGAGAAATATATGGCACATGAAGTAGAAACGATGGCTTGGGCAGGGAACGTACCTTGGCACGGGCTAGGTGTTGAGGTTGATTCAAACCTTACACCATTACAAATGCAGGAGGCAGCACAATTAGACTGGACAGTTAGTAAACGTCCAAGCTATACGTTAGATGCACCTGAGTGGAGCGAAGATGTAGGGATGATCCAAGCGGAAAATACCTATCACATTGTTCGTGATTCTGATAACCAAATATTATCGCATTGCGGTAGAGATTATATCCCTATCCAAAATGCTGATGTATTTAAGTTCTTTAAAAACTTTACGGATGCTGGTCACATGACTATGGAGACGGCGGGTAGTTTAAAGAATGGTGGAGAAATTTGGGGTTTAGCTAAAATCTCAGAAGACTTCGAACTGGCGGGAGACGACCTTATAAAAGGTTATCTTCTTATTAATCAACCCCATATCGTTGGTAGAGCGATGACCATTAAGCTAACGCCTATCCGAGTTGTATGTAATAATACGCTTACGATGGCTTTACAACATGGTGGAACCGCATCTTTCCGTATGCCACACGTTAAAGAGTTTGGTAGCGACGTTATACAAGCTGCAGAAGAAGCTTTAGGCTTATCTGCATCAGCTATGACAGAGTTTAGAAATAACGCTACTCTACTTTCTAAGACAAAAGCTAAGCACTCTGATGTACTTGACTATGTTAGTGAGATATACCAGCCGTTAATGATTGCTGATTACAGACGTGATCAACTACTCAGGTCGGAAGGTAAACTAGTAGGTATACAAGAGCCACTAACGGAGAAACTTAATAAGTTCCCTTCATTAGTAATGGAAGCTTTAGATCGTTCTCCAGGAGCACATCTGAAATCTGCTAGAGGTACGTGGTGGGGTGCATTAAATGCAGTTACCTACGTTGAAGACCATTTACGTGAGTCACAAACAGCAGGCAATGCTCTACATAGTGCATGGTTTGGTGCGGCAGCAAATCGTAAAGGCAAGGCGTTAGCGTCAGCTATCACGAGAGCTGCATAGTGGAAGGCGACAATCCAAAAACGTATTTCTTAGACGCAGAAGTCTTAGAAATGATATGGGTTGGTTTATACGAGTCAGGTCAGGACGAACTGGCTCGTGTATTATCTGATTCTATGATAGACCAAGGATTACAAGAACTAACAAGTATTAAAGATACTTCGCTGATCGTGATGTTTTGGAAAAATTATTTAGAAGAAAATAATTTAGTAACTTTTAAAGATACCAAGGAGGTACATTAATGGAAGTTGTAATTGATAAGGGAATTCCGCTCCCGACTGATATGCGGAACGAGTTGAAATATCCTTTCGATAAATTAGATATAGGCGACTCTATCTTTTTTGTCATCGGAGAGGAAGACAATGCTAATCGTATGAAGAACAGGCTTGCACAAGCTACTCGAACGTTTGGCAGAAAACAAGAACCAGAAAGACATTTTGTAATTCGTTATCGTTTAGAGAACGAAATATCAGGAGTTAGGGTCTGGAGAAAGGATTAAGTGTCGCTTATCTGCCGTTCGTAATACTGCTTTACTTTCGAACGGCTGTTAGGCATACTTGTATTTGGTTGCTACCGAAAGGTAGCTTTATTAAAAAATAAGAAAGGAGAAAGATATGCGAACAGCAACATCTACGCCCTCTAAAAAGAGAGCACCCATTGCAACTACGGTAGTTGCAAAACCTTTAAGCAAGGCTAAAGTGATGGCTATACCCAAACCTATAAAATCAGGTAAGGGTTCAGCTAGAAAGCTTTACAAGTTCATAGGAACTTTGCCTGCACAGAAGGGTTTTACACCGCAAATGTACTCGTTAATTAAGACAGTATCTGAAGCTAAGAAGAGTGAAATAGACTCTACTAGTTTTACTGCTCAAGATTTAGTTGCATTAGCAGTGAAAAATGGCGTTCTGACTACAGGTCAAGATCCCCTAAGAATCTTCCGATTCTACAAGGATAGACTTGTTAAAGAGAGCTATTTTACAGAGGTGTAATTAATAAGGTGCATAAGGAAACTTGTGCACCTATTTTATTTTAGGAGATAACTATGAAAATACAGTTAGAAAAAAGAGATGGGTTAGTACATAACACTAACTTGACTATATTAGCGAAAGCGTTATATAAAGCATTAGATAAAAACGATTTATTACATCAAAATACTGATGATTTTATGGTGATAAATACAATTTTTGATACTGTACAAGAATTACCATGGATGGGAATTAAAGATGAATAAAGACGATGTACACCTCTTGCTATTAGCGTGGTTCTTGGTAGTGCTTTACTTTGTTATTAGTCCCCTTTAAACTAAACTTATAACTAATTAAGAAAGGAGAAATGTTATGAAGAAAGATAGAACTTTGCCGAAAGGCTTACAAATACTCGACGCTGAACCAGTAGAAGTTGCAAACCCGTACACTGGTGAAAAAGTCATATTACAACCAGATGCCGTAGCCGTTTACGATATGATCAAAGGCTGTGAAGCCATGAAATTATACGACGACTTACGTGTGGGTCTTGATTGGTTTAGAGTTAACGAGCCTAGAGCCTATATGGCTTTACTAGACTAGGAGAAATGTTATGAAAGATGAAAAATATACTTATTACGCAACCGAACATTCTGTTGACGTTAGGAACTATAGAATAGAGTCTGATAGGCAATTAACTCAGGACCAAATACAATCAGCTATTTGTTTGAATGATATTCAAAGACCACAACATGTTGTTACAGCACAGGGTATTACAACTACCTATACAGGCACTGATTACGGTGACGATAGTCAGTTCGTTATTAACGAAGGTGATGTAAAGGAGGATGAAAATGCCAAATCATTGTTTTAATAGAATTACTATCAGCGTAGGAGATGCTGATAGTCAGAATTTAGCAGTGCTTGTTGATTCACTTAAAAGTGATGAAGAAGATACTTGTTTTGACCTAAATGCGATTGTTCCCAAGCCCCCTGAGTTAGAAAATATAGGATGGGGTGAGGCTAAAGAACTTAATGATATCGTTAGTGCTAAATATAAACGAGATTACGGAGCTGATAATTGGTACGATTGGCGCGTGTTGCACTGGGGTACTAAATGGAATAGTTACAACTCTGAAATAATAGAGCAAAACGATGATTATATAGTTTATACATTTGATACCGCATGGGGTCCGCCAACGGAAGCTATAGAAGTGTTACGCGAACAATGCCCTGATTTCGATATCGAAGGCTTTTACGATGAGCCAGGAATGCAAGTAGCAGGATATTATTAATGAGTAAGCTCTTTACCCTGCTTTATAATCGTTATTATGGTATATATACTATACGTATATTAAAAGGATATGGCGTTCATTAATTTAGACGCATATCCAGTTGTAGAAGGTTTTTATAGTTTACCTTTTACAACATTAGGAAAAGTGATAGCTACTTCCTTAACAATATGCTATCAACTGTGGCTAGTGCTTGATCAATGGAACTACGCGTATATTGAGCCAAAGCCACCCTATTTTGTAGTGAAAGACGAGCCTATTATAAAACCCTTAAACGTGGTCATAGGTTGAAGGTTACGATGAGTGCTAGAAACCGTCGCGTAACTCACTACAAATTCAGTTTTATAACTAAGAAAGGAGAAATATATGGATGAGCGATTGATTGAAATGTTAATTAAACGTATACAACGTTTAGAAGAACAAGTTGCGTTGTTAAAAAACGACCAACATGTGATAGGTGTTATGTCTAGTTTTATGCCAAGAGCGGAGGTACAAGATGCTGACATTGAAACAGATTAAGCAACAAACATTACCGCATATCATAGACTTAGCCTTCGATAGATGGGGTTCTTATGTAAATGATACTTCTGTGATAGAAGCTCATGAGTGGGTAAGTAAAGTTATTTACGACTTCCATCGAGTTTACGAACCTTTTACAGAAATTACTAGAAAAGATGTTGATCACTTTTTACAACTATGGGTAGACCATTACGTAAGAGATGACGCACCTGCTGAACCGCACGACTCTTGGGGTGCACCAATGGAGAATGTACTATGAGCGGCAATTATGAACTAGATTTCGGGGCTGGATATAACAGTAGTAATTCTATTGCGATTATATGGTGTATAGACGATGTTAGACATCAGCTTGAAACACTTAACGAAGATGAAGAAATTAATCTAAAACTTACTGATGATGACTGTATGGAAATACTTGGTCATGTAGAAAATAATCACGAGGCTTGTTACGGATTAACTTGGGACAATATATATAACGCTATTGAATATTGTTTCGAAGATGAGATAGAGGAAGCGAAAGCGCAAAATAACTTAAAGGAGCAAGAATGATGATAGATAAATTTACTATAACTATTAAATGCCCTGCTACAGGGAAAGATATCGATTTCGATATTCATAAAACTAAAGATTATGATTGGCATTTATACGATAAACGTATTGATTCAGGTTCGTTTTCTATATGGGGAGATTGGAAAGATGCTGTTAAACATATTTTATCGATTACTCCGAACAAAGTATACGAAACTACTTACGATAGACACGAAAGGCAAATGCAACCTATTAGAGATGCACAAGCCAAAGTTAACAAGCAAGATTGATGATACGTGTCTTACAACTCTTGCTGTTCGAGTACTGCTTTACTTTGGGCTTTTTCGTATTTATACTATAGCTTGTTATTATAAATACTATTAGAAAGGAGAATTTTTATGAAAGATGACATAATTGTAACTAAAAGTTTCGGAGCAAAAGAGCTTCAGGAACTTACAGGTATCGAACCTGCGATTAATGCTGACGGATCTACTATGACTTTTGAAGAGTTTGTAGCTAGAGAAGAGGCGAAGAGAGAAGAAGCGAAGAAAGGAGAATTTTTATGAAAGAATTTACGGTACAAACAGAGCATTTACTTTACACGGTGAGCTACAAAGACTCTAAAGGCGGATTAGGTAGTGAGTATTACAGTATATACATTGGTAAAAAAATGCGACATGTGTGTGATATTAAACATTTATCAGATGTACTTAGCGAGATCAACTTTTATGAAAGACAGATCTTAGGTAAGGGTATCAAGGAATATGCTGATTGGGATAGCAAGTTAGAGGTGGTCGCTAATGATAAATAAATGCAATCTATGTGACGACCAGATACCTGAGGGCAGGAGAGCTCTAGGTTATGTGACTTGTTTGGTATGTGGGGAAGCCGCAGCCAGTGATTTAGCAGAACGTCGAAAAAAGCAGAGTGCACCAGCTTATAACAAAGGTGCATACCAATATATAACTATTAATGATGTTAAAAACATCGGGAGATAACTATGAGTAAAGAACAATTTTTTGAATGGTTGTACGATACTTGTCCTATAAGGTGGACTGCATTAAAAGATGACTTAGGGAACACAACAATTAAATTTAAATATGAGGTAGATAATGAGTAAAGTAACTAATTTAAAAGATCGCAAATGTAGTATATGTGACGGACATATCGAACCTTTACGTAATGATAAAGGTGACGTTGTATGGGAAGGAGGTAATAACGCCCAACCTATTAACGACGGCAGATGTTGTAGCGAATGTAACTATACAGTAGTGCTTGCAGCACGATTAGAGGCTATGGGTGTATGAACATAGAGGATTGTAAAGATAAACTATTTAACGCATTAGTTTTATTAAATCATGGCGACTCGATGGAGTTTGAATCGATGACACTCTATCGATTAGAAAATAAGTATTTGATGCTCGACAAAAACGTTCTTCCGAAACAGGAGTACCGACTTTACGAGTGGAGCAAATCTAGTCAGGCAATAATTAATGCATTAACAGAACAAGATATTAAAGAATGGTCTTTACGAGTTTTCTAGCTATGATAAATATTTTTCTTGGTAATAGACATTTAATAAGAGTTTTACCTAATTTTGTAACAGATCAAGAATGTGATCATATTTTACTTAAATCATTACCAACTTTGGCTGCTTCTAATGTTGTTAGTAACGATGGTATGGGAATGAAACATGAAGGTAGAACAGGTTCAAATACTTGGTTGCCTACCAATACTGACTCTACTATACAAGAAGTTGCAGATAGATTGTCCGAAGCTGTTGGTATCCCTTTAGAAAACTCAGAAGATTTTCAAGTAGTTCATTATACAGTAGGTCAACAATACGATTACCATTTTGATTCTTTTAATAAAGACGAAGATCCACAATTTAATGATAGCTATATGGAAGGAGGTCAACGAATTATGACTGCGTTAGGTTTTTTAAACGATGTACCTAAAGGTGGAGAAACAGGATTTAGGAGATTAGGAATTAATTTTCAGCCCAAAAAAGGCACTGTTATTATATGGTATAACGTCAAAACACAGACTACTAAAGGAGAGCCTCTTGAACGAGAGCCTCTATCGGAACATGCAGGATTACCTGTTTTAGAAGGACAGAAATACGCGTTTAACCTTTGGTTTAGAGAAAATAAATTTCCCCGATAGTCCCTTGCGTTTTGGTAGCCGTCTACGGCTGCTTTATTATCGGTTTGCTGGTAGTTATAATAGGTTAAGGGTTAGCGTAAGATTAACCCGTAACTATAGAAAGGAGAATTGTATGAATATAAATACTAAGCTGACAGAAGCTTTAAAAGAAAAAATGGATAATACTAAAGAATTAGTAGACGTTGTTAGAAAGAATCATAATGAATTTGTAGATTATTGGGCAGTTTGTTACTCTGCTGACTCGTTTAATCCGTATAGTTTGTTTTCACCTAATCTGAGGGGTCGTTCTTTGGATTTTAATCCGTCGGAGTTGTATAACAATCACTACAAAATCTGGGAGTCCTACTCTACTAGTCCAGCCCCGAATGGTTCTTATGAGTGGTGGTCTAGTGGAAATATTGAACGTCTGCCTAATAAAGATTCTTTCGATGTACCTGCTGAGTTTAATGACGGTCTTATGTTTTTAAGTTTGACTCACGGTGAAACTTATGGCAATAATGCTTTGTTTATACCTACTAGTGTATTAGTTGGAAAGAATGAAGATTTCTATGAAATTCTTAAAGATTTCTCTCCTAAGGCTAAAAGTAATGGGGTCGAATGTTTTCCTACTAAATATTATACTGAAGCTTTTGGCTTAGCTAACCGTATGCGTCCAGAGGTGACTCATGCTGTTGTTCTTTGGTCCGCTAATGAAGATGGTGATAGAGATATCGAAGTGCGTTGGGTGCGTGATGATTTATCCTCTAGTTATGACAGTATTGGATTTATAACTCCCTCTGATGTTTTTGATTATCTGTGGGATGGTTTGGAGATCGATCCTAATTGTTATTATGGCTCGTAGGTTGCTTTATTATCGGGTTGCTGGTAGTTATAATATAGGTAAGGGCTAATACGGGATTAGCCCTAGAAACTATAGAAAGGAGAATTATATGGAAGAATACAAAAAAAGATGCAAAGAGTGTTGGACTGTTACCGTAAGTAGCGAGCCGTTAGAAAACGGTGAGCCGTGTGAAGCCTGTGACTTATTAGAGTGCGTGACTGAAAAGTCTTATTTAACCGATTACTGGAAACCTTTTCCAGACTCAATATAGGAGATATTATGAGTGAATTTATAAAGACGGGTTGTGATGATATAGAAATATCTACAGGCGATAGCCCACAGCGAGTTGAAGATATATACGAGCCAATGGATTATTTGACTGAAATTATTTATTCGAAAGACGTAGGTAGTTTTAAACAAGAAGTTGTCAATGCAGACGATATGGAGTTAGGTCGAATTACCGAGCCATCTGAAGTTTATGTTCATGTTGAGACGAATGATTTGTATAACTATATACATTTTGAATATGCGGGAGGCACGGGGTTTACTCTACGAATGCCTGTGTTGGTTCATAATGCTAGAAAGGAGAATGTATGAAAATAAATAACGATGGATGGGCGAGCATAAATACTACTGAGATTATAGCGGAGATCAAAAATGTCATCTCCGATGGAAAAGAACAAGATAGAGTAGTTGATATCATGAGTAATTTGCTGCTCGGACAGACACAGGTAGGACATTACTTTTACGAGATACATTCAAATATCCTTGATTGTGAGGCTATAACGGAAGAGATTGAAAACACGGAGAGCGACCCCATGTATACAGTATACGATTCTTCTTGGTTATTGGATAACCCTAGTAGTGGGTATAACTGTATTAATCTATTCTATGGTCCTTGGGATGATGCTCGTGAGTTTCGTAATAAATATGTAGTGTTGTCTATGAATGGTTGTAGTGGCTCTAGTGCTCTCAGTGAGTATTATAAATGGACAGTCAAGGGCTTGTAACCGTGCTTTATTATCGCTTTGCTGGTAGTTATAATATACCTAAGGGTAAATATTAGATTTACCCTAGAAACTAAGAAAGGAGAAAGATATGAAAGAAACAAT
>Ga0209337_1002865_pt1 | contig 12283 bp, 4 predicted proteins | sample LinPmetageLP53_FD_184044 | JGI IMG/M metagenome (GOLD analysis project Ga0209337, IMG submission 184044) | Marine viral communities from the Pacific Ocean - LP-53 (SPAdes) (version 2) | ecosystem: Environmental > Aquatic > Marine > Oceanic | place: Pacific Ocean | collected 2010-02-08 | reverse complement strand
GCTTATCAGGTTACTATGCTGATGTAATGTTTGAAAACGATTCTAAATTAAAAGCTGAATTATTTTCAGTTAGCTCGGAAATAACAGAAAGTAGTAAATAATAAAATAAAAAATGGATAAAATTATAAGAACATTTGATTTAGATTTATCTAACATACCTTCTAGTGGTGAAAGTAGAAGCTTTACAATAGCGGGAGATATAGAAGCTAAATTTACTTTAGAAATAAAAGATAATACAACTAATTATTACTACAACTTTTTTACAAATACTTTTCAATTAGCTGCTTATAGATTAGATGCTTCTTTAGATAGTGGAAGTTACAATGGTTATATAAATTTCCCTTCAGTTACTGGTAGCAGCGATAGGTATGATATTAATTTGTTAGCTAAACACGGGACAAAACACGCTAGATATAGAGAAGTTAGATTTGCTGATGGCACTGTAGATATAAACTCATCAAAAGGTTCAAATTCTTTAATGTTGCAAAAAGTAATATACCAATATTCTTCTTTAACATTATCACTGCAAGGACTTTCACAAAACTCAACTGTATTAGGTGCTTTTTCTATAGATACTATTACTTTAGATAGAAACAAAAGCGCTAAAAAATCTTTTTCTATAACAGCCACGGCCCCTTCTCATGTTTCATATTCTATAAGAAAAGCAGTTGAGTCTCAAGATGCGTTAGCTTTAATTACAACTACAGTTGATAATGGCTCTCCAGAAACTTTACCAGGAGAAGATATATATCCAGACGTAACTAGCACGGACACTGTTGATGGTGATTTCACAGCTGGAACTGCTACTCAACTTGTTTTAGACACCGATGTTGTGGGTAATATAGCAGTTGGAGACAAAATAACTATAGCAACAGCTGATCTAACAGATACTGTTGATGGCGCTGTTTCTAGCGGCGTTAAAGTAGTTATGGACAACAACGTTGCTACAAAAATGGCTGTTGGTGATAGAGTAACAGCATCACTATCAGGCGTTGCCTTTGGACCGTTTAATGCTAAAATTATTACAGTTGCAGCTTTGAATCCAGATGGCGACAACGCTAAAGAATTTTCACTATCAGAAGCGGTGGCCTTAGATGATGCGGTGGTATTAACTTTTACACCTAAGTGTAATAGAGAAACATTCACCGTTGCGGCTTTAAACCCTGATGAAGATAATGCTAAAGAGTTTTCTTATATAGATAATGCCGGTGGAACATCGTCTAGGCTTGGTCTTAGAGATGGTGCTACTTTAAGCTTTAGTAACCAAAAAAATAAAAAATGGTTAGTAGCTGATATTAGTAGTTTTCAAAATAATTCAGAAGTAAGTGGCGCTAATATAGTTGCTAACACAAGAAGTTCTAATTACGAGCAAACTACTATTGTAAATGAAAACACTATAAACGAACAAACAATAACAAATTATAGCGCACCTTTTAAATCAGCTGAAAATAAAAAGCCAACAGTAAGTGAAGGCTTAGTTACAGCACAGCCTGGTTATGTTGTTTTTGATACACCACAAACTTTAACTCTTAAGAATACTACAGTAACAACTTTAGGTTATAATGAATCTTCTATATCAAGTATTTATGATTACAATGTTCGTTTTACGAATTTAGCCATAGCGCTAACACCGGTGACAACTACCACAACAGCTGTTGTTACTAGTAGTGCAACAGTTCCAGTTGCGTCTGTAAATGGAGTGCTACCAGGAACAACTACTATTAGCGGTATAGGTATAGACGCTAGTGTGGCTGATCCAACCGTTAGTAGTAGAAATGTTACTAGCGGAACTGGTAATATAGTATTAAGCGCTGCGCAGACACTAGAAAGTGGTATAACCTTAACTCTTGGTAACACTGGCCAAATTGCAACTATAACTGGTGATATAGAAGTGGTAAGAGCAGGTACAGCCGATCAAGTTATATATTTTGATTTAGAAAAGCTGCTTACAACAACATAAAGTAAAAAAACAGTGAAAACTGTGATAATAATAAAGTAAAAACAATTAAAAAAATATAATATGGATCCGGTAACAACACAAGCTTTAATTGGAGCAGGCGCTACTTTACTTAGCGGTATGTTTGGTAGTAGACGAAGAAGGAGACAACAAAGAGAAGCTAAGGCTCAATATGAAGAAATGAAAGCGGCTTATGAAGGTTTAGACGCTAGTAATATATATGCTGATGTTAAAAATCCATATGAAGGTATGGAGAACACAATGGAAGATCTACGTGTTAATACACAGCAAGCAGATTTTATGGCTCAACAAGGTTCTCAAGTTAGGGCTGATATACTTGGTGGTTTTAGACAGGCAGCGGGTGGTAGTGGCATAGCAGCATTAGCACAGTCATTAGCAAATCAACAAACACAGCAAGCAGCACAAATGTCGGCATCGATAGGACAACAAGAGGCTGCAAATCAAAGAGCATCAGCAATTCAAGCTGGTAGAATACAACAATTAGAAAGAGGTGGCGAGTTCCAAGCTCAACAAACGAGATTATATGGTGAATCACAAGCTAGAGCTTTGGAATACCAAAAAACCGGAACTATGTTTGGTATGGGCCAACAAAGATTAGCTGGTGCAAATAGAGCTGTAGCACAAGGCCAATCACAAATAGCAGCTGGTATAGGTGGTCTTGCTGGTGCTTTTGCTGGTGGAACATTTGGTGATTTCTTTGGGGGAGCTGGTACTAACGCTATTTCTAGCGGTATCAGCCTTGATAGCGCAAACGTTATAACTGGACCTAAAATAGGTGGTGTAGGCCAAACGGTTTTTAATACTTACGATAATAATTTAAATTACAACCCAAACACTTCTTTAAATATGTTTAACAAATCACCACTTACACTTTAGACTATGGCAAAAAAACAACAACCAAAATTATCATATGGCCCTAATATGGGTTTAATAGCAGGTGAAGCTCAGGTAGCTCAATCAGAAGCTAACTTAGGAAATGTAGTTGGTGCTTTTGCCCAAGGTTTTCAAACTGTATTTGGGGCTATACAAAAAGAAGAAGAAGAAAGAGCCGCTAAAATGGAAGCTTATGCAGCTGAATTTCCAGGTTTAGAACAAATGAACTTTATGGCTAATGCCACTAACAAACAGGTGGTTACAGATTTTTTAAACACAAAAAGAGACGAATACAGCAAACTAGCCGCAACTTATGAAAAAACAAAAGATAGAGGCGTAAAAGACAAAATGGAAGCTATTAAGTTTTCTATAGCCAACTTAGATGATCAAATAAAAGTATTTAACGAAGATAAAAAAGAGTATAGAACTGCTTTTGATGAAAACCAATTAGCGGATCCTCAAGTTTTTGATAAAGATTTTTATACAAATATATTTACTAACAATTCTAAGTTTAGTGTAGCGGAAAATGGCGATATAGCCTTTGATATTAGTGGTAAAAAAAATAAATCTAATTTATACAAGGATCACGCTGGTAATTGGCTTCCTAGTAATAATATTAGCGAAAGTTTTGCTCTTGAAACTTATGGTAAAGCAGTTGCAAGCGGTGAAAAAGGCAATGCCTTTTATAGAGATGCTACGTATAGAGCCCTGCTTAATAATTTAAAAGCAACTGGTAACGATGGTTTACAAACTTTTGTTACAACAGATTTAACTGGTGATGATAGTGATTTTACTTTTCAACAGCAGTGGGCAAGTGGTTCTCTTGACGATAAGTTTTACAAGAGTCGTGGTGAAAAAAATAAACAAAATGATTCTTCTTGGATGTTTGATAATAAAAACGCTGGTGAACTTAGAAAATTAGTTGCTGATTATTATACAGATGTTGTAGAAGATGGTTATGATACGGGTAAGAAAAACTATAAAGATCCTAATGATCCTGATAATAATGGCTTTGATCAGTTAAACCCGTTTGGATACAATGCTGATAAAAAATTATTTGTAGATGGAAGAGCTATAAACAAAAGCGGTAAAACTAGAAATGACGAAAGAAGAAACGTAATGGATATAGTTAATACCGGTGAAGATGGTAGAAAATTTGTAGGTATTTTTGGAGATTATACTTGGAATAAAAATGAAGGCAACTGGATGTTAGACGATAAAACAAAAACAACTTTAGATTTAATGGATGAAGAAGCACTTTTTTACGCAGGAGGAGATTTTGAAAAAGGTTTATTTTCAAAACAAGAAGAAGAATCTTACACTAAACAAATTTCTTTTTCAGACTTTAAAAACATGACACTAGAAGGAGAGAACAACACTCCTAGCTTTGATGATTTATTTAGTCAAATAAAAACTGCTTTTGATAATAAAAACAAATCTACTAAAGGCACCGATGTGAGCGCTAGAGTTGGTGGTAATAATAAGTTTATTTACATAACTGGAACCGATGGTGTTGAAAAAAAGTTTAAATTTAAACAAAGTGGTTCTAACATCTTTTTATTGACTGGAAAAAATGAAGATTCAAGAAACGAAGGCACAAAAAATTTAAATGATTTAATAAAAGCTGTAAACACTGCTTTGGGCTTGGCAGATCCAAACGCAATAGATCCAGACTTAGTAATAAAGGATTAGTAATAAAATAAAATAATATGTTTGAAATAAACGGTAAAAATTTTTCTCTTGAGCAGCTACAACAAGCTGCTAACGCGCAAAACATGGAGTTTGATTCATATTTACAAAAAATGAAACAACAAGGCCTTGTGGAAAAGCAAGCCGGCTCGACGGGAGACCCGACGATGAGTCAAAACAATATGGGGTCACAATTGGACAGTGGTTCATCGGAATCAGTAAGTTGGTTTGATCAAACTTGGTTTGGTAGAGGTATAAAGGCTGCTAGCACAACTGGTGAGGCTACAGATTTAATGTCTGAAAACTTTTCTAATATAAGCGCTGAGTCTATACAAGAGTTTATGAAAGCTAAAGAAGGCGAAGCTAAAACTTACGTTGAATCTGAACGTATGAAAAAGTTTCAAAAGCAATATGTTGAAGAAGGTAAAACATGGTCTGCTTTTTTTAGAGGTGTAAGAAAACAACCTGGTTTATTACCAGAATTATTTGTACAATCATTAGGTACTCAAGTTGGTACATTAATAGATTCTCCTGGCGCTTCGCTGGCCGCCGCAAGTACTGGTGCTGCAGCTGGTGGTGTTATTGGGGCTGTACCAGGCGCTGTAGCTGGATTTATGGGTGGCTTAGCAACTTCAATGGAAGCTGCTTTAACTTTTGGCGAATTAATAGAAACAAGATTAAAAGAAAAAAATCAAGAGTTTACTGATGAAAATATAAAAGCTTTATTAGAATCTGAAGGTAGAGAAATAAGAAACAGAGCTTTAGGTAGAGGTTTAGCTATTGGCGCTATAGAAGGTTTTAGTGGTGGTTTAGCTGGCAAGGCAGCTGTAGCTACTAAAGGAGCAGTTCAAGCAACTAGAGCTGGTAAACTAGGTAAGACAGGTATTTTAGCCGCTAGTGCTTCTGGTGTTGCTGTTGAAGCTGTAGGTGGAGCAACAGGTGAAGTGGTAGGTAGAGTTATAGCTGGTCAAGAAATGGATGCTGCTGAAATTGGTTTTGAAGCTATAACAGGTACTGTAACCGCACCTATAAATGTTTTAACCGCATTAAAATCTGCAAAGCAACCTACATACAGATTGAACGGTGAAAAAGTTACTTATAACCAAATGAAAGATTTTGTTGATACAGCTGACGATATAGATGTTGCTAAAGCTGATATTCAAATGCGAGACGATTACACTGGTCTTGGTAATAAAGCTAAAGCAAAACAAGAGGCAGCTGAGAAAATGATAGAACTTTCAGGTGATGTTGCAACACAACAAGAAGTTAAAAAAGCAAAAGATCTCAATAAAATAGCTGCCACTATAGAGTTAGCAAAACAAGGCAAACAAATAGGTAACGTTAAAGATGCTTTTGCTGTTGAAAACAATGAAGAAGCTACGGCTGCTTTTAAAAAATTACAAGATCAATATGGTAAAGACGTTATAAAAGACCAAGACGTTACCGATGCTGATGGATTTTTTGTTCCTACGCCTGACGGTAACGTAATAATAATAAATAAAGAGATAGCTGCTAAAACTGGTCAAATCAACGTTGGTGGTCATGAACTTTTACATGGAATAGTGCAAGAACACTACAATAGCCTTGGAGATGGTAGTGAAGCTCAAATAAAGTTTATTGAAGACTTTAAAGGCACTATATCTAAAGAGTCTTTAGATTATATACAAAACATAATTGACGCTAGAAATAAAGATAGAGTTGATAAAAAAACAGGCAAAACTATTAAGGGTGAGGGTATAACTTCTTATAGCGATGAATACCTAACTATATATTCAGATGGTATTGTTAAAAAACAAATAAGTTACAACGAAGGTATATTTACTAAATTTAAAAACTTTTTGCAAAATATATTTAGAAAGTTTGGTTATAATAAAGAGTTTGGAAGTGGTACGGCTACTTATAATTTCATGCGTGATTATAACAAAAACATCATGGAGTTTAATAAAATTAGTCAAAGAGCTTTAGACGTTGCTGGTACTAAAGCTGTTGCTGGTGATGCTAGTTTGTCTGTATCAGGTTTTGATCAAAATGAAGTTGCTGAAGATCTTGGCTTAAAAGAAACAACAGCCGGTATTGTAGCTAGAAATACAGAAATTGAAAATACAATATTAGAAGAAGGTATAAAAGACAAAGAAGGAAATATAAAAGCTTCGCCTGCACAACAAAGAAAACTAGCAGAAAACAATTTGCCAAGAGCTTTTGCACTAGCAAAACAAGCTGCTGGAAGAGCTAAAGATCTTACGCTAGACGACGCTTTAAAAATAGATGATGTAATGGAGTTTTACAGTGAGTATAGTTTAAAGCTTACTGAATTAGCTAGAACGTACAAAGCACAAATGACAGATCCTAAAACCGGTAAGATTGTAAAAGTACCATTTGGCGCTTATATGAATAGTCTTTTACCTTTGAAATATTCTGGCATTTTAGACAAATTAAAAAGTAAAGTACAAACAACTAGTTTGTCAGATGAGGCTACAGCTAGAAAAGCAAAAAATATTGAAGATACTGTTGATGAAACTAACAAAACAAAAGGAACAAAAACAAAGTTAAAGCAAAGAACTTCTAGAAAATTAACAAGCTTAGCTAATTTAGACATCGAAAGTTCTCCGTTAGTAAAACGAGCTACAAAAGTTCAACTTAAAAAATTAATAGAGTCAAATCCTAAAAACTTAGTAGAAAAAATACAAGAAGTTTTAATACCTGATTTAGTTGAAATTATAAGACAAGAAATGGGTGTTGTAGGGCAAAAAGACGGTAAGTTGAACATACCTGACGATTATAACGCTTATTTATCAGATACATATCAATTAACTATTTCCAGTATGGAAATATCAAAAGTAAGAGCTAATTATAAAGACTTATTTACAAAAGAAAAAATGGGTTTTGCGGATTATGCAACTAAAAAATCTGATAAACCTAGTCTTAAAAAAGACAGTAACTATATAAAAGACATTAATAGAAATACTACAACAAAAGCTGAGTTTATAAAGTATCATACTGAAGGAAAGAAAAATAAACTAATAAACAACCAAAGAAACTTAGCTATAATGAGGGCTGAGGCAGAAGCCGTTAGAGCTGCTGAAAATTATATAATAGATAATTCAGAAAACTTAAATGAAGTTTACGCCGCAGAGCTTAGAAATTATATAGACGCTCAAACAGTACAAAAACAAAAAACAGAAGATAAAAGCTTTGATAGCGTTAAGTTTAGCAAAACCATGTATACTGGTGTTACTGGAATAAGAGACGCTGTTTTAACAGCTCAAGATGTATTTGATAACAATGGAAACTTACTACCAGCATATCAAAATATAGCTGGAACTATTGAAGACTCTAAAGCTGCTGGTGATTTTATTTGGAATAATCTTAGTCTTTTAAATCCTGATAGTGATTTTAAGTTTATAAGAAAAGCTTACGAAACACTATATAAAGAAGGTAAAAGAGGAACTGCTTACGAAACAAATCTTATACAAACCGCTATAGCATTAGAAAATATATACGGTAAAGAAAACATTGAGGTTTTACTTAAAAAACCAACAGAAAGTGATGCTTTGCCAGACATGATATTAAGAATAGGTGGTGAGGTTATGAACATTGAAGCTAAGATGGCTCTTGCACAATATAGTAGCGTTACAAACGCTATAGTTGATGGATCAATGGTTATTAAAAAAGAATACTCTCCTGAGTTTATGAAAATTCTTGTTAAGTTACAAAAAGAATCTCAAAAAGGTATAAAAAGAGCACAAGATTTTTTAAAATCGCAAAAACCACCTATTGCGTTTGATAACATTAAAGAGATATCTCAAGAGGGACACAATCTATTAAAAAACAATATTGATCCTACAACAAAAAAAAGCTATTTTAACGGCATGTCAGCAACGCTACCTTTGCCTTTAAAGTTTATATCTGAAATATATAACAACAAAAAACACCCTGTATTTTTAATGCAACTAATGGGTAGAGGTTTGTTCAGTATGGGTGGTGATAATTTTAATCTTGGTATACCAGCATTAGAAGATGGTGGGGATGGATTTATAACTTTACGAGTTGGTTCTAATTCTAAAAAAAGAGTAGCAACAGAAGCTGATGTAAAGGCAAAAAGAGTAACTAGCATATATACTGACGGCACTAATACTAAGAAAAAAGGAGAGAAAAAAACAAAGCGTCAGGTAAAAACAGACATGAGGTCTTACTCTTTTAGGTCAATACCTGGTATATCAGATAAAGTTTTAAGTGATATGAAATCTGAACGTAATATTGAAAGCGTTGCTGGTTTAAAAAAATTATTAGATAGTGACGAGTTTAAACGTTTAAAAGCAGAAAACGAAGCTAAAAGCAAAACAAGACTAAGTAAATCTATAAATGTTTCAAGAACTGTCAATGACCCTAAAGGTATTACGGTTTTAGACTTTGACGACACGCTAGCTACAACTAAATCTTTAGTTAAATTTACCACGCCAGAAGGTGAAACAGGCACTTTAAACGCTGAAGAGTACGCTAGCACATATGAAGATTTATTAGATAAAGGTTATACATTTGATTTTTCTGATTTTAATAAAGTTGTAAAAGGTAAGCTAGCGCCATTGTTTAATAAAGCAATAAAGCTACAAGGTAAGTTTGGTCCTGAGAATATGTTTGTGCTAACAGCGAGACCCCCAGCGGCACAAAAAGCTATATTTGACTTTTTAAAAGCTAACGGTTTAAATATACCTATTAAAAATATAACTGGCCTAGGTAATTCTACAGCCGAAGCTAAAGCGCTATGGGTAGCGGATAAGGTTGGTGAAGGTTTTAATGACTTTTATTTTGCTGACGACGCGTTACAAAATACACAAGCCGTTCAAAACATGCTAGATCAATTTGATGTTAAATCTAAAGTTCAACAAGCTAAAGTTAAGTTTAGTAAATCAATGAATACTGACTTTAATAATATACTAGAAGAAGTAACTGGTATTGACGCTGTAAAACGTTTTTCAGATATTAAAGCTAGAAAGCGTGGTGAAAGTAAAGGTAAGTTTAGAGTATTTATACCACCATCTCACGAGGATTTTGTAGGCTTGCTTTACAACTTCATGGGCAAAGGTAGAAAAGGTGATCAACATAGAAACTTTTTTGAACAAGCTTTAGTTAGACCTTTAAATAGAGCGTATAGAGAGATAGATACGGCTAAACAAGCTATAGCTAATGACTACAAATCATTAAATAAACAATTTCCAAACGTTAAAGATAAACTAATAAAAAACACACCTGATGGTGATTTTACTTTTCAAGACGCTATAAGAGTTTATTTATGGAATAAACATGGTTATAAAATACCTGGACTCACGCCAACTGACCAGCAAAATTTAGTTGATGTAGTTATGAATGATTCTGAATTAAGATCTTACGCTGAAACTTTAAACACAATATCTAAGCAAGAAAAATACGTAGATCCAGGTCAAAGCTGGGAAGCTGGTAACATAAGAATAGATTTAATAGACGCTACAGGAAGAGTTGGTAGAAAAGAATATTTTACTGAGTTTAATGAAAATGCTGAGGTAATGTTTTCAACTGAAAATTTAAATAAAATCGAAGCTGCTTACGGTAAAGATTTTAGAGAAGCTTTAGAAGATATGCTTCATAGAATTAAAACAGGTGTAAACAGACCAAAAGGTTCTAGTGCTAAACCAAACATGTTTATGAATTGGTTAAACGCTTCTGTTTCTGGCGTTATGTTCTTTAATACTAGATCAGCAATATTACAGCAAATGTCTAACGTAAACTTTTTAAATTTTGCTGATAACAATATATTTGCAGCTGGTAAAGCTTTTGCTAATCAACCGCAGTATTGGAAAGATTTTGCAATGATATTTAACTCTGATATGTTAAAACAAAGACGTGGTGGTCTTGGTACTGATATAAATGGAGCTGAGCTTGCAGAGGCTATTAAAAAAGCTAGGCCAGATAATATGTTTGATCAAGTATCAATTATTGTTGGTAAAGCTCTTAAGTTAGGATTTTTACCTACTCAAATTGGAGATAATATTGCAATTGCAACTGGTGGTGCGGCTTTTTATAGAAATAGAGTTAACAAAAATATAAAAGACGGTATGTCTATTAAAGAAGCTGAGGCTGCTGCTTTTACAGACTTACAAAATATAACTCAATCAACTCAGCAGTCGGCAAGACCTGATATGACATCACAACAACAAGCTAGTTGGATAGGTAAGTTAGTGTTAAACTTTTTAAACACACCATCACAGTACAATAGAATAATTAAAAAAGCTGGATCTGATATTATAAATAGAAGAATTACACCACCAAATACTACACAAATGCAAAGTGATATGTCTAACACGTCTAGAATATTGTATTATGGTGCTGCGCAAAACTTAATATTCTACGGTTTACAAACAGCATTATTTGCGGTTATGTTTGGTATGGATAACGATGATGAAGAAAAAAGAGCCGAGCAGGTGTTAAAGAAAAAAGAAAGAGTTATTAATGGCTCTATAGATACTATATTAAGAGGTTCTGGAATATATGGAGTTGCAGTGTCTACCTTAAAAAATATGGTAATTAAGTTTCTAGAACAAAGAGACCCAACTAAATACAATAAAGATGAAAGCGCTGTGTTGATGGAACTTGCAAACTTCTCACCTGTTTTAGGTATTAAATTTAGAAGAATTGTTAATGCTGAAAAAACTCTTAATTACAACGTAGGTGTTATGAATGAAATGGAAACATTTGATGTTGACAATCCTCAGTGGTCTGCAGCTACAAATTATATACAAGCTTTAACAACAGCTCCTGTAAATAAGATGTATCAAAAATCAATAAACCTTAGAAACGCTGCTGATAATGATTATACGGCCTTGCAACGAGCTTTATTTTTTAGTGGTTACACTACTTGGAGTTTAAACCTTGGTGATACTGAAAAAATGGAAGATATTAAAGAGTCTGTTAAAAGTAAAAAGAAAAGTAAAGGCAAAACAAATACTAGGTCTAGAACTAGATCAAGAACTAGAACTAGATAGGTAAACAATCAAAAAAATAAGTGATAATAAAAAGATGGTGAAAAGACTAATAATAATACTAGCAACAATTTTAATAGCATGCTCTGCTCCTAAAGAATGTTGCTCGCAAACATTTGGAAAAGAAGATGTTAAAAAGCTATTAAAGTTTTCTACATTTTATGCTGCCATAAATGGTGGTACGTCGCTTTCTGATGTTGATGTATTCTCCGTTGATAATGGTTTATCTACGCAGACTGTTTCAACTCCTTATGATTATAATTTTACCATAGGTTTACGTAAGATTGCTCGATTTGGATATGAGAATAAAGCGCAAACGTTTTATGATGGAACGGAATCTAATTACAGTGACGCGGCTACTGTCGGTAAAGTTAGAGGAGTTGAATATTTATTTGAAGTTGATTACAAAAGACAAGAAGGCGTAGACTATATGGATCAACACCATTTTGTTAGGTATAGCTCTGACGATGGTTGTGATGATGAACTATGCATAAACTTTTTTGCTTTAAAGTTAGAGTACTTAGAAGATGGCTTTGCAGATATTAAATACTTTGAAGCATCAGAGAGATATAGACATCGTAGAAGTAAAAACTTATCTTGGAATATAGGGCTAACACATAGACTAGCAGAACCGTATGGTTACAATGCTTTAGATGAATGGATGTTAGACAATGGCAATGTTCATTATACTTACTTAGCGCTGCAGGAAGGATACGAGGTTGATGTGTAT
>Ga0209337_1002864_pt1 | contig 12284 bp, 16 predicted proteins | sample LinPmetageLP53_FD_184044 | JGI IMG/M metagenome (GOLD analysis project Ga0209337, IMG submission 184044) | Marine viral communities from the Pacific Ocean - LP-53 (SPAdes) (version 2) | ecosystem: Environmental > Aquatic > Marine > Oceanic | place: Pacific Ocean | collected 2010-02-08 | reverse complement strand
ATGCAAGTCCTGATGAACCGTTGATAGCAGGATTAGTTGAAGGATTAGTAAAAGGTTTTGGAAAAGAATTAGAACCTTTTATTGGTGAATCAATTTGGACTCAAGCAGTATTAGATGTATTTGCTAGGGGTGGTTTAGATAAAGATGGCAGAAAAATATACAATCCACAAGATCATGCAGGAGAGATAGCAAAAGATATTGCATTACATGTTGGTCAAAATTTATCACCAGGTTCTCTTCCACAATTTAAAAGATTGATTGGTGCAGTAATGGATGAATCAATTAACGGAACAAAATTTGATGTATCAGATGAGTTGTTAGGTTTTATTGGTATGAGACAAGTGCCGTTAGATGTTGAAAGAAAATTAAATGGTAGAATAGGGCAATTTTTATTTGAACAATCTGATGAAAGAAAGTTAATATATGATGACACGCTATCAGGAGATCCCGTAAAAGATAGTGATCTTATTGTTAGACAATTTATTTTTGCAAATCAAAGAAAACTAGAAAGTTTTAATCAAATGAGAAAATATTATGATGCTGCAAAAACATTAAATATGTCAGATAAAAAAATAAAAGAAGAGTTTGATAGACGTGGTCAAAAATCTTTATACAAATTAATTAAAAAAAATAAATTTAAACCTTTCGAAATAACAAAAGGTATGGAAGAAGCTTATGAATATCAATCTAAAAAATATGGTATACCAAATGTTTTAGATAGTACTACAAGACGTAAAATAAAAAGAATAATTAAAAAATTAAAAAAACAAAGATTAAACCAAGATTTTAGAATTAATGAATCTGATTTTATATCTTCTTTGCCTGATATTGGAACTGTAGCACCCCAAGTAGCAAATTTACCTACTACACCACCACCTAATCCATTAACAAGTCAAGTAAATAAAAGTCCAATAACTAACTTGACAGGGACAGAGGAAGCATTATTATCACCAACTGAAAAAGTAATAGCAGCGAGGACATAATGGTTAAAAAATCAGCGTTACAAAAAATAGAATCACATGAAAAGCTATGCAGAATAATGCAAAAACAAACGTTTGAGCAAATAAAAGAAATGCAAGAACGAATTAAAAGATTAGAATATTGGATTGTTGGTGGTATGGGAGCCGTACTAATAGTCTTACTTACAGATATTACAAAATAAATCATGCAACTTTCAAAACATTTTACTTTAAGAGAGATGACCAATTCGATGACTGCTCAACGTAAGGGCATAGACAATACACCAGGATCAGCAGAAATAAAAAATCTAGGTGACTTATGTTATGAGGTGCTTGAACCTTTACGTGCACACTTTGACAAACCTGTCACGATTACTAGCGGATATCGAAGCGAGGCGCTTTGTGAAGCGATCGGCAGCAAAAAAACATCGCAGCACGCACTGGGCCAGGCATGCGACCTAGAAATATTTGGCGTGCCCAACATTAAGACAGCTTACTGGTTACAAAATAACGTGGACTTTGATCAATTGATCATGGAGTATTACGACAAAGATGATCCCGCAGGTGGATGGGTCCACATAAGCTATCACGAATCAGACTCAAACAGAAAACAAGTATTGACTTTCGACGGTAAAAAATACACTGAAGGCCTTCCAGATATGGAATGGAAAGACGGCAAAGTCGTAGGTTAAAAATTTGAGCGCGTTACGCGTATAGTCCTACTAAATCCATGATTTAAGTTCTTCTCCTAATACTTCTGAAGCTATGTTTATTTTTTTTCTTAACGCTTTAACAATTTTTTCATCAACTGTATCTTCAGCATTTATATCTACATATGTTACAGGTTTTTTCTGTCCCATACGGTGTGCACGATCTTCTGACTGTAATCGTTTTTCTAAGTCATATCCGTTAGAATAGTAAATTACAGTGTTTGCAGCTGTTAAAGTTATCCCATAGCCGCCCGTAGAGGGCGTTCCAATAAAGAATCTACACTTAGGGTCACCTTGAAATTTGGTAATATTGTCTTGTCTTTCTTCTTTTGGTGTTAATCCGTAATAGTCAACCACGGATCCCGGACCATATTTTTTTATTACAGCTTTGATAATAGCATTAATATCATATTGATAATGAGCCCAAATAATTGCTTTACCTTCTACGTCTTCTAATACATCCATTAATTCATTAACTCTATTGTTTTCAATAGGTTGTACAGATCCAGTATCATCGGTAAAATGACCACAAGTAATTTGTTGTAATCTCATTAACTGTGTTAATGAATTTTTAGTGCTAGATACTTTACCTTCAAGAATAGCTAAAGCTTTTTTTCTCATTTGATCGTATAATTTACGTTGATCAGGAGATAATGTAATTTGACGTTTAATAAATATTTTATCTGGTAAATCTAAACAGTCTTCTTTTAAAACTCTGTAAGCAAAAGATTTTAATTTATCAGATAGTTCACCTAAATTTTTAAATCCAGACACTAACTGTATTTGTCTACCAGATATATTAGCAGTTTTCATAATTGCATATCTTGTTCTAAATGAATAATAAGATTCGTGTTCTAAATGAAAAGGATCTAGAAAATAACATTGAGTAAATAAATCTAATGGGTTTTTAGTAACAGGAGATCCTGTCATTATTCTTCTATATTTAGCATCATGCGCAAGGTTTAATATATTTTTAGTTCTACCTGCTTTTGGATTTTTAATTGTAGTAGATTCATCAATAGCCATCAATGTTTTATGTGATCTTAAAAATTTATCAGCAAACTTTTTACCTTTTTCTGTGCTAAAAGCTTCTACATTCATAATTAAAATATGAAGTGATTCTCCTATTTCAAATAAAGTATCTAATTTTTCTTGTTGTGTTTTTGTAATATTTGCTTGCCACAAAACAGTCACATTTTCTATGTGATTTGGTAAATGTGTAGGTAATTCGTTTGTATACCATGTACCAACAACACCTTTTGGTGCAATAATTAAAGCACCATCTATTTTACCTTTGTCATAAAGCATTGACATATTGTCAATTAATACTTTTGTTTTACCTGTACCCATTTCCATAAAATAAGCGTAGGTTTCTTTGTTCCACGATTTTTCCAATGCAGTTATTTGATGTGCATATGGTTTTGTTTTAAATTTATAATTCATAATTTTTCTTCTTTCTAGTTGACAAGATAACATTAATCATTATATTGTCAAGTCATGAAAGAAAATAAAGTTTATGTAATACAAGAAGTTGCTGGAACTAAATCAGGTGCTCCTAAAATTAATATTATGGGTGCAGCTAAATATGGTAAGTTTGAATTTTTACTTCCAGAATTTTCACAAATAATATTTTCTCCTGGTCCGTTAATTTTTAAATTAAGAAAAGCATTAAAAGATTTTACGACAGAAGATTATTTATTATTAACTGGTGACCCTGCGATTATAGGTGTTGCATGTTCGATAGTTTCTGACATGACAAATGGTAGATACAATCTACTTAAATGGGATAAACAAGAAAGACAATATTATCCTATTGAAATTAACCTATACGAGAAAGGAGAAATCGATGCCAATTGATTTTGAAAAAGACCAAGAAAATGTTTTGCAAAAAACAAACAATATACAATCTCTTGCGGATCAAGTTGAAAAATTAGAAACAATGCAACAACAATTTGAAATTCAAGAAGAATCATTAAAAGAAAAGAAAAAACAAATAGAACATATATCTGGAGAGGTAATTCCTACCATGATGAGTGAGATGGGATTATCACATCTTAAACTTATGGATGGATCTTCTGTAGATGTAAAACCTAATTATAGCGCAAGCATTTCTATTGCAAATAGAGAAGCAGCGTTTGGATGGCTTCGTAATAATGGACTAGGAGATATAATCAAAAATGAGATATCCGTATCTTTTGGTCGCAACGAGGATAACAAGGCAGCTGATTATGCTGTACTTGCAGAGAGTCAAGGTTATCAACCTCAACAAAAATTGAAAGTTGAACCTATGACTCTCAAAGCGTTAGTCCGTGAGCGTATAGAGGCAGGTAAAGAAATGCCAACGGAAATTTTCAACGTATTTGTTGGAAATAAAACAACAATAAAAAGGAAACAATAAACATGAACCAAGTAGTAAAAAAAGAAGAAGGTGCATTAGCAGTCAATATGTTTGAAGCTGATGCAGACAAAGGCTCTCAGAACATGACGCAAGAAGATCTTGCATTACCATTTCTGAAAGTATTAGGACAACTATCTCCTGAAGTAAATAAAGTACACGCAAGATACGTTAAAGATGCCGAACCAGGTATGATTATTAACAGTGTCACAAATGAACTTTATGATGGAAGTAAGGGAATAAATGTATTGCCAGTATTCTATGAAAGAAAATTAATAGAATGGCAAGACAGAGGAGCTGGCACTGGTGCACCCGTTGCAATCCACGATGCTAGTTCTGATATTATGAGTCAAACAACTCGTGATAAATCTTACAAAGATAGATTGCCAAATGGTAATTACATTGACAACACTGCAAATCATTATGTAGTTGTGTTAGGTGATTCACCACAAACTGCTTTAATTTCTATGAAGGCTACTCAATTAAAGATTAGTCGTAAATGGAATTCCATTATGATGGGAATTAAATTGCAAGGTAAAACTGGTTTGTTTACGCCGCCAACATATAGCCATATTTACAATCTAAAAACTGTTCAAATGTCAAATGACAAAGGAACATGGTTTGGTTGGGAAGTATCTAAAGTTGGTCCGGTTGAAGATCAAGGTGTTTATGGAGTTGCAAAATCTTTTGCTGAACAAGTTGGCAAAGGTGATGTGCAAGTTAAACATGGATCAGACGAATCTAAAACAGATTCACCATACTAAATAAAATCCTAGGAGTAGGCGTGGAAGCGAGAGTGGAAACGCCTATTAAAAAATATGTTTGAAAAAATATTTAAAGGATTGGAACGTGCTCATGGTTGTACTAAAGTAAGTACACCTGCTGAGAATGGTGTCAAATTAAAAGGTCAGTCATTTGTTGTACGTCAACCAGTGACCACGGACCTGTGGGAGATGCATTTAAATGGTAAACAAAGTTTAGGTATAATACCAATTAATGAGAATAATCAATGTATTTGGGGCTGTGTAGATATAGACTCTTACGCAGGTTTTGATCACAAAAAATTAATAGATAAGATAAAAGAATTTAAATTACCTTTGGCCGTTTGTAGGTCAAAGAGTGGGGGAGCACATGTCTTTCTCTTCTCGGATCAACCCGTAGCTGCAGAAAGAATGAGAGATAAATTAACAGAAATAAAAACATTACTAGGATACGGCGGATCAGAAGTTTTTCCAAAACAAATTCAATTAAAATCAACAGATGACACAGGTAATTTTTTAAACTTACCATACTTTAACGGTGATAATACAACACGTTATGCATTTAAAAATAATGGAGAAGCTGCAACACTAGAAGAATTTTACATTATATATAATGAAATAAAACAAACAGACATTACTAAAATTAAAATAGAAAGACCTAAGTCAGATTTTGATGACGCGCCACCATGCATAGAACTTATGGCAATAAATAAAATACCAGAAGGTGGTCGTAACAATTCATTATTTCATTATGCAGTATATGCAAAACAAAAATGGCCTGCAGAATGGAAGAGTAGACTTACTATGTTTAATATTGCTGCATCAACTTCACCCCTTAGTGAATCGGAAGTAGATATAATTAAAAGACAACATGATAAAAAAGATTGGGGCTATAAATGTAATGATGTTCCTATGTGTAATTTATGTGATAAAAAATTATGTAGAAGTAGAAAGTATGGCATAGGAGAAGAGATTGTATTTCCATTACTATCTGATTTGCAAAAAGTTAAATTAGAAAAACCATATTACTATCTTAATGTAGATGGTGAACGATTACATTTGGAGAATGTAAAGTTTTTAAAACAACAAAGTTTGTTTCAAGAAGCATGTATGGAACAACTAGATTTTAAACCACCAACAGTCAAACCTAAAGATTGGGACATGATAATAAATCCATTGATGAAGAACCACGAACCAGTAGAAGCACCAGAAGGTGTAACTACACAAGACCAATTACAAAATCATTTAGAAGAATATTGTTTAAACAGACAAGTATCAACAGATAAAAACGATCTTAAAAAAGGTGGTGTGTGGACTAACGATGGTAATCACCATTTTGTTTTTGATAGATTTTTTAATCAATTTTTAATTAGAAAACGTTGGGATATAAATTATCAACGTACAGCACAAATGTTAAAAGAAGCATGTAATTGTGATGACAAACGTATTGGTAAAGAAAGAATATCTGTATTTGTAGTTAAACAGTTTGATAAAAAAGAAGATGAATACAATCAAAAAGTTTTAAAAGAAGAGGCACCATACTAATGAGAACGATTGTACTAGGACCACCAGGCACAGGTAAGACTACAACTTTGTTAAATAAAGTTGATGACTATCTTAAACAAACAGATCCTGACAAGATAGGTTACTTTGCATTTACACAGAAAGCGGCACACGAAGCAAGAGACAGAGCAATTAAAAAATTTAATTTAACAGAAGATGATCTTCCATACTTTAGAACACTACACTCATTAGCGTTTAGAAAGTTAGGGTTAAAAAAAGATAACGTTATGCAGCCAAGACACTACAAAGATTTAGGTAAGAAGTTAGGTTTTCCTGTAACATACGCTGACTATCAAGAAGACCAAGGTGGTATTTTTACATCAGACAGCGAGTATTTAAGAATTATACAGTTGGCACAGCTACGTAATATTACACCGGAACAACAGTTTGATTTAGCAGAACACACACAAGACCTGGAGAGAGATCAACTTAGAATCATACACAATGAATTAAGAAGATATAAAAAAGAATACAACTTAATAGATTTTAATGACATGATAATAGACTTTACAAAATCAGATGTGTCACCAAAGTTTGATGTAGTATTTATTGATGAAGCACAAGATTTATCACTAATGCAATGGGATATGGCAAGATCAATATGGAATAAAACAAAAGATTCTTTTATTGCAGGTGATGATGATCAAGCAATATTTAGATGGGCTGGTGCAGATGTAGATTCTTTCATAGCTTTACAAGGACAATACTTACCACTAACACAGTCTTATAGAATACCGGCTAAAGTACATGGTCTAGCTATGGGTATTATAAATAAAATTAAAAATAGAATTGATAAAACGTGGCAACCAAAAGTAAACCAAGGAACATTACATAGACATTTTGATATAGATAGTGTTAACATGTCTTCTGGTGAATGGCTAATACTTAGCAGAACTAGACACATGTTAAATGACATAGAAGAATCTTTATACAGACAAGGTTTATATTATAAAAACAGATACAAAAGAAATGATGAACAAGATTTACATGAGTGTGCAATAGCATGGGAGAGTTGTTTAAAAGGACAACCATTATCTTATAAACAAATAGAAAGCATATCTAAATATATAAGTGACAAACATTGGCATAAGAAAAAAATAAAAGGTATGACTAAAGGATCTTTTTATAATATAGATCAATTAGTAAATGATTATGGTCTGCAAATTAAAATAACTTGGTATGAAGCATTTGACAATGCAGGACAAACTAGAGTAAACTATTTACGTAAAATGAGAAAGAATGGAGAAAAATTAAACGAGAAACCTAGAATAGAATTATCAACTATACATGCAGCCAAAGGTGGCGAAGCAGAAAATGTTGTATTGTTAACCGATCTTACAGAAAATACTATGAAAAGTTATGAAAGAAACCCAGATGACGAGAATAGATTATTTTATGTAGGTGCAACACGAACAAAAGAAAATTTACATTTAGTAGAACCAAAAAAATATGAGAAGGGCTATATACTATGAGTGCATACGACAAGCAGATTGCAGGATCACACTACCAAGGATTTAAAATACAACCGAGTAAATTTGTAATAGAAAACAAAATGTTATTTCCAGAAGGATGTGCAATAAAATATATTTGTAGACATCCTCACAAAGGAAAAAAAGAAGATTTATTAAAAGCAATTCACTTTATAGAAATGATTATCGAAAGGGATTACGATGCAGATACCTCTATTTAAACCACAGACAGAGTGGTTACCACCAGAAAGTTTTCCAGACTTATCTAAGTATGATGAGATTGCAATTGATTTAGAAACTAAAGACCCAGACCTAATAAAAATGGGATCAGGATCTGTAGTTGGTAAAGGAGATGTAACAGGTATAGCTGTAGCTGTATCGGGTTGGTCTGGTTATTATCCTATTGCTCACGAAGGTGGTGGTAATATGGATCGTAAAAAAGTTTTAAAATGGTTTCAAAGTGTATTAGATACACCAACTGACAAAATATTTCACAATGCCATGTATGACGTGTGTTGGATTAGAGCTCTAGGTTTAAGTATCAACGGTAAAATAATAGACACGATGATTGCATCGGCCCTTGTTGATGAAAATCAAATGCGTTATGACTTAAACAACTGTGCTAAAAGATACACTGGAAAAGGTAAAAATGAAACAGATTTATATCAAGCAGCAAAAGATTGGGGTATTGACGCCAAGGCAGAAATGTATAAACTACCTGCCATTTATGTAGGTGCATATGCAGAAAAAGATGCAGAGATTACATTAGCTTTGTGGCAAGAACTTAAAAAAGAAATAGATCACCAAGACATAAATTCTATTATGGATATGGAAACAGAATTGTTTCCATGTTTAGTTGATATGAAATTTAAGGGAGTATGCGTAGACGTTCAAGCAGCCCATAAATTGAAGCAAGAGTTAGCATTACAAGAAGATAAGTTAATCCAAACAGTAAAAAAAGAAACAGGAATAGACACTCAAATATGGGCAGCAAGATCCATTGCTCAAGTTTTTGATAAATTAAAATTAGACTACGATAGAACTGAGAAATCACAAGCACCATCCTTTACTAAAAACTTTTTGCAGAATCATCCGCACCCATTGGTAAATAAAATTGCTCAAGCTAGAGAGATTAATAAAGCTCATACTACGTTTATTGATACCATATTAAAACACTCACATAAAGGTAGAATACATGCAGACATTAACCAATTGCGTTCAGATAATGGCGGAACTGTGACTGGTAGATTCTCTTACTCTAATCCAAATTTACAGCAAATACCAGCTAGAAACAAAGACCTTGGACCACGGATCAGGGCGTTATTTATACCCGAGAAAGGCCATACATGGGGTTGTTTTGACTATTCTCAGCAAGAGCCTAGGTTGGTAGTGCATTATGCAGCTTTACAAAATCTTTATGGAGTAGGAGAGGTATTAGATGCATACAATGAAGGTGACGCAGACTTTCATACAATTGTTGCTGATATGGCTGACATACCAAGAAGCCAAGCTAAAACAATTAACTTAGGATTATTTTATGGTATGGGTAAAAATAAATTACAAGCAGAACTAGGTATATCTAAAGATAAGTCAGACTCATTATTTAGACAGTATCATAATAAAGTGCCATTTGTTAAACAGCTGATGGATAATGTAATGCATAGAGCACAAGACTCGGGTAAAATTAGAACTTTACTAGGAAGACTATGCAGGTTTCATTTATGGGAACCAAATCAATTTGGTATACATAAATCATTACCACACGATGCAGCTCTCCTGGAACACGGACCAGGGATAAAACGTGCATTTACATACAAAGCATTAAATAAATTGATACAAGGATCAGCTGCTGACATGACAAAGAAAGCTATGATAGAATTATACAAAGAAGGTATAATACCACATATACAAGTGCACGATGAACTTGATATATCTGTTGAGTCTTCTGAGCATGCAAATAAAATTGTTGAGATTATGGAAAATGCTGTTAATTTAGAAGTACCTAACAAAGTTGACTATGAATCTGGACCTAATTGGGGACAAATAAAATGATAAATTATGGCTTACTTAAATGCTAATATTCCTGTACAATACGCACAAATAAAAAAGGAGTATTTATATGACCTTAAAAAACATCATGGGGAAGTTGAAGACTGCATTGTCTTTGCTATTGCCGCAATCACTGGAAAACCAATCTTATTCCATGCCATCATGGAAAACGGTGCAATCTTTTATCGTTTACCCATATCGGCTTTTATTCAACGTGGTTATGACCCCAAGTCTGTTCCGACCAAAAGACTTGATGAATTGGAATTGTGGAATAGTTTTTCTTACTACCCTGCTATTACTTGTTTTGATCTTTTAGACGGACAAGCAGGTAAATACATAGGTAAAGACAAAAAATGGCATCACGGATCCTATCTTTTCACAGTTGACTTTGCACATCCAGAGAGTAATATAGTTGACACTGATCATTCTGAGATCCCGCACGAACATAAGTGCGCACACATAATTGCCTTAGATGATGGCAACTATGCGGCACAGCCAAACAATAGAATTATATGGGACATACCTTCATTTACAGTGAAGGATGAAACTCCTGATTGGAAGGTACAAACTTCCGAATGGAATGTAGAAAATACAGGTCAATGGAGAACAGAAGACACTGATAATTTTTTCTACGAAATAGAGGAAAAGAAACATGATTAAAAAATGGATTGAAAAAATATTTGGTAAATTTTGTAAGTGTGAAGTAGACGAACACATTACTATGTACACCGAAATACCTCAACCTGAAATAAAAGTGGTGTGTGAAAAACATCCAGATTCATTTAAAAAAACTTGTCCAGGTTGTAGACAGGCGGCGTAATGATGGAGTGTTGTAGGATGGATTATAGATTCACAGCAATATTAATATTAATGTTATGTGCACTAGCTTTATTTGGTGGACCAGCGCGTTCAGCAGAAACACAAACAAACGTAAGCGGATCTAACACAAGTATTGAAGGTGGATATACAGGTGGAGCAACAACATATCAGTCTGGATCATCATCTAACACAACAACAAACTCTACATCTAATTCTAATATAAGATCAGCACCACCAACGGCGTCATCTCCATCATACAATTCTATGACACAAGATGTCTGTGCAGTAGGTGGATCATTAGGTGTTCAAACATTTGGCCTTGGTATCAGTGGTGGAAAACATTTTATTGATAAAAATTGTGAACGATTAAAGTTAGCAAGAATATTAAATGACTTCGGAATGCGTGTAGCAGCCGTGGCTATACTTTGTCAAGACGAGCGTGTATTTGAAAGCATGATTTCTGCGGGCACTGTCTGTCCAATTGACGGCAAAATTGGAGCTGAAGCTATGGCATTGTGGGCTAAATATGGTCATGAAAGACCAGACTATAATACATACATGAAACGTGTTAAAGATAGAGAAAAAGCTGATAAAGAAGCAGAAAAATTAAGATTAAAAGAAGAAGCTAAAATGACAAAAGAATTTAATAAAGTAGATAAACAAATTTTACCAAAAGAAAAACCAAAAGTTAGATGAAAATATCAGAAAACACATCAATAAGTATGCCAATGAAAAATATGTTAGCAATTATAGCTGGTGTTGCTATGGGTGTGTTTGCTTATACAGAAGTAACATCTAGACTAACAAGCCTTGAGACATCAAGAGAACTATTCCAAGCAGACTTATTAAAGAAGAGTGAGCAATTACCAACTGACCAAGAACAGTTTATGTTACTGGAAGATTTATACAAGACAGTTGAGAAAATTGAAACAAGAATAGAAGACATGATGCACAACAAAGTAAATATACAATTTATACAAAAACAAACTGAAAAACTTTTAGAAGATGTTGAAAATTTAAAAGATAAAGTTAGGGCAAACGGAAATGGAACGAGTCACTAGAAAAATTGTACAGTATCTAAATGATATGGAAAAGAAAGCTAAACAAATGAGCTTTACTAAAAATTTAAAAAAAGAAGTAGAAACTGGCAAGCATGGTACACAAAAATATGTACTAAAGCAAGGGCCTAATAAAGGTAAAACGGTATGATAGAAACAGTTGTAGCATTACTTATGATTGTAAACGGTGAGATAAAAGAACATAGAATACAAGATGGTATGTCTCAGTGTTTAAAAGCTAAACGTATTGCAATGAGGTCAAGCACAAGTCGTATAGATTATCAATGCATAAAGTCGATGGCTGAGACCGAGATATATTTAGGAGAAAAATCAATTCTTAAACTTATATTAAAATGAAATGGCTATACGTATTCTTAATACTGACATTAATTATACTTTCAGTTAAAGCAGAAGACGATACTGCAACATCAACAAACATATTACCGAATGCTGGAACAACATCATCTAGCATGGATAACTTTGATTTAGATGGAGTACAAT
>Ga0209337_1002863_pt1 | contig 12286 bp, 13 predicted proteins | sample LinPmetageLP53_FD_184044 | JGI IMG/M metagenome (GOLD analysis project Ga0209337, IMG submission 184044) | Marine viral communities from the Pacific Ocean - LP-53 (SPAdes) (version 2) | ecosystem: Environmental > Aquatic > Marine > Oceanic | place: Pacific Ocean | collected 2010-02-08 | reverse complement strand
CATAAGCGGGGTTATTGTCTATGTCTGTAAATGTCTTTACTACTTCAGTATCGGTAAGCGTTTGAGCCGCAGGGCGCGTATCTCTAGCAGGGTTGGCTAGGTTTGCAATCCCTAATTGATTTGCTTGAGTTTGTGCTCTACCTCTTTCGGCTAGTATGTTGGTGTCAAACGCAGCGTTGTATCGAGTATTAAAAGCACTTTGCGGTTCGCTCTCTCCTTTAGTTATGTTTGGGGGGCGTGCATAACGCGTATCACTAAAATACCGTTGCCCACTACTGCCGGGCCTACGGTTAGCGTCGTAAGTATTTGGCACAGCAACTCGCTCTGCTCTAAAATCTGGTATGAAAGCATCTGCCATGTTAGTTTCCTGAGCCTTTTAGATACTCAATAAGTTGTTCAACATCATAATCCTGCACTATACCACCTTCTGCATACCCTGAGTATAGAGAGACTATAGGGTCTTCTTCTTGCGCTACGTTAGGCGCAAATATGCTATTCCCAAAAGCATCGTACATGTAATCTATCTTTACTACCTCACCCGGTTGCTTTGACACACCGAATAATTCCGAAGGTGCCGTGGGTGTTTCGGGTTCCGGCGCTACACAATTACCTAAAAAATCTTTAGTTTGGCCTTCTGGACATTCTCCATCACCACCGGGGCCGGGGCCAGCTCCATCTGCTTGGCAAACACCTGCACTATCTTCTGTAGTGTTGGGAGGACAAACACAATCACCAACTGAATCTTTTATTTTATTTGAACCGGGAGGGCAAATACCGTCACCAGCAGGTCCACCACCACCATTTGCTTGGCAAACACCTGCACTATCTGCTGTAGTGTTGGGAGGACAAACACAATTGCCTAATAAGTCTTTCTTTTTACCTGAGCCTTCTGGACAGCCGTCACCAGCAGGTCCACCACCACCATTTGCTTGGCAAACACCTGCACTATCTGCTGTAGTTCCTTCTGGACAAACACAATTGCCTAATAAGTCTTTCTTTTTACCTGAGCCTTCTGGACAGCCGTCACCAGCAGGTCCACCACCACCATTTGCTTGGCAAACACCTGCACTATCTGCTGTAGTTCCTTCTGGACAAACACAATTGCCTAATAAGTCTTTCTTTTTACCTGAGCCTTCTGGACAGCCGTCACCGCCGTCACCATTGGTTTGGCAAACACCGTTACCATCTGCTGTAGTTCCTTCTGGACAAACACAATTGCCTAATAAGTCTTTCTTTTTACCTGAGCCTTCTGGACAGCCGTCACCGCCGTCACCATCGGTTTGGCAAACACCGTTACCATCTGCTGTAGTTCCTTCTGGACAAACACAATTGCCTAATAAGTCTTTCTTTTTACCTGAGCCTTCTGGACAGCCGTCACCATCGGCGGCGGCAGCGGCAGCGGCAGCGGCATCATCAATAACCTTCTGAGCAGCAGCGGCATCATCAATAACCTTCTGAGCAGCAGCGGCATCAATAACTTTAGCATCCGCAGGTTTGTCTGGGTTTAAGCAAGCACCAGCAATAAACACACCTCCAGCCAAGGCACATGCGGCGGCGGTAACAGCGGCAGCAATAGCGGCAGCTTTATCGGCAGCAGCTTTATCGGCGGCTATGCTTTCGGCGGTGTCTTGATTTGTGATGGTTACATCCGCGTCCGTTGCCGCTTGGTTAATGGCTTCTATAGAAGTATTTGTGGCAGCGGCTAGGTCTTCCGCTGATACGTTAGCGGTATTAGAAGCGTTAACCACGGCTACAACAGCATCTGCTGAGTTACCGTATATTTCAACTGCTGCGGCTAGAACATCTGCAAGGGTTCCAGTCCCGCTTAACACATCCTCAAACGCAGCGTCTTTTTGTGCGTCTGTTAATATTACGTCGTCTCCGCCTGTCGCAAGTGTCCCAGTGCCGTCATCAATAACTGTAATAGTGTCATCAACACCTAAATCAATGTCTTCAAGATTATCCCCCTCCCCAGTGGCGGTAGTAAATACTCGGTTCGCCCCTCCAGTTGCGGCTTCGGCTATGTCAGCACTCTCTTGATTAAAAACAGTTAACTCAGCCTGCAACGCAGTAGTATCACGGCCTTCACTCATAGCCCTATATATTGCGGCTTCCATTTCTAGTGCGGCTTTCAACCTAGGGTCAGTTTCCATTGCTGCCGCTTCTTCTAGTTGATCCGCAACTACTCCATTCCCAGCGCTCTCGCTTTCAAAACCCCCACCGTCTGTAGGTGCGTCTTTTAGGTACGGAATAAGTTTTTCCCATGTAACCGGCTCTCCTCCCAAATAGCCCTCGAAGGAGGCAGCTTGCGATTCAGCGGCGGCGGCGGCGGCAGTGGCGGCATCAGCGGCGGCAGTGGCGGAAGAGTCAGAACTAGTGGTGGAAGAGTCAGAACTAGAAGAACTAGCCGCATCAGTAGTGACGTTTTTGTCAGGGATAAATATAGGGTAGTACCCGCTTGTGCCAGACCCACTACCCGTATTAGGGTTAAAATTTGGCAGTACTTCCCCCGTCATTAGGTCTTGCCATTTGCCTTTAACTCCCTGTGAAGATGTAGAAGAGTCAACCCCAGTATTCGCTAGTTCGGCTAAAAGTGCATCTTTGTCATCACCAAAAAATTCTAAGCCGGAATCCGAAAGTGCGTTAACAGTCTCGAAAGCATTTAAAACAGTGGCTTCAACAGTTTCTCCTTCTCCTTCGTTTTCAAAGTCGTTACCTAAAGTTCTTTGTGATAAATCTATAGCCATATCTACTTGTTGAGCAGCGTCGTTTATCTCTTTTTCTTCTGGGGTCATTGGGGTTGCTAATGACCCCTTGGAGCCAAGACCCATTGCATCAAAGAGTCTGTAAGCTAAGGCAAAGCCAGCCGTCGCAGGGTTTGCAGATAAAATATTAAGAACAACACTTTCCGATTTAGATTCTTTCCCACTAATAGCACCAACTATAGAACCTAAGCCCCCTGCGAAAGTGCCTTGAGCATTTGCGAGGTCGCCTATAGTAGCGTCTCCAATGGCTGCGGCTGCTTTTACGTTATTATAGTTCTGTAAATTACCTATCGTGTTGTATGTACTCCCTGCCACACTTGATAGGTTTACATTGTTCCCGTCATCTTCAGAGGATGCGCTTAGTGCATAAGGGCTATTTGGGCCAACTCCCGCCGGAGTTGCGTTCATTATTACTGGCGATTGATTAACTGGAAAACTTGACGCTCCCGATAACGAAGAATTAATGTTCCCTACCAAACCAAGTGCTTCCATAATATCGAAGCCTTCATCAGGATCAGATGCAGCGGGGGTAGGAGCAAAGGCAGCACGAGCGTCAGCACGGGATACATTCATCATATCTGCTACAATATCTAGGTCCGCACCAAGGGTAACAATAGCGTCAGAAATCTCGGTAACAGAAGCACCGGGATTATCCGCCATATATTTAAGTACGCGATCTTCTGCTGCTGCCATACCTATCCCTACGGTGTCGGTAGCGTTTCAGGCACTGCTGAAACAAAGACTACTGTTAATAAGGTGGACGGCACGGCAGGGCGGGGACTTGCAGCCGCCTGATAATCAACCGTTATGTTTAAATCGTCTGTTGCCCACATAAGCTCTACGTATTGCCCCGCTGTTAAGTCCAGCGTAAAACTGTATTCAAAGTTATCTACCCCACCAGACCCCGCCACGACGTGCAGTCTAGCAGTATTTGCTATATCTACTCCGCTCCTACGTACCCAGAACGACAGCTCTTTGGAGCTAGCACTACCGCTAGTCAACTCTACCGAGAGTTCAAAGTTATACACCCCTGAGTAAAGTGGGGTTATTTGTGTCTTTGGTGTCCCCGTTATACTTATAGCTTCGCCTAAATACGTATTCTCAAATTGTAGCGCATACGCTGTGTTTATAACGCTGGCAGTCTGATCTACAGTAGAGAAGAACTTAGCATTCGGAAACTCTATAAACCGGCCTCCGTACTCCCCAACCACACTGTTTACAGCACTTGATAGCAAGTTAAAAAATAGGCGTAAGATGTTATTAAGTGCATCAAGGTACGGTTTTAACGGACCTCCTGTAGGTATAGGCAGAGCAGGCGATTGAACTTTTTGTACAAGTCTTTGCGCCACTAGCCCCTCCTACCATCAGCTCTCATCTCTAACCGTGGTATACCTAGCTTCCAAGCTACACCCAGCTCAGTAGATTCCACCTTAAACGCCATCTGTCTGCCACGTAATCGCACGAAGACCTGCCCAGTAAACTCCTCAATAGGCACTGTAGCGGTACGGGTAACTGTTGACGCAGAATTACCACCTACCGATAAGGGGTTGTTGTACCCAGAACCGGAGTTCTGCATAGGAGATAAAGTCATCACCGCAGCAGGATTAGTAACCGTGGACCCTTCAAAGGTTACGTCGGGTAATACTCTATTAACAAACATGAATTTATCGCCGTCATCCAAGTCAAACTCAGAGGATAAGAGCGTAGCTGTAATTGCGCTTGCTACTGCCCCTTCTTGACTATCGTAACCTACTTCATGGTTTACCAAGTTGTTGCTGTAGGTAGCCGCCATAGGATTTTCTCGAAGATCAGAGTCTATCCAAGCACTGCGCGATAACGTGCCGTAGTACCAAATGTCCTGTAAATAGTTGTACACCACATAACGGTCATTTTGCGTTACCCCAGCAGAGCAATAGAACCACCATATCTCGTCAAACCGCTCGTTAGTGCCAGCTACTACTTGGGCATATTGAGAAGTATTAAAGTCATTAAATACATAGCTGCGAACTGAACACGGAAGTGTCTTAACCGTACCGTCGTAGGAGTAGAACTTATCCGTACCCATCCAGTAAGCGATGTTGCCTGAGTAAACCGCAGCGTTAGTGCTAGCTATAGTGATGTTGTCACCAAGAAGCTGTGCTCCCCATACCTCTGGAGCGCCTAGATATTGCATACCGTACAGGGCCGTGTCACTCCATATTAGTATTTCTTGTCGAGCTTGCAGTACAGTAATGATCTCACTACCACGCGAGAGACGTAAGCTACCAGCTTGGTTAGTCGCAGCGGGGGTCCAGTTAGTCACATCTTCTTGGTTAGACCAGCGAATAAGCATGGGATCGAGTGCCGCACTTCCTAATGCGTTTGAACCGAAACAAAAGGCAAACCGAAAAATGTCAGATACAAAGGTTTTATTAACTATAATAGGCACATCGGACGCGCCGCCTAAAGAAGTGACGTACACCGCACGAGTATTTACCCCGGTGCTTGCGTCCCAATAAAACAATGAACCACCACGGTAACCAAAGAACAAATCTTCACCGAAGTTAGCCTGACTCCAAAGCCGCATAGGAGCAAGCGTAGTGCCGCCAACACCCCAAGTACCAGCACCCCAAGTACCAGCACTCCACCCAGTAAACGGCAAGGCAATTTCGCTACCTATGTTTATTTGGTAAGCCGCCGTAACTGTGCCGCCCCCCGTGGCACTAGACGATGCCGTAGCCGCCGCAGTTATGTTGTAAGAGTTATCATTTATACGACTAATCTGGAACTCGCCGTTTAAAGTCAGTCCACCCACTGCTGAAGCGCCACTAAACGTAACAAAGTCATTCTGAAGCGCACCGTGTGCATTGTCAGTTACAAGGACAGTTGTAGAGCCTGAAGTAGTGGTAAACGGGTTAGTCAGCGTTGCTGTGGCACGGATGGGAGTAATGTCGAAGTAAGCTCCACCACGCTCTATGTAGTACTTGAGGTTAGTACCTACAGAAACAAGATTCTGCTGTTGCAGAGTGACCCAGTTAAGCATAGACCGGCATACGCCTAAAAACGTAGCGGCAGACAGACGTACCCAACCGCCTATCTTCTGAGGCATACCCCGTCTAAAACGCACTTTATCAGTCTCATACCAGCCACCTTCAGCAGCGTAGCGCGTGTTTTCGCGGTCAACTCCGGGGTTAAACTTTAGTTTCTGTAGTGGCATAGCTCAACCTTATTCTACGTACTCGCCTGTGGCGATCATAGATGCGAGTTCAACAGAGCGGCCCTTTACGGTACGGCTCCAGTCAGAGTTTAAGAATTCATCTGAGGCAGTTGTATAGTCTGCCTTTTCCATCGCATCTAGTGCCATTACGAATTTGCGTAGCTTCGTAGCACCGAGGTTAAAGCTGATGTCAATCATAGCATCTTTTCGCACGTCATCCAGATCGTTAAACCAGCCGTACTCCGAGCTTAACTCCTTAATTACACGCTCGATGTCTTGCTCTAGCAAGAAGTCTACTTCTTTGTCTGAAAGTCCTAGACCCCCGTTAACATCTACATTCCTGCCAATACCTATTGTCCAGTGGCCTGCCGAGCATTTGTAGATAAGGTGACGGCCATTAGTAACAACCTCGCCCTCATGCCTCTTGAGCATCTCGATCAAGTTCTGCATTTACTTCTCCCTGCTAACGCCCTTAGTTTTCTCAAAGGTACGCATAGCGCCTAAGCCCAGCATTCCCATAAGGACGGTGGTCAAAAGCGAAGTGTCTACGACAGGAACTGTAAACCAGATTCCTAAGATTGGAGATATTATGGTGGAGTACGCCAAGGCAGAGATACACACCCATCCGCAGGCCGGTCGCCATCCGGCTACAAACAGGCTCTTATGAGCAGCTTCGACCTTGTTGACCTCGATCTGGGCGGACATCTGCTTATCGGCCATAGTCGCAATCTCGTGCGACAGCTTCTCACGCAGGTCTTTATCCGGGATTACCTTATCCAAGATAGCGGAGACAGGCCCGATTAGGGCGCTAAGTGAGGCAAGCATCTTAAATGACGACCCACACAACAGCGCCAAGCACTAGGAGTACGATAATAGCGCCAAGAGTCGAGTGCTTAGTGCCTTGTACTGCACGCCATACGGGGCCACCTATCTTAGCTAATCCGTCTTTAATCATTTCCATTTTGAATTCCTCAGTTAAGTGCGAGTGCAAAAACTAAACCTGTGATGCCGACCATCAACATGACCAGTCCGACTATCAATTTTAGTGCAAGATAGAAGTCATCATTCTTTCTGTCTTGAAGTATTTTTTTCCGGTTGAACTCGGCCATACTTAAATCTCTGTCTTCCTGTATCTTAACCGCGTTCCTTTGAACCTTTTGCCATGTCCCTGTCTTCCCTTGGCGTGAGTACTCTTTACCAATGGTTTTCATCATGTCAGCAATGCGGTCTTCTTGGTTCTGAATCTGGATTGCTTCTTCCAGAGGACTACCAATGTAAGCATTTTTATCATGCTTTTTGACTTCGGCAATCTTGTTCTCTACAGCTTCCTTACTGGCAAAGAATCCTGATATTTCAGCACCCATCTGCTCGACTTGCTTTTTCTTTTTCAGGGATGCCTGCACTAAATTAAAAGCGGTATCCAATCCCTTTATGAGTAGAGCAATTTCGCCAACCATTTTTCATTGCTTGCCAAAGAAATTAAAGTAAGACCCAGCCAACAACCCGCCCAAGACTAAGGTAGTTATTGCCTGTAGTACAGTTCGGCCTACGGTACGCTTTGCAGCACGCCAAGAATCAAGTAAGCCCCGAAGCTCGGAGACATCAGACAGAGCATCATCGTCGCTCAACCCTATGTCTCGCAAGGCTTTCCTAGCCCCTAGTTCAGCCGACTGCTCCACTAACTTTGTCATCTCTTCTTTGTCCACTTAAACCTCTATGGCTCTGTGGGCCAATCTTCTGTTTCAAGATCAGGGAAATTACCGTGACTTGTTATGTCACGTAGTGCCTGTCTGTATGTAGCCATGTCAGCAGCCATAGTAACGTCAGACAAAGCCGTCCAATCAGTAAGAGCAATTCGTCTGTTGCGATCTGTGCGTATGCTAGTTTCTTTGTCTGCTACTAACCTATCCGTATGAGCTTTCTCGTGTTGAGCTTTAGTAGTGACGGTTCCGTCTTCTGCTGTTGTTTTTGAAAACTTATCTACGACTGACCATGCCTCGATTGTGTTGCCGTTAGCGTCTGTAGTGACACCGTTGCCTACTACGTTTTGCAGGTCTGTGCAGCTAGGTTTAGGAGCTGCCAAGATAGCTGTTAGTTCCAGATCAGTTAGCGTGTCAGCCGTCCATACTCTGGGCAAAGACATATGCTTGTTTGCCTGTCTCCATTCGCCCTGTGTCTTAATTTCGCCCGTTTCGAGCTTGACGTAATTACTCATAGTTGATATTCCTATGCGATTGCTAAAAATATAAAAGTGCCGTTGTTGTAGTTAAGCGCAGTAGGCGCGCCTGATGTTATTGTGAAGCCACTAGCTAGTGGGTCTATGTAGTCTGTGTTAGTGACTTGAGCGGCTGTGGAGTTGAGCAAGAGATACGGGTCGTTGCCTGCCGTAATACCTCTAAGAGTATCCCAAACATACCAGTCCCCAGTATTAGTAGACCCGTCTGCACGTTTAATCATTACAAAACGCGCGCCACCCGTAAATCCGCAATCTATGTTGTGAGTAGTTCCTGTGCCTGTGTAGGTTCCTACTTTGCTTACACCTGCTACTGTAGCGAAGAGGTAGGCAACAAATGTTTGAGTATTACCATTGATAGACGAGTCTACTTGAAGAGCGGTTGAAGTAGGAGCAACATAATTTGTCCCGTCTCCAAAAGCATACTGAATGTCAGTAGTAGAAAACCCGTCTCCATTGTTAAGAAAACCAAATTGTCCTAAACTGGTGCTTAATACAAACCAATTGCCTGTAGAGGACCGGCTTTTTACAATAACTAACTCAGGTACAACACCTAGGTTGTGCGTTAATGCAGGCGTTCGACGGCCTCCGTCTCCAGTATAGCAAAGCACATCCATGAAGCCGGGGGCGCGTTTGAACATCCAAGAATGATAAGCAGGATATGATCCTGTATCAGTGCTCCATCCATCCATGTAATCAAACTTAAAGCCGCCGTCGTTACCTTGAGCGGCATTTTGATTTGACACTAAAAATTTTGTTCCAGTCAATCGATTAGCCCATCTCCAATCTGAGGTTCCAGATACACTCGTCCTCTGAATGCCTACATCAACCGGAAATCCGGCTATATATGCAGGAGGCGTTGGGCTAGTCCCACCTCTAGTATCATCTTGATAAACTTCAGTACCCGCTTCAGGAGTTTTCATTGGTCTGCGGATAGCCATGTAGATGTAGGTATAGCCGTTAGCATTTATTTGACCATCCATCCCGTTACGCGCTAAAAATCCTGTACTTGTTACTCCTATCGCAGGGTTGTCTGCCTCTGCCTCAGTCGTATTCGGCCTTAAATCTCTTGCGTTACCATCGACAGGAAGGCCGCGCATTGTGTCAAACATTACCCAGTTCACCGCGTTGCTTGTAGATTTTATTAGCACAAGTTGCGGTTCAAAGCCTACATTTATATTTAAGTCCGCACCTGCGCCAGTATAAGTCCCACACTTAATAATACTCTCGTCACTGTCAGCTCCGAACACTGCCTGATCATTGCCAAAATAGTAGGCCACGTAAGTCTGACCAGATGTGCAATAGAATTGTGACGATGTTGCGCTAGTGTCGCCAATATAACCAATTCCGGTAAGTACTTCGTTTGTGTCAAGATTGACAGTTTTGTTGTTCGCCATGCCCTCTACCCAAACCCACCAGTGACCATCGGAAGCGTCCGTGTTTGAAGTGGTGCACTTGTATATAACCATTCCGGGCTTGCTGCCTAAGCCGTGTGCTGGGGTCATGAACGAGTCGGTTGCCGTAAATTTTACCATCGTGAAGAAATTTTCTGCTTGGCGGAATGACCACGAGACGTAGTTTTGCGAGGTGCTGTTTTGCCCGTAGTGTGCGTTAGCACCAAACGTAAACCCATTTGAGTTAAATGAAATCAAATCTTCACTGGCAGTTGAGGTTGCTCCGTTTGCTGCGGTTGTGTTACTTATCAGCGCAACAGCTCTACCCCGCTCGGTATCCCAAATCCTGTTATCTTTAACACCGTCTCTGCGTTTAGTCCAAAGCATCCCACCTTCACCAGCAAGGTCTAGCCCATTTACAATGGCGTTAGTTGTGTTATTGCCGTCATAAATATAAGTCGAGAACACATCTTCCACGTATAGCGGATCATCCCCTGCGCTTCCTGCTGCTGCTGTTAGTAATTTTTGTGTTGTAGGCATTTTTAATCCTTTACGCTAACGCAAGTCCAGCAACAAAACCGTACCAAGTAGTACCACCGTCACAAGTAATAAAAACTAAAACGTCCGTACCAGAGGTGGTGAGAGTCGGTGCTGTGGCAGCAGGCCAATCTACTGATCCCGGCCATGTTTGAGTTGCAGAACCGCCGTTTATTAATTTAAGGCTAAACCCACAAAGCTCATCACTAGCAGTTGGATTAGAGAACGTCCAAGTAGTCGCGCCTGTAGTTGTGGCAGTCACGCTGTTGCCTAGTGTTAGATCGATTGTCTTAGCGCCTGTGGCGTTACCGATAGCGTTAGTAATCTCGCCGTAGTCTTTTAAGTTAATTGCTGAGACTGTTTGATCCGCGCCCGTTACCGCGCCTGCGAGAGTCATGCCTGTAATCGTTGGGGCTGTTCCTAAAACAACCGCGCCCGTTCCAGTTTTAGCTGTGACACCTGTACCGCCGTTAGCAACCGGGAGAGTTCCGGAGACGTTGGAAGTTAAATTAACAAAAGTTGTTGCTGTTGATCCTGTACCGCCGTTAGCTACAGGTAGTGTTCCTGTGACCTGAGAGGTTAAGTTGACCCCGGATAAAGCGCCGCCAAGAGTAAGATTGCCAGAGCTGGTAACGGTGCCTGAGAGGCTAATTCCGTTAACTGTACCCGTACCCCCAACAGAGGTAACTGTTCCACCTGTTTCGGATGGGTTAGCGTTAATTACCGCAGCGCCTGCACCCGCACCGTCAGTAATGACCATAGTTTTTTGCGTGGTGGGAATAGTAATACCTGCCCCAGACCCTTGCTTGATGGTAATAGACTGACCACCAGTAGTGGCGTTTTCAATCATCCACACTTTAGAAACGGTGTTAGGCCCAAGCGTTACCTCGCGTGTTCCCGTAAGAGAACCTGCCGAGGTAATCTTTAAATAAAAACCACGAGTAGCATCTGCTGTACCGTTAGGCATGGTAAAGGTTTGGTTAGCATCACTAGACAGCTGCTTAGTGCCGTAGCTAAAACCGTCAGTAATAAGTTCAAGGTTAGTATTAGTACTAGTCCCCCAAGTACCGTCTTCATCTCCTGTGGTAATTTCTTTGAGCCTTAAATTATTTACATAAGTTGCCATTTGGTTTCTCCAGTACTTATACTAGTGTACTGCCAGAGGCAGCAGGGATGCTTGTCGCATAAATTGTTGTATTTTGTTGCACAGTTAGGGCTTCCCCGCAACCAGAACAAGTATCAGCGCTAAGCTCACTCTCGTCAAGATCGTAACCACAGTGGCCGCACATAACTGCGGTGTCATACTTGGGATGCTCTACACCATTTACTGTTATAGATTCGTTAGTTTTTCTCATGCTGCTATTATCTCCGTCCATTTGGGGTCGCCGGTTGGCGTTATTTCACTCCAAACCCATGCAATACCTATCTCGCCTGTGGCTTGCACTCCAGTCACATTCACGGTGGCGCTTGCTATTTGAGTTACAGTTCCAAGGGCCGTAGTGCCTTGAACGCCCGTAACGTTAACTTTTTGCTCTAGTAATACCGTTACAGTACCTAAAGCTGATGTAGCTACTACTCCCGTTACAGAGGTACTTGCTTTGCCTGTTACCGTAACCGCGCCTAGCGCAGTTGTACCTACAACTCCTACTGGGTTAGTGCCGGTACCTTGTTGTACGTTAGCGTTGCCTAAAGCAGTGGTTCCTACAAGTCCCGTTACCGAGGCAGTCGCTCCTGCTTGTACTGTTACTGTACCTAAAGTGCCAGTGGCAGCGTTGCCCAGTACACCAATATTACTAGCATCGCCAATTACAGCTACGCTACCCAGTACTGCTGTTGCAGAGACACCGCTTACTATGCCGTTTGATTCAGCTATAATTGTTACTGAACCAACTTGACCTGTAGCTTCAAGACCTAGGGATTCTCCCCAGCCTCCTCTGCCCCACGCAGCACGGCCCCAACCGCCCAAACGAACGGTTACATTAACACCCTCACCCCAAGAGCCTGAACTCCAAGTGTTACGACCCCAACCGCCAGCCACTTACTAGGCAATCCGAATGATCGCATTGCTCGAATCTGACGCAGGGAACACAATAGTGAAATCACCCGCAGTAGAGGTCTTATCCGAACCAAAGTCCAAAACAGCAATAGCGGGGTTACCGCT
>Ga0209337_1002861_pt1 | contig 12289 bp, 9 predicted proteins | sample LinPmetageLP53_FD_184044 | JGI IMG/M metagenome (GOLD analysis project Ga0209337, IMG submission 184044) | Marine viral communities from the Pacific Ocean - LP-53 (SPAdes) (version 2) | ecosystem: Environmental > Aquatic > Marine > Oceanic | place: Pacific Ocean | collected 2010-02-08 | reverse complement strand
CTTAGTGTAGCCAATTAATTGACTATCTGAAATTGGTTGTTTAGCGTTTCTAAGTGATGTTCTGAAGATACGTCTAAGGAAAAAATGCCTGCATTGAGGTCCTCCCTTGTAAAGAAAAATGTTATATGGCTCGCCATCATGACCGAAACCTTTATTTAATATATTGCTATCAGCATTTTTTAGATCTTCTTTTGTATAAAGCTTATTAGCAGCTACCATATCTTTGCAAAAATCTCTGCTTGTACCTGATTTATTTACTAAAAAGTTGTCAGTAGCGTAAACATACCTGACTTTGTAGTAAAAGCTTCTTGACTTATTTGCCCCATCTTGACTACTTCTTTTATTTGGAGTTGCTTCTACAGCTGATGCAAGTTCTAGCTTTTCTTGGGTAGCACTATTTAATTCAGTCTCAAAGTCAAAATCTTGATGTTCACCATCAACAACCTCTTCATCTACAAGTTCCCAGTCATCTGGCATATCTTCACCATGTAAATCAATCCACTTAGATAGCCCAGTAGCTTCAGAATGGTCCTTACAAGCCATATAAGAAGTTCTGCCATTATATTGATGCTCGTGGTACCCTTCACACCCTATTGACTTTGCATGAGCTTCAGCCTCCTCTATTGTGTCAAATACAGGTTTTCCATCTATATTACCAACTTTGCTTAAATCTTCCCTAACAACAACCTCTTCATCTAATGGTTCAAGTCCTAGTTCCTCTCTAATTTCATCTTGAGTCATAACAGCTGCTAAATCTTGATTTGTAAACCTAGTCGTAATTGGTTTTAACTGTACAAAATTGACAGGCATATTAAAATTATTTACTTTAAATATTTTCCTTAGTACCTTTACAATGTGATCTTGAAATGGTTTTATAACAGTATTAAGGTAAAAATTTGCTGCTGTATTCAGTTCATCTGCATTATTTCCTAAACCTGAGTCTGATTTAATTCCCATTAACATAGGCGAGGTTACTCTATGCCCTGTTAGTATATTTTGTACTAAAAGCTCTTGTAATGCTAAATACTGTTTGTCAGCATCACTAACACTTATTGGTGTAATTTCAGGTGTTCTAGTCCGATCGTCTGAGAACGTAAGCACAAAACGACCAGCTGATTTGGCACCAGTAAATTTTTCTGCTAAACTCCTTTCTAGTTGATGTCTTTCTTCAGCAGTCGGGACTCCATTGGCAAAGGAAATAAAATACGATCCAGCAAATCCATTTTTTATGTTATTGAGATGGAATTCAGCTACATTTTGGTCGACTAATGCCCAATTATTGGCAGCTACGTAATCAGGTGTATGATAAACATTCATATTAGGACTATACAAACCTGTGTACAATATTTGATTTGCTGACGTCCTGTCATTACTATTAAAGGCTGCCACCCTATAAGGTTTGTTTATTCTTGTGTTCGTCCAATCTGATGACACATAATAGCCTTTTACATTTCCTAATTCATCAGGCTTTTCAGCACGTATTTTTTCTACAGCAATATGGTAGATTTCAGCAATTCTTGTACGATCTTTACTCCATACAATGTTTAAGGCAAATGCCCCTTGTAACTTAAAGTCAAATGCAACCTTTTTAATAACCTCATGCAAGCTTTCATTCCCGTTTGCCCTGTCCATAAAGTTTTGTAGTTTAACTCTAGCTTCAAATTCTCTTTCATCTTCATCTTCAATAATTAAATTCTCACCTGCTATCATTTCTGCTGTAGCATTTATAATTGCAGCCTGCGTTGAACTATTATAATATAGATCTATTAAAAATTGAGGAAATAAATTTGCCCATTCCTCTGTTCCATAACTTATCCAATCTTTTCCTCTTATTTCTTTAACAACAGGAGCTGTAGATGTTTCTAAGCTTACTGAGCATATATTGTCTTTCATATTATTATCTGTTTTTCCATTCAGGTGTTTGCATTATTGCAAGTATCTCTGTATGGTCATACGTTTGTAAACCTACTAAAAAATCTGGCACGTTGCCATCAAATTTTAATACAGTTTTTGTTTTATCTATTGACAGCCTTATTGTTTCTGCATTAGTTTCTAAAACCTCAGAAAAGTTTACATCGTCAATATTAGCCATTTGGTAAATTACATATTTCATTATGGTGCGTCATTTATTATATCATTACTTGACATATTTGTCATAGTACCGTCATTATCAAAACTTGTTAAATCATCTATTGTAGGGAAACTAGCTGTACCGTTAGGATCTCCGTTCCTCCAGTAAGCTATAATGTTGTCTTCAGATGCTATATTAGTCGGATTGCCATTATTGTAAAAAGAATCCATTTTACCAGCACTTACAATGTCATCAAATAAAGCAACCTCATCTAATTTTATTTGGCCATAGTTTGCAGCCTGTTTAGCAAAGTATAAAGGCGCAGCTGTATTTACAGGAGCTGACCATGTACCTACACTTGAATAGGTAGCACCATTGCCGTTAGTCTTTCTAACCCCGTTTAAATAACCTACAAGTGAGGTTGATGTGCTGCCTAAGTTATATGTAAAGCCTATGTGATACCATGTATCAGCTGCTAAGACTGTATCAATATCTAAAATTTGGTATATTGAGGAACTATCACCTCCATAAATTTGAATACGTGGTTTACCTGCAAAATTACTTTGTATTTTGTATTCAAACCTAAAACCTCCACCACTAAAGAAATCACTTTTATTTAAGAATATTTGGCTATTTATAGCACCATCTGTTAACTTAACCCAAAAGCTTGAACTAAAGCCCCTATTTGCTCCACTTTGGTTAATAGTAAATATAGGAGCATCTCCACAATCAACATAATCATCTACACCATCAAAATCTAAACTAAAAGCATTTTCAAAGCCACTATCACCATACCAAATATAATTGCTACCAGTAGGCTCAGGGTGTTGTGTATATTGTACCTGTGCTGTTCCAGCTTTGTCAGATTGATACCATTTTCCTTTAGTCACTAAACCTTTTACAATTCCATTATTATTATCTACTGGTAATACGTCTGTTTCTGTAGCTGGTGCTGTATTGCCTGTAACTGTTACAGAACCTAACCATACAACCTCATATACTTCATACTTATAATATCCTGCAGGCTTTAAGTCTATTTCACCTAGAAACATATCAGGGTTTAAAGAATAAGTAAATGTGAATTCTGTATATCGATTATTAATTGTTTCAGCTGGATAACAATAAGCAATAGCACCACTCATATCATTTGTGATCTTTATTAAGTGCCTTACTTTTGTTGTAGGTGCACTTGTATCAATTCTATTGTCTTCAGTACAAACGTAAGCCTTAAATGTAGTTTCAGTAGTTCCTTGTATCATATAGTAATATATAGAAAAATATGCTTTTTATTTGGTATAAAAGAAAAGGGCACCCGAAGATGCCCTGTCCTTATGATGAACGCAAGATAAACTAGAAACTGTCGAGCAGTCACACCCTCATCAAGCTATAAATAAACTACCAATTATCACCCAGTTGTAGGGAATGTTCCAGATTCATTTATAAATCCTGATTGATCCCAAGGAGTAGTCGTATAATCTTCTAAAAAAGCAAATGGTATTGGCTCCAATCCATCGAATGTAAGAGTGTATCCGTTACGATCCCCAAAGGCTGCCCCAGTATCCATAGTTCCAGCATTTAATTCCATACCATTAGACATTCCTAAAGCAACGAATACATCGTGTCCATTAGCTAATTGTTGATTTAATTGAGCAAAAATTCTAACTTTAGTTGCTCCTAATAATTTAATTTCGTTTTGATCTTCTTTTGTAAGTTTGTTTAATATAATATTTACAGTTGGAGTATAAAAAATAGTTCCATTTTCTCTTGATCCAGTAATAGTATCCGTTATGCTAGCAACTCCAAGAGGCATCACATATTCGTAAATTGTACTACCATCCCAATCAATCGCATCTATTTCTAAAGGATGTGTTGCATCATAAGTATAAGACACATCTTTATCAAATACTGAGAAAAATATTTTTTTTACACCTCCACTGATCCTATTACAGTCTAAACCTCTTCCTTTTGTTAATGTTCCACAAGCCATGTTTTTGTTTTTTTAAGGTTATAAAGTATGGGGGTTTTGACACCCCCTTACTTCGTTTTTATTTATTATGACTGTCTTACAATATCAGCACCTACACCAGTTTGTACACCTGCAGAGTATCTTGCAACCATTCTAATGTTATCACTTCCATCCAATTGACCCATGTCAAGCAAATCAATTCTTGTAGAATCACTTAGCAGGTCAGTTCCAAAGAATAAGTTTGACTTCTGAGCAATTATTACTTGATTAGCAATCATTCCAGGACATACTGCAATTTTGTATCCGTTAAATACTGGCTCATAGTCTCCATTCATATTGTAAGCATTAACATATCCTAAAGTAGATACTGCTTGTATGTATAAAGAATAAGTTACTGGACTCATATATATATGTAAGTCCTCTTTCGGCATTACTGCTGCTGGTATTGCTGCTACTGCAGTTTGTAAGTTAGCAATAATGTTAGCTGCTGTATAAGCTGCTGTTGCTGCTGATTGTACTACAGTACCATCTACTCCAGGTAGTAAGTAACCAATAACAGGTCCTACAAAACCATCAAACTGTCCGTTTACACCTACAGGTCCTGCTGCTAATGCTCTACCTTGCCATATTGACTCTTCAGTTGCGTTTGCAATGATTTCACCCATATAAGATATAACATAATCTTCAAAAGATGGTGGAGGTGGTGCTCCTGCTCCTGCTCTCATCTGTAATGCTTCCCATGAACTTAGTAAATTTGCTTTACACAAGTCTAGGTTGATTTGTAAATTTTTAGGTTCTAAAACTTTTTCAGTAAGTGCTAGAGTTCCATGATCTGTAAAGTCACATGTAGCGTCTCTCACTACGTCTGTTCCTGCCATTCTTTGAATATTAGACTTGAACTTGATGTTTTCAATCATTGTTAAATACTCTAATGACTTTGCTTGTTTAAGTGCTGCTGCGATGTAAAAACCAGCTGCCTTACCTGCAAAATTTGATGTTACATTAAATGCCATAATTTTTGTTTTTTAATTATTAATTTTTATTTATTTAAGTCGTGTAAAAATTTATCTCTGCTTGATAATTTTCTGTATTCTTTTCTTGTTAATACAGTTCTTTCTGAGCTAAATTTATTTGTATTTATAGGAGCATCAGCAGGACTTTCTGCTAGCTCTGTTTTTAACTTTTCATTCTCAGCTTTTAATTCTTCTACTGAAAATTCTTTTACTTCAGTTGTTTTTATAGTCTTTGGATTTGTAGATGGCTCTTCAGTTTCTGTAGACATTTCTTCTACTTCATCATCACCTCCAACTTTATCTCTTTTAAGATCAGCTACAGCATCTTCTAGGTTTTGGATTCTTTTTTCCATTCCTTTCCAGTCTGCTACATCAGCTTCCTCTTCGTAATCATCATCATCTTCTTTTTCCTCTAAGTCGATTTCTTCATTCATTTCTTCTTTTGGTGTTTCTTCCTCTTCCGTTTCACTTTCCATTACTTCTGAAACTACACCTTCCTCCTCAACTCTAAAAGATACACCTGTATCAGTTTTATATGTTCCAATAGGCAAAGGTATTGTTGTGCCATCTTCAGTAAGTACGCTAATATCGACTCCTGATTCTAACTCCTCTGCAGTTGATACAAATATTGTACCATCATCTGACTTTGCTTGCCACTCTAGTTTGACTTCTTTATTAAGTCCGAGAGCTACTAAAATTTGTTCTTTGATGTCCATAGGTTCTTTTTTTAATATATAGATTAATTATTAATTTGTTTGATTTTCGTTTATTATCTCATTTAACGCCTTTAAGATCTCAGCATCTGTTGGTGTTTTTGTACTCATATTTTCCATACGATCAGTAAAATATCCTTCAATACTCAAACCCTTAAGCTCTCCATCTTTTATTTTATTCCATAACTCATCATTGTCAATTCTCATTTTAACGAACCACGTTCCGTTAGGTAAGTCAAATCCATAAAGTTTTGATTTATCCATATCACCTTCTTTAATCCATGATTCTACTGTTAAAACACCTGAAACTCTATCTTGATGCTGGTAAGTTGCTTTATGATGATTGTTATTTTTTAAATACAACTCACTTGCTTTTCTTACTGTATCAGGACTAAAATAAACATAATAATCTGAGTCAGTATTTGGGTCATATCTAAATATTTGTTTATTAGGAATCAAAGCAGGACTAACCAGCATACGTTTTTCTTCATCTACTTTTGCAAGTGTTAAGTTGTTTTTATCTTTTCCAAAATAAACAAAATCTTGCTCTATTGCAGGTGCAGTAACTAAGCTAATTGCATCAATTGCTAGATCTTGATTTTCATCTGTAATTACAAGCTCTACAATTCTTGTTGCTTTTTCATCTTCATAGTGGTAATCTGGATTTGCATCTTTACACTCCTCAAGTGTATCGTATTTACATTCACCAGTTTCACCCCATTTATATTTTCCGTCTTTACATTCAGTACATGGCATATTAATATATAGGTATTTAATTAATTTATTTGATTTTATATTGTAGATCTTCTACGAATATTTGCAAGCTGGTTTTGACTTGATGTCATTTCATCTGTTACTACAAAAGCTTTAATTGCTTCTGGTGGTTCTTGGTCTTGTAAAGTAAAGCCACCCCCCATCATTTGTGGTGAAGGCGTACCACCAACAGCGCCGCCACCTCCTAAACCTGCTGCTGTTCCCCCTTTACTTGAACCACTAGACATAATATTTCTAATCTGTACAGCTGAGAATGCAGCTGCTAAGCCAGCCTGTACAATAGGATATCCAGGGAAAGCAACTGTTATTGGTGAACTCTGAGCTGTAGTGTAAGCATTTTGAACACCTTGTACACCAGATATTGTAGCCTGTGCTACAGCGGCAGCCTTTGCTATTTTAGAACCCCTACCAGCAATTGCACTAACTAGTTGTAACCCAGACTTAGCCATACCAACTTTAGCATCTCTGACGGCTTTTTGCCTTTGCTTTTCTTTTTCAGCATCTTCATCTGATTCTGCTTCATATTGCGCTCTAAACTTATCAAATATTGCCTTTTGTTCAGTTTCAAATATTTCTTTATTTTGCAACAATACTTTATCCTTTTCCTGTTCATCAAAAATAGTTGCATTTATACTATCTAACCTTATTTGATTTTTTCGTTCAGCTTCAGCCCGTTCTCGTTCTTCTAGATCTTCTATGTTTTTAATGCGTTGATCTTCTGTTAGTTTATCAAACTCAGCAATTGTGGCAAGCTGTGCATCTTGTTTCTCCTTTTCTTTAGCTGCAAGATCCTCTTCATCTTTTTTTCTTTCTGCTATTGCTTTTCTTCTAATTGTATTTGCTCTTGTTTCTACAGTTGTTTGCCTTCTTGCACTTTCTCTTTTTATATTTGCTAATTTAATTTCTAAGTCAGCAACCCTTTGTAAATCAGCTTCAAGGTTTTCACCCATACTGATTTGAGTTTTACCAATCCTTACTGCTTCCTCAGCATTTGCTACTTTTTTAGCATTTAATTTTGTTTCAATAGCACTTGCATCTTCTAAAGCTTTTAGCCTTTCTTTTTCAGTAAGATTAAGATCTTCTGACTTTAATTTAAGCTTCTCAATTTCTGCACGTCTTTGTGCAAATTCTACATTTAGTTCTCTTTCACTATCTACTAGTGTTTGTAAGTCTCTTTTTAATTGTACGGCTAGTCTGCTTTCTTTTGCAATTTCTTCGCCAATACCTTTAAACTGATCACCCATATCAGATAGACCACCTTTAATATCACCACTAAACAGCTTACCAATAGCACCTACTAAACCAGAAACCCTATCAATTAATACCTTAACTACAGCACCCATACCAGCTAAAGCACGTTGTAAAAGTTCAGCACCTTTTTTAGTTTGTGTTAAGTAAGTAACAAAAGCAGCAAAAGCGATAACTAATGCACCAATTCCAGTTGATATTATACCTGCTGTTATAGATGCAAAAGCAGCCTTTGCAGCTGGTATTATTTTTCTAAAACCATTGCCAATACCATTTAAAGAAATACCAAACACTTTATAGTTTTTAATGTCATCCATTAAAGTACCACCAACATCTTTTTGTGCTTTATTAAATTCCTTTACCTTTTCAGTAGCATCTTTTTGCTCAAGTTTTAATTCTTTTAATCCTAGTTTTTCAGCTTTTATTTCTGATGTAAGTTTCTTAATATCGGCTGTAAGTTTAGGTTGTCCAGCATAAAATGCTCCCTCTGGTATACTATCTTGTATTGCTTTAAGTTTAAGCAGTTCCTTTTCTTGGTCAAGTATAAACTTATTTTGTGCTTGTAAACTAGCATTCACTTCTTTTACATTCCCTTGAGCTTTTTTTAACGTATTTGCATATTCTTGCGTATCTTGAGTTGCTGACTTAACATCAGACTTAATGCTCATATATATTTCCTCTGCCATAATTTATATTTTATAAACTAACATTTGTTGTTATTTGTGTAATTGTTACATTCATACACCATTCTATTATCTGGTTTGTGTTGCTCCTGCATTGTAAAGCTAAAGTGTTACCCGTACCTACTGATGCTAGAATACGCCAGTTTGTTACAGTACCACTTGTTTTTATTGTATCACGTTCTCTTTGTATGCTTGCTGTACCTGACTTGTTTATTATTACACCCCTTTCTACATAAGAAGCATAGTCACCTACAGAACCAGTCCCAGATGAACCACCAGTCCTTACAGCTATTGTATCAGCATGAAAATAGATAATACAGTTATCTGGTATTGCAAACCTTACACCACTTACATTATTTATACCACTAGATACATTTGCTGTGCCTGTAGTTTGGCATCCATAGATACACTGTATTGATTGCCTTTCACCTAATAAGTCACCATTTGTATTACCACCTATGACTATTGAATTACTTGTAGTGGTATTTGCTAGCTCGCCTAATGTCAAAGAGTTATTTATGCCACTAACTACAGTATTATCTATGCCTATTGTTACATCTGACCTATTTAAGCCTGTTAAGGTATTGCCATAGCCATTAACTATATTATTTTCTACACCACTATTAATAGTATTTGCGCCCCCTCTTATTGTATTGTTTTCTGTTAATAAGTTACTTTCTAAAACTAAGCTAGGTTTAAAAGCTCTACATACAGCTGACTCAGTATCGTAAAAATACCCATACCTTTCGCACGTCGTTTGGTCAGCTGGTGTTAAATTAGTACCATCCTGAGAAAAAAGCACTACACCAGTACTAGTAACGCCTAATGGCTTTAATGATTGACCACTGAGGGCTGTTATTGTTGTTCTAGGTCTTCTTGTTGGCATTATGGTATAAGTATAAATTCTACTACTGATAAATCATTTGGCTTGTAGTCTATTCTGTTCACTCTAAAAACTCTTTGCTTTATAAATACTTGGTCACTAAATTTAAAAGTGTTTATATCAGCTGCGGATAAATTTACTTTTAATGTCATAGTCCTTGTGTCTGGGTTATATAATTCGTTAAAATAAGGTAACCAGTATAAATTAAATAAATTATTTACAGGTGATACACCAACACCATTAATAAGGCTTTGTTCTCCAAACACAAAATCATAACTTGTACTTACAGATGGTACTTCTGTAGTATGTGAAAATTGTAATATATCTTGTTCTAATAGTCCAGCACTTCCACCATTTTGGGCTGGATAATTATAAAAGCTACTCAGCATTGTTTTTTTACCTACATTGTACAATATACGAGGTAAGTTGTCAAATTCTTCACCTCCTGAATCTTGGTTATATGCATAAATGGCTGGTACTATTAATTCTGTTAGGTTACTTAGTAAAGGTTTGATTACTGTTGCTGCAAATGGTTTAGCTGATATTTCCTCTTCACCTGTTAATAAAGTAGCACCAGACGCATCAAAAACTTTACTACCATATAAGTGCCTTGTGGCTCTTTTATATTCAGTAAAAGAATAATCATCTTCATCTTCTGCAAATTTAAATATAGTTTCAGCATTTAAATTCGTCAAAGGTTTTAGCTTAATATCACCTGTATCTATTTTATCAGTCCAGTTATGAGTTACGCCCCTAGCTGCAAGACTTACATCTCCAGAACCAGCACCCCCAGATATTTGGTTTATAAATGTGTCTGCATAAGTTTCAAAAATTATCTCGTTTGGAATTGTACTAGGTATTGTTACCAGATTAAACATTTTTAATATCCCACTCAAAAAATCCCATTGTTTTAGTTCTCCTCTTTCAGTATTAATAAGGTTTGCACTAACAAGGTTAATAATTGTTACAAAGTAATCCTGATTTATAAAAGTAATATTATAAACGTTCGATAAACCTACAGCACTTGCAAAACTTTCAATAGAGAATGTATCTCCAATATCCATAGAAGGTAATGTAGTGGTATGAAAAGGTGTAACAAAAGCTGTACTGTTAGCAGGTATTGCAAAAGTAACAGGGTTAAGGGTTTGTGCAACACCCCCAATATTTGCAGCTATTTGAACTGTAAAGTTAATAGTACTTCCTGTTGTATTTTCAAGCATATACCTTCCCTGTGAGATTACTTGCATATTATCAGCATCACAAGTAAAAAGACCATTCGTTCCATTTAGTTGGGGTGGATTTGAGTTACCACCAGCATTAAAGAAACCAGCTGTCATTATTGTAGCTGATGTCGGAACAGGTCCATTTGCTGGAGGAACTGCAGAACCACCTACATAGTAAAAGTTATATGTAGAATTTACAGTCTGTATTGATAAAGGTACACCTTGTGAACCCCAGTTAAAATCCATGTATAACTTTTCAAAGTCTACACTATCAAAAAATGTACTTGACCATGTAAACCCTGTGTCTTCAAATATTCTATTAATTAAATATTTTATATTTAGCCAGGGTCTATAAGCTGCTTCAAGTCTAGGCAAATCTGGGTAACCATTTGAGGAATTTACACCTAAAGCATGAGTCCAGTCACAAAATGGGTACTTTAATGTATCGTTTGCGTCCCTATAACCAGATGTACTTGGGTTTAAGTAAGTTATTCCCGCAGCTGGTGAGTCATTCCAACTTAATTTAATCTGTGTTATATCATAAAGGTGTGCAAGTTCTTCAAAGTCAATATCTCCTATTTCACGCTTGTCTAAAACATCTTTTAAGGCTATTGCTTCACTATATAGGTTTACATTATAGCTGACTTCACCCTCTTTGTCATTTACATCTATAAGCCTTAAAAAGCCTTCAAATACTAAAAAGCCATCTACTTTTAAATTACATTTTGTTTTTAAATAAGGGTTAAAAATTATGCTATCTGATAAACGTGTTATTTCAAAAATATTATCAAAAGCCCTTTGGTTTTTTTTCGTTTCTGGTATTTTAAAACTTTTACTATAAGATTGTACTTTCTCAGCAACCTTTGTAAAGTCATCCACACTTAAAGTTAATGGTATGTCTTCATCTTCATATAAATCTAAAAGTATTTCACCAGTGTCAAAAAAGCCTTGTGGCTGGCTACTAGCACTTTGTATTCTAAAGCTGTTTATAATAATTTGTGCTGTACCCGCTGGGTCTTTAAACCCTAGTACAATAGTTGGTTGTGAAGATGCAAACTGTACATTATTAACTGCTATTGTAGTTATTGCTGGCGTACCCATGTTAAATTGCTGTACTAAAGTATTGCCATCGTATTCATAAATAGTAAACTCTGAAGCCCCAGCTGCTACCGCAATATCAAATACTATCTGATAATTAGCCCCTAAACTTATATTATTTATTTTTTGTAATAAACAGCACATATCACCAGGACCTAACTGGCAAGCGCTACTTAACATATCAACAGTAGCTGATGATGTATTACCTCTGTAAAATTGATTCAATTGCATACCAGCCCCAAAATAGTGGTTTACTTGGTCTTGTACAAAAGTAACCCCAGCTGTCTCTACATTAATTGTAGACCCATTTAATGATGACCAATTTATACCATCTACATAGTACTGAAAATTAGGGTTTGTTAAATTAGCATTAACTAAAGAATATTGAGGAAATACAGATAATTGTACAGCCATGTTATATTGATTGTGTTCTTAAGTTTTTAGATTTCTCTACTTCAAATTCAAATTGTATCAGCTTATCATTAGCAACTGTTTTTCTTGCTATACTTTTAGTTGTAAGCCTTACAGGTTCTACATATTCATTAACAGCCTTAGTTTCAAATTCAGGTACTGTTTCTTGTAGAAAGCCATTTAAAATATAAACCTCTGGACTGTTT
>Ga0209337_1002856_pt1 | contig 12301 bp, 11 predicted proteins | sample LinPmetageLP53_FD_184044 | JGI IMG/M metagenome (GOLD analysis project Ga0209337, IMG submission 184044) | Marine viral communities from the Pacific Ocean - LP-53 (SPAdes) (version 2) | ecosystem: Environmental > Aquatic > Marine > Oceanic | place: Pacific Ocean | collected 2010-02-08 | reverse complement strand
GACACATCCCCCGCGGCAATCTGACCGTGAAGGTACACCCGCAGGGCTTCCGTGTTCCCTTCCGCGTTGGCGGCGGTCAGGTTGGTCCCGTCCACAAAGGTGGTGGGGGGAGTGTATGCCATCACTTTACCCGCATGTACATAGCTTGAAGGGTTCCGGCTTGGGTGTCCAAGCGGGCCGTGGATGCCACGGAATCATTCCGCACAAGGTAGTTGGCCCCGCCGGCATTGTGGGCACCAAACGGTCCCGAGAATACTACACGCAACCCGTACACGGTCACGGATGAAGGGGTGGGGGCATAGAACCAAGCCCCGTCAACACTGGTCCACCCCACAGGGGTGTCAACCGGGGTTGACGTGAACTTCCCATTGTCAATCAGGTCACCATATTCCAAGGCGTTCTGTACCACGGACGTGGAACTGCAAGCGGACAGGGCGTTGCCACCCCTTGTGCCGGTCACAACCGTGTTGAAGTCGAGCTGTGAAGGGACGTTGACAAAGTTTGTCAAGCCGTTGGACGTGATGTCCCACTGTAACCAGAAGGCCCAACACCCGTATCCACTGAATACGTTGACGGTTCCACCGCCGGACTGTGGAAGGGTGAAGTACAAGGCCCCGCCGTTCCAAGGCTTGGTTCCTTCCCACCGCGGACGCACGGACAGGTCCCAATACACCCGCAACAGGTGTTCATCCGGGTTGATGGTCCACCCGGCGGCCCCAAGGGACAGTACAGTGTCCGCCGGGGTGCCGTCCTGCACCACATACGGGGCCGCTCCCGTGGACTGTCCTGTGTAGGTGTTGTATGCGGAGTGCTTCCACAGGTTGTACCCAATGGTGGTTGTGGCCATTTCGGGCGTAATAGGGCGGCCCGCACCGGTCTTGAACTGCGGCAGGTCAAAGGCCGCGTCCCGCGCGTTGAAGCTGTCCAACGTGCCGGACTGTGTGAACTGTGCAAACCGGTCATTCAGACTCGCGGCGTTGATGTCATCCCCGTCAAGGACGGGAGGTTGCGTCAATCGGGACATTCATCTGTACCTTGCGATGGCAAGCCACCGGTTGTTCCACAGGTGGGCAAAGGGCATCCGGTCCCCACTTGAAGTTGTGGATGCCGCGTCCTGTGACTGTTCCGCGTCCCGCCACTGCAACACCAAGGACAAGTTGCCCGGTGCCATCAACTGTGAACCGAATATGCGGCACTGTTGGTGGTATCCGCCGCCGCGGCGTTCACCGATGTTGACCCCGTTGACCAGGATACGCATACCCATATAGTTGGGCGTTCCGGGCCGTCCGTCGTTCAAGCCGTATGAAAAGATGTTGTTCACATAGACGTTGGCGGACCACTCCACAAACAGTGACCCGCCCTTGAAGCCGGTCAACGTGGTTTCCACCAAGGTACGCCAACCGCCGCGGGATGTCTGAATAGTGCTTGATTCCCACGCGGCGGCGGGCACTCCCGTGTCTACTTCGTTGGTCTGTTCGCCGGTGCCCACCCGTTCATCAAACCACACTTGGTGCAGGGCGTAGTCTTTCAACCGGGCTTCATCCACAAAGGAACCCGGCAACTGTGTCCGGTCCAAGGTGGTGATGGAAGACTGTTGTGCCCGTAGTTCCTGGTTAAAAAGGTCCGGGGACACAGACCGGCCTTCCCGGACCTGTGATTGCGTCCACTTCTTTGTCATGCCCGCACCCCTGCAACCACGCGGGTGCCCTTGGTGGTGTATTCGTATTCGTACCCGACCAACACCAAGTCTTCCGTGGTTTCCATTTCAAAACAGAACCACGCGGCAGACTGATGGGCAACACTGAAACGCAACGGCACCAAGCGGTCAATCCGATACTGACCGGTCCCAAGGATTGTGGCATCCATGGTGGTCTGTGGCGTACTGTCCGGGGACTGTGCCGTGTACGTCTGTTCCAAGGTGGGCACCAAGGAGAAGTCTTTATAGTGCCGCATGGTGATGGAAGGGCGGCCCGTGGTCATCACCCACAGTGTCACATATGACACCTGTTTCTGTACCTGCGGGTCTCCAAAGGAGTGCCACGCGGAACGGTACGCGGAAACCGGCGGGCCGTTGTCCACAAGGGCCGGTTGCGGGTCCGCGTTGGAGTCCTTCCCCAAGGTCCGTTTGGCACTGATGACAAACAGGCCGCGTTGGGACTGTGTGCCGCCGGTTTGACTCCCTGTGTGATGGCCAAACACCACAGTGCCGTCAAACAGGGTGGTGATAGCTCCAACCGGGAAGCCGGTGCGGGTTGTCCAAGCGGACAGGGACTCCGCACGGGTCAAGCGGTCCACGTGAAGGACAAGGCCAAGGTTGGGCCGGTCATTCCCGTCCACCGGGATGTACAGGTGATATTCCCGCGTCTGTTCCGAGAAACACCCCACCGCCTTGGTGTGACAGTCCATAGTGATACGGCGGATGATGTCATCCTGTGGGACGGTCAGGTTGATGACTTCATTGACCGCACCACCGGACAGGCCGCCCACCACTGCATACACCCCGTCCACCGCAAGGAAGACAACCCCAAGGCCGGGGACTGTGGCTATTGAATGGGGTGCCCGGCACGTCACACCTTCCGTCAACGTGGTGGCCGTGAACCCGTCCTTGTAGTTGCCCTGAATGATGTCAATGCCGTTTTCACGGAACACCAATAGCGTGTTGTAGTTCCCAAACAGGGCCGTGATGGACCCGCCACGGGCGGACAGTTCAATGAAGGCGTCCGCGGCAAACTGTTCAACCAAGCCGGCGGTGGAGTAGTACAGCACACGGCCATCTTCAATGCCACCATCCAACCACAGGCACCCGGAAAACAGGGCGGAAAAACGTGCCCTTGGAGCTGGAAGGGGACCTGTTGCGATTGCCGGGGCCGGTTGGCCAAGGTTGGCGGTCAGGACGGCATCAAAGAACGTGGGTTCCACGTTGTTCCTGATGATGTCAATGAAGTACAGGGACGTGTCCCCCTGGTTCACATAGTCGTCTGAATAGTTGGTGGTCCGGTACAACTTCCGCGCCACAGTGCCCGCGGGTCCGGTGGGGATGTCCAAGGCGCAAGCGTGACGGAACCCTTCCGCGTCCTTTTCAAGCCCCCACCGCACACTGTTCAACACACTGGTTGGGCCTTCTGACCCTGTGTCCGTGATGAAGGACACAGACCAACCAAAGATAGCTTCCTTGTCACCATCTTCACCGGTGGTGTTGTTTGCAAACCCCAACCCCCACCGCCCACCATCAGGGATGCCCAACCCGTTGGACGGGCACCACAGGGTCACGGCACCGTTGCCAAAGGCGGAAGGCGGCCCAAACCCCGGCGGCTTCCCAATAGGCTTGACCACCCGCGGTTCAACAGGGGTGGGGAGTCCGTCAAACCCAAACGGGCGGATACACTGCAACGCCGCGGACGCATTGTGTGAACCGTTGGGGAGTGGCCACGGGTTGACCAGGACGGGCCGGTCAACACCATTGGTGATGACAGTGCCGTGGCCTGTGTCGGTGAACCAGGACCCGGCATCCGTTGGGGTGGGGATGTGTCTGCCGGATTGCAAGGTCAACACCTGGTCCACCCCATCCGATTGGAACAACAGGTGCAGGTTGCCGTCCGCTTCATACAGGACGTGTTGACGTGCCCCGCCCGCAATCCCTTGGGTGCAGTGCAGGGCGTACACGGGGCCGGTGTTGGTGAAGGGCAACCAACTGGTTGTCCCCGGCTTCCACGGTTCGTACCCCACGCGGGTTGACCACCCGCCCGTTGTTTTGTCAATGACAAGGTTGTCCGCCCTTCCCGCGTCCTGCGGGTTCTGCGGCAACTTGGTGGAGACTCCACCCGCCAACGGGGTCTGGTATACCTGTTGCTTCATGGCGTGAACGTCAACTTGCCAAAGGGGTTGCGGACGTACCGGTATCCGGCAGTGGGGCTTCCTTTGATGATACGACGGGGCACGGCCTTCAAGTATGCTTGTTCCATGCCCTTGAACAGTGTGTCCTTCTTCCGGGCGTACACTGCGGACAGGGCGGGGTTGTCCACCTTCAAGGTCAATGACTCCAAGGCCGCGTATGCAATCAGTTGGGCGTATGCGTGGGGGACCAACGGGGCATCCTGGTCTTCCTGCAAGCGGGACGGGTTCACCAACATCCGCACGTTCAAGTCCTGGTCCTGTGACACATGCGGGTACAGGTTGATGGACTGATATGCCGCGGACTGGTTCCACTTGTACCGCACGGCAGACGTGTGGAACGGTTGCGTGGACAGGTGGGAAAGCTCCAACCGCGGCTTCAACACCATCCCACCAAGGGTCGGGTTGTCCGGCGGCACGGTGTCCGCTCCCGTTGTCACGCCTGTGGGTTCAAGGGGTTCCGTGTGCCGGATACGAACCGGGGCAAGGATGCCGGCTTCCGGGCACGTGAAGTAATACCGCCGCCAAAGGCCGGTTTGCGGGTCAAGCGGTTCCGGCTTGAAGTTCAAGGTTTCCGTGTTTGTCAGGTTGTACGTGGACACCTTGGAGAAGGCGGATTCCCACCCATCAGACACGTCCCGCCGGTACACGGGGAAGTTGGTAGCGTTGGGGCCGGACACGTTGACCATGTACACGTTGATGGTGCGGATGCCTTGACCAACCCCGGATACCTTGGTCACGCCCCGGACGGTGTTTGGCCCTGGAACCACGCGGCCTTCTGTCGGCAGGTACGCTTCAATCGTGCCCAACAGGTCCGGGTCAAGGTTGGCGTCTTCCAGTTCCCATTGGGATAGGAACATAGCCTTGGCCGGAATCCCCACGTGCGGGTCCGCCACGTTCTGCACTTGCAGGCAATCAGACGGCAGGAACACTTCCCGCCGCCGCAGGTTGACCGTGTACGTGCCGGTCAAGCCTTCAAAGGGCCGGTCAATGAAGGCGGTGGTGCCGTTCTTCACCCATGCCAACTTGTGCCGGATGTTGAACCCGCCGGGAGTAGTCCCGGACAGTGTGGCCCCGGTGAAGTTGGACCCCGGAAGTACCTGACTTGTGGACACCGGGATTGCCGCACCCGTGACCTGGTTGGAACCGGCGGTGAAGGTGAAGGTGAAGGTGGTGTCTGTGTACACCTTCAACCTGCGGTCCTTCATGGCAAAGTCCCACGGCCTGTCTGTTAGTACGCGGGTCTGTGAGTCATTCAGGATGGACACCAACTGTGACCTGTATGCCCCGTTGGTGGGGTCATAGTCCAGAAGGTTGCCCACAAAGTCTATCAACTGTCCAAGGTTCATGGGGTCCATCCACAGAAAAGCCCCGCACCCGGTTTGGGGTCCGGTTGCGGGGCAAGGGTCCGGGGAAGACCCCAAGGAGACTCAGAAACGCTTGCACACCATGACTTCCGCGGTGTTGCCGCTTGCCGTGGTCAGTGCGACGGCCACCACGTTGGGAAGTGGCTGCGCAGAACCAAGCGTGGGGTCATACTGTGCCGCACCAACACGTCCGGCGGTGCCGGTGGGGGTCAGTGCAGACCCCGCGGCGGAACCGGTGGTGACGCTGGCGGAAGCCACATAGCCCGCAACCACAACACGGACCTGTGCAGGGTTGGCGGCGGAACCGGTTGCCGTCTCGATTGCCACACCAATGGTGGTTCCGTGTCCGGCGGCGGCGGGTGCCTGCACAATGAACAGGGCCTTGTCCGCACCGGTCTGTCCAACATCCAGCGCCACAAAGTCACCGGCAGTAATGGCACCGGCGGCAAAGAAAGTCTCCACCTGTCGGCGGTTCATCGTGTCCGCGGCTTCACCGGCATCAAGGAACTGTACAAGGGTAGAAGTTGCCATTGTATTCTATGCCTCTGCATCGAGAAGAAGGGAGTGGCTTGCAAGGTGTCCCGTCACGAGCTGCATCCTACAGAACACCATGGCCGCTTCCGTTGCGGTTCCGGGCACGGGCATCATTTCGGACACGTTGAAGAAGCCGTCAGTATCAACATAAAGCTGGAACTGGTCAGAAGACAGAAGATAAGCGGAAACCGCTTCCCGTCCGCCGGATACGGCACTGTTGACGTTGAACCCAAGGTTGGGGTCCACATAGATGCGGGCACCACGGTACGTTGGCACCATGTCCTGGTTGAGTCCCTGCCGGTCACTGACGGACACGTACTGAATACGGGCATCCATCAGGGCAAGGAAGGCCGCGTAGCAGGAAGGGGACATCAGCATGATGTCAGGAGTGCCGCCGGACGGGTTGTAGAGCTGTGACTGGATGAACAGTTCATCCAGGTTGGCAAGGGTCAGGGTTCCGCCGGCATCCACAAACTGGTTGAACCAGTTGCGGTCACGGTACGTCACCTTGGACAGTCCGCCCACACTGTTGGCCTGTGTGGCCTTGGCACGGGCTTCAAGCCAACCCGCGGTGTTGGGTGCAAGCGTGTCAACGCCGCCTACACTGTTGCCGGACCCGTTCAAGGTCTGAAGCGTGGTCAGTTTGGTGGAGTTGCCCGCAATCACCTGTTTGGACACTTCCTTCTTCAAGGACAACATCACGTTTTTCATCTTCGCTTCAAGGATGTTGACCACGGCCAAGTCACCCTTGTTTGCGGCCTTCTCAACTGCGGACAGAATGATGGGCTGGGTGAAGTTGCTGTATTCAAACTTCGCCGTCTGGAACGGGTCCGTGACGGCCATGGATACAGGTTCAAACCCGTTGGTCAGTTCCGTGATGGAGCTGTGGTCCCCAAAGATGACCGGCTGTTCAACCCGCAGGCCGCCGGACACTTTGACAAGGTTGCCGTGGTCCTCGATTGCGCGGATAAGCGGGTGGGCAAGGAAGGAGTTGTCAACCAGCTTGTCGCGAAGGAGCTGTAGCGTGGTTGAAATAACAGACTGTGGGGCCATTTCGGGCACTCCAAGGTGTTTGTGTTTCTACGGTTTTGGGGCGTGTCCGGTGAAGCCGGGGCCGTATTCCGTAGGCTCCACAAAGGGGTGGCCCACGCATGATTGGACAGTATCACACGCGGGCGGTTGCGTCTATCGGTTGCGGTGCATGGACTTGGCCAGCTCCAACAGGTCCGCGTTGTTCATCTTCCGCATGTTGGCCCGGCCTGGTTTCCCGCCTACTGCGGCACGGCGTGGGGCGGCGGTGCCCTTCATGGCGGCTTCCTTCCGTGCCCGGCGTTCCGCGGAACGCTTGGTGCGCTCGGACTCCCGCTCCAACTTGGCCTGTTTGCCCTTGGCCGCCCAATAGGCCGTTTCCAGGTCCAAGCCCTGGTTGGCTTCCAACAGGTGTTGGACTTCTGACCGCAGGCCGTTGTCCTCCTTGAAGTCAGGGTGGGCGGACAGGAAGGTGTTGTAGCTGTCTTCCGCCTGCATGGTCTGGTATTCCTCCTGCATGGGGGCAAGGGCTTCCCGCAGGCGGCGGGACACTTCCGCTTCAATCCGTGCGTTGACGGTCTGTTCATTGAAGGGGTCATATTCCGGCACTTCCACGTCCTTCAACGTGGCGGTCCCCTTGACCAATGCTTCCCGCTCCCGCACAAAGTCCCGGCGTTGGTCTGCAAGTTCCTGTGTCTTCCGGGTGTAGTCCGCCCGCATGTTCTTCATCAGGGAGCGGATGTCCGGCGGGACCTGTGTGATTGCGTCATCCCATGACAGGTTCCGGGTGCGGGGCTTGCCGTCATCCCCCACGTCTTCAAGCTCCACATCCGCAGGTCCCGCGGGTGCGGCTTCCATGGGGGGGAAGTCACCATCCGGGGCGTGTGCGGCTTGCGCTTCCGCAAGGACGGTTTCCGCCATGGACGGGTGGTTGGTTGGGGCATTGGAAGGGGCGGTCAGTACATCAGGAGTGGTCACGTGGACTTCCTTGGGTTGGGGTTACATCAGGTCCGCGGTCACGTCATTGGCGTCAATCATCTGCAACGGTGTCCCCACACGGAAGTACCACGCGGGGTTCCATCCGGGGCCGTTGACAAACTGGATTGGCCGCCCAAACAGGCGGGAACCAAGCTCCAACACGGACACGTTCTGTATCCGTGAAATGATGAAGGTACGCCAACCTGGAAGGTCCCCCGTTGCGGACGCGGATTGGGGGTCAACATACAGGTGAAGGTACACTGTGCCGTTGGTTCCGCGCCACACGGCGTGGGGGTTGCCCACCCGGTTGCCGTACTTGCCGGACACACCTTCCGGTTGCCACTTGTCATTGTAGAAGAAGGCCACGGGGTTCTTCATGTCAATGGCGCGTTCCAGCTCCCGCATAGGGTCACCACCAAAGGCGGCCACATACTGTGCCCCGCGTGAACGCGGGATGACGGTGCGGGGCTTCCCACCGAAACCAAACGCCTTGGCAAACCTTGCACGGATGGACTGGAACGCCATGACTACCGCCGCATACGGCTAGAGAAGTCAAAGTCTTCTTCCGCCACACCTTCCGGCCCGGCCACTTCCACGTCAATGGCCACGTCCGGTTCATCCCCGGTAGGCATGTCAAGGAAGGCTTCAAAGTCCGCGTCCGCGGCCAACTGCATCATGCCGGCGGTCAGGGCGGTCAAGTCTGATTCACTCCGCAACTGGTCAAGCCGCACCGGCAGTGGCTTCCCGTAGTCTTCTGCCGCCGCGTCAATCATGGCAAGGAACCGCACCACGTCCGGTTCCAGCTCCATGACCGGTTCCGTGTACGTGTCCGGGATGATGTCCATGCCCATGACCGCCGCAACGTCCGCAACGGCCTTGGCCAAGGCGTTCATCACCTTCACGTTGATGGGCTTTTCAAAGGGCGGGACCAGGGCGGCAAGTTCCGCACCCACGATGTCATCCGCTTCCGTAGCGGCATCCATCAAGTCCTGTGGCATGTTGTCAGTTGCCGGCATGGCGGCACCGTAGTCAATGGGCATGGTCAGACTCCAACGGGACCAACGGCCCCTTCAAGGGGTGGGCCTTCCGGCAGGATGCCTTCCGGCGGTGGGGTAGCGGGTGCCGCTTCCGGTGGTGGTGGAGCTGGCACGGCCAAGTCTTCCGGGAGCTGGAACACCCTGACCATTTCTTCCAGGATGATACGCGGGTCCGCACCAAGCTGGACAAGGACCGGGGCAAGCCGTTCAAGTGACTGTTGCTTGGCAAGGTCAGACATTGGCGTGGTGCCCGCGTCCACGGCCCAATACCCAAAGTCACCGGTTAAGTCATCCGCGGACAGGATGGTGGGGCCAACAGGGTTGGGCAACGCAAGGGGTTCCGCGTCATCCCCAAGGACAACGGACAACATGACATTGTACGTCATGGCCAAACCCGTGATAACGGAATCCCGTATGCGGGCCATTCTCCCCAACTCGCTTGAAGTGTAGGCGGCCAATAGGTTCTGTTCCGTTGCCGTGGACTTGGTGACTTCCCCGCGCGTGAACGGGGCCAACAGTCCCGCGTCCCGGATGTCCATGTCAACCGTGGTGGCATAGGCCGCGATGTCACCGGGGATGGGTGCCTGTGGTACGGGCATGATGTTCCCTTCAAGGGGCATACCCGGCACAAGGTCCACTTCTACAATCTCCCCATCCAAGCCCTGTGTGATTTTCGCGGCGGCATCTTCTGACAGGAAGCCCGCCCGGACCATCCACTGCCGTGCCATACGTCTGACACCTTGCGCTTGATATGTCCGCATGACGTTCATTTCCCGGAACTGGTCAAGGGACCGGGCCACAAGGGAGTACCCGCGCAACGGCGTGTCCGGGTCACGGGAGAAGAACAGGGGAAGGATGGGGACCACAGGCCGCCCGGACGCGGACTTGTACGGAATCCCGGTGGTTTCATGGACCACTTCCCCGTCCGGCGTTTCCGCTTCCGACTGTGCCGCAGGGTCAAGCGCCCCAACCTGTACCTTGACCCCCTGGAACAGATAGTCTTCCCCGTCACCAAAGTCCGGGGACCACACCAACAGGCGGTCTTCCAACAGGTCATACATTTCCACAATGCGTACCCACCGGTCACTGTCCGGCACGGCCCCGGCATTGGAGTCCGTGCCCATCATAGTGGACTTCCCGGCAATCCCTGTGGCTTCAATCCACTTGGTGTATGTCCGGGTACGGAAGTCTTCCGCCGGCCTTCCGTACCGTTCCGCCGCTTCCGGTAGGGGCATCAGGTACGTGTGTCCCACGTGGCGCTGTTGGTCCCATGAACAGGCCGTGGCGTCTACGATGACTTCCCACGGCGGAAGGGCGGCACATGACACCCGCTTCATGGGGTCCACGTTCTCCACTGGGGCCAACTTCACAAAGGAACACGGATAGATAAGCGCCAACCGCGTTGCGTCTTCCAACTGTTCCCGGATGGTCAACAGGTATTGGTTGGCTGTAGCTTGTGCCACGTCCGGGTTCCCGCGGTCCCGCAGGTCCGGTTCAACCCGCACGGCGGGGTTTTTGGCATACAGGGAACCAAGGTAGCTTTCCACCACCGCGTATGCCTTGGGAACTTCCGTCCGCAGGATGCCGTCCAAGGTGGGGTATGTTTCCGCTCCCCAAAACTGTGTCATATACAGGCGGCGGTACTCCCGCAGGCGGTCACGCCGTTGGTCCCAATACAAATCATGTTGTTCGCAGATGTCCCGGATGTCAGACGGTTCAAGCATGGGCAAGCCTCAGAACGGCAAGGATGAAGAACGGATGCGCCTTGCACGGGAAGCGGCAATCAAGTCATCCACGCGGGTGCGGCCCGATTGTATCGCATGTGTGCGCCACGCGGCAGGTACATCCCGCAAACAACGGTAGGCAAGGGCACACGCCATAGCCGCGTCATCGTGTGACCCCTTGGGGGCTTCCGGGGCAACTTTGCCCGCGGGGATGGTCAAGGACCGCAGTTCCAACCAGGTGGGCCGGTCCAATATCTGTACCAACTGCAAGGACTCCCGCAGGGTGTCAAAGGCGTCCAACTTGGATTGAAGGCTTGTCACCCACGGCTTCCCCTTGGGGTTGCGCCACTGTTGTCTGTACCCGCAGGTGTCCAGCTCCAACAGAAACGCATGGCCGTGGTTGTTTGACTCCGCAAGGACCAAGGCTTGGTTGTAGCGGCTTGCCACTTGGATGACCCTGTGTGCCCATGCCGCGGGTGTGACCCTGTTGTCCCGTTCCGTGAACACCACCTGCCGGGTGGAAACAGACACCACGCACAAGGCACTGTAGTCCCCGCCCACTCCCCCACCGATGTCAACGCCAACCACATAGCGGTCATGGTGGTGGGGTGGTTCAATCTCCCGGCCATGCGTGTTGCCATGCAGGGTGTGTTCCACCACGTGGATGTCACCCAACAGGTCATCTTCAAAGTACCCGCCTTCCCGGTCAAGGAAACAGTCATCCATGCATCCGGGGTACTCCCGCCGGAACTTGTGGGTTGAACCAATGCGCTTTTCCGTCCGCCTTCTCCAGTGGAGCTGGCCAAGGGACAGGTGGTATTCCCGTTGGATGTCCTTTTCATAGTCGGTCAGGGTGGAGCGGAAGTCCGCGGGCACCATGTCCGGCCCGTCTTCATACGCGGGGTGTTCCCACCACCACATGGTCAACAGTGCCCACCCGTTTTCCGGGGCCGCCCGCACCATCTGTGAGAAGAAGTCCGCCGGGTTGTTTGCGGTGCTCTCCACCATCAACAGACCTTCCCCCACTGCCGCGTCCATCTGTGCAATCGTTTCTTCCAGGTCCGGGGCAAAGGCCGCTTCCGATAGCACCGCCGCCGCAGGGACAAAGGACCGCAGGCCGGTGGAAGACCGGCTTGTGAACGCTTGCACGCTTGCCCCGGTGTCATCGTATTGAACACGGGAGCGGGCCGCGGTGCGGATGGGGCGCTGTAGAAGCGTGGGCGGGTCATGCAACCACCGCCGGCAGTCATCCAACAGGGCCGTGGCACTATCGTCCCGCATGGACACCACGGCGTGCATGGCTTCATGTCGGGTGGTGTAGGCCATCCAGTGCAACACCATCTTGCACCCGGTGGTTGCGTATACCTGCCGGGCCTTGACGATGATGATGCGGCGGTGCCCGTCCTGTACCGCCTTGAATATCTTGGCCTGCATGGGGGAAGGCTTGAACGGCACGGGCCGCTTGGAGTCCTTGTCCTGGATGTGGTGAAGCCGGGAGAAGGCCGGCAGGTCACCAAGCATGGTTCCCACGTCAAACGCCAACCAGGGCGGGACACGGCCCGGCAGGAACGGCCCCGCGGTCACTCCCCAACCAGGGTCAACACGTTCCGCAGTTCCGCAACTTCCGGGGCGTCTTCTGCCGGGACAGTGTACCCGCGGGCAAGGTCCAACACCTTGAAGGCGGTGTCCATCACCACCTTGTTTGGCTTGGTGGTTCCCCGCAGGGCACGTTCCACACAGG
>Ga0209337_1002855_pt1 | contig 12302 bp, 16 predicted proteins | sample LinPmetageLP53_FD_184044 | JGI IMG/M metagenome (GOLD analysis project Ga0209337, IMG submission 184044) | Marine viral communities from the Pacific Ocean - LP-53 (SPAdes) (version 2) | ecosystem: Environmental > Aquatic > Marine > Oceanic | place: Pacific Ocean | collected 2010-02-08 | reverse complement strand
GGTTCGTGTATATCAACTTGCTTCGATGGAATAAAAAAATTATATAAAGAATATGCTAAGGGCTAAACTTAACTTAAATAACAAAGCGGTTATTTTCTTATTTTTTTCTGAACCCTTAGCGTATTCACAACTAAAACAATAGATATGAACAGAACTTACAAATCAATTAAGTGGGTATTGAACAGCCACATTAAAAAAAATGTCCGCAGTCTTTGGACTTGGGAGAACGATAACTTTACTTGTATATTTGAAAACTATGATGGTGATAGTAGAATATACACTCCGCACCAACTTTTAAAACTTTTAAATAATGACACAGAACGAGAAACTAATTAAAAACCTAGAAAATATGCCAATAGATTTAGATTACAAAGCAACACCTGAACCAAGTTACTATTCAGGAAAGAAGTACGGTTACTCAGCTAGAAAAGTAGTAGAGGACTTCCAACCTAATAGCTATAACTTAGGAACTGCAATCAGTTATTTATTGAGAGCAGGTAAAAAAGAAGGTAACCCTGCTGAACAAGATATACAGAAAGCAATTAACCACCTACACTTTGAACTAGACAGAATACATAATGACACTATATAGTTGCGAGTGTGGTAAAGAAGAAAAAGAAGTTGGCAAAGCTACAATAGTCTTAAGAGATAAGAAATGGGTTTGTAAAGAAGCTCAATGCAGTTGTGGTAAATATATGGATAGCAAACCAACAGAGGGAATACCAACACTTAAAAGAACTGAACCTAGTTTAAGTAAACAAAGGGATAAGCTATGGGCAGGAGCAAAAGAAAAGCTTATAGGAACTAGAGGAGTAAATGAAGACTACTAAATAAATTAATTAAAATTCTATTATATACTAAGACACTACATTATGAAACAACAAGTTAAGATAAGTAAAGTAAAGGGAAACCCTAACAATCCTAGAATAATAAAAAACGATAAGTTCAAAAAGCTAGTGAAGTCAATACAGGAATTTCCTGAAATGTTAAAGCTCAGACCTATTGTAGTTGATGAGGACTTTATGGTATTAGGCGGCAATATGAGATTAAAGGCAAGTAAAGACGCAGGGCTAAAAGAAGTATGGATTGAAGTAGCAGAAGGACTTACTGAAGAACAAAAGAAAGAGTTTATAGTTAAAGACAATGTAGGTTTTGGAGAATGGGAATGGGATATGTTAGCTAATGAATGGGATAGCGGTAAACTAACAGAATGGGGTTTAGATGTGTGGCTTAATGAAGATGATATAAAAGAATTAAAAAACCCTGACAATAAAGAAAGTGAAAACCCTTTTGCAACTGAATTAGATAGAGAAAGCAATTATATAGTTTTAAAGTTTGAAACGGATATTGATTGGCTTCAGGCTAAGACTTTATTTGGATTACAAACAGAAACAGCAAGACGGTCAAATGGCAAAGCTTGGAGTAGTGGAATAGGAAGGGTATTAAATGGAATAGAAGCAATAAATAAGATTAAAAATGAAAGTTAAGATATTTGCACCTTCATATAAAAGACCTGAGAAAAGTATTACTCAAAAAACATACCCATTTGTTAAATTAGTAGTAAGAGAAAGTGAAGCAAAAGAATACATAGCTAATGGGAATGATGTTATTGTATGCCCTGATAATGCTCAGGGTAATCTATGCAGAGTAAGGAATTGGATTTTAAATAATCTTTATGATGACGCAGATTGCATTATAATAGTTGATGATGACTGTAAAAAAATAGGTAGATGGCAAGAACAGAATGATATAACTTTTAATGAAGAAGAACTAATTGAGTTCTGCGAAAGCTCTAGCGTATTATGTAAAGAATTAGGATATAAATTTTGGGGATTAAATTGCGTTACAGATAAAGGAGCATACAGAGAATATACTCCATTTGGTTTTTTACAATATATTGGAGGACCTTTTCAAGCTCACTTAAAAGAAAGTACAATTAGATATGATGAAGATTTACCACTAAAAGAAGATTACGATATAACATTGCAACATATTCAAAAATATAATGGATGTCTAAGAATTAATTATGCTCACTATGATGTTAAACAAGCTAAACAAGCAGGAGGGTGTGCGACATATAGAAGTTTGCAAAAGGAAAAACAACAATTTTATGCTTTACAGAACAAATGGGGAAAAGACATTATAGTTAGGGATAAAGGAAGTAAAAGAACTTTTGACTTTAATCCTATAATAAAAGTACCTATAAAAGGAATTTAAAATGGAACAGAATAGAACAAAGATTAACAAAGAAAGGTTACTTAAAGCATTAGAAAGTTCTTTAGGAGTAATTACAACAGCTTTAAAAGCAACTGACCTAAGCAGAACAAACTTTTATAAGTGGCTAAAAGAAGATGAAGAATTTAAAGCTCAGGTTGAAGAAATAGAAAACATACAACAGGACTTTATAAAGTCAAAGTATTATGAATGCGTAAAGGACAAAGTGCCTTCAGTTGTAATACACGCAGCTAAGACTAGGCTTGGTTGGAATGAAACAAATAGAGTAGATATAACTTCAGGTGATAAAGTTATCAATATGCCTGTAATAACATTTGTTGAAACTGATACTGAATAAGAAATACAATCCTTTATTTTCTTCTGAAGCTCGTTACTTTATAATTACAGGCGGTAGGGGTTCAGGAAAGTCTTTTGCTGTTACAGTCTTTCTTACTTTGCTTACAATGACTAAAGGAATTAGAATACTCTTTACTCGTTTTACAATGACTTCAGCACATCTTTCAATTATTCCTGAGTTCTTAGAAAAGATAGGGCTACTAGGTTTTGATGAAGTTTTTAGTATTAATAAAGCAGAAGTAGTAAATACAAGCAATCAATCAGACATTCTATTTAGAGGTATTAGAACATCAGCAGGAAACCAAACAGCTAGTTTAAAATCATTACAGGGTATTTCAACTTGGGTGCTTGATGAAGCAGAAGAACTTGTTGATGAGAATATATTTGACACTATTGATTTAAGCATAAGAGAAAAGAACATACATAATAGAGTTGTATTAATATTAAACCCTGTTACTAAAGAACATTGGATATATAAAAGGTTTTTTGAGGACAAAGGAGTAGAGGGCGGTTTTAACGGCTCTAAGGACAATATATGCTATATACATACTAGTTACCTAGATAACATAGCAAACCTCTCTCAGAGCTTCCTAGAGCGTATTAAGAGCATAAAGCATAGAAACTTTAAAAAGTATCAGCACAAAATCTTAGGAGGTTGGTTAGACAAAGCAGAAGGAGTAGTCTTTGAAAATTGGTCAATAGGTGAATTTAATCCTGATGGACTTCAGACTTCTTGTGGAATGGACTTTGGCTTTAGTGTAGACCCTGACAGTCTTACAGAAGTTGCTATTGATAAAAGGAAGCGTAAGATATATTTAAAAGAACATATCTATAAGAATGGTATAAAGTCAAATGAATTAGCTAAGATTATTTTAGACAAAGTAGATAACAAACTTATCATTGCCGACTCAGCAGAACCTAGACTTATTGCAGACCTCAGACACTTAGGAGTAAATATAAAGCCTGTTAAGAAAGGAACTATTGAAAGTGGAATTACTCGTATGCAAGATTATGAACTTATCATAACACCTGAAAGCACTAACATAGCTAAAGAACTGAATAACTATATATACGCTGACAAAGGTTCAAAACTATATGTAGATAACTATAATCACGCAATTGATGGTGTTAGGTATAATGTTATTTATCACTTAGACAATCCAAACGCAGGGAAGTATTATGTACAGTAAACTAAAAACAACAAATTTCTATTATATAACAGATGAAAGTAAAAGTCAAAAAGAAAGGTAAGGTAAAAGAGTTCAAATTGATTAACAGTTGGGAAGAAGTAACTCTTGAAAAGTGGTTGCAACTTGTTGATTTTGAAACAGGTACAAAGACAGAAGAAGCAACTGAAACAATAGCAGCGTTATCTAATATTCCTAAACAGTTAGTAAAGGAATTAGCTTTGTCAGATGTAGCAGTTATAATGAATAGGATAGCAGCGTTACAGCAAAAGCAAGATACAAAGCTTAAAAGAATAATTGAAATAGATGGTGTTGAGTACGGCTTCCACCCTGATTTGGATAGCATAACATTAGGGGAGTATGCAGACTTGGAAACATTTATGAAGAATGGAATGGAAAAGCATTTACCTGAAATATGTGCTGTTCTTTATAGACCTATAAAAGAAAAGAAGAATGATATTTATATTATTGACGCTTATGATGGAAATATTCGGCTTAGGACGGAAGAAATGAAAAAGATGTCAGCTCAACAAGTGCAAAGTGCATTGGTTTTTTTTTACACTTTAGGGAAAGAATTATCAGAGATTTTGCCATTATATTTGATGGAGCAGCTGAAGGAAACGAAGACGCAATAGCTTCTGAAAGTTTTGCAGAAAAATGGGGATGGTTTGGTGTGATGTATAGATTGACAAATGGAGAGATAGTAAACTTAGAAAGAATAACGAATTTAGGATTGTTAGAATGCTTGACTTGGTTAAGTTATGAAACAGACTTAAACTCACAAAATAAAGTAAAAAGAAATGGTAAACAATAAGACATATAATAATGTAGTAAACACTTTACTTAGACTAGGTGAGTATCACCAACAAATAAGCACTACTTCAGTTGGCGACATATACGACATCAATCTTGAGAAGATGGAGAAGTTCCCCTTAATGCACATCAACCCAACATCAGTAACTACAGGTGATAGTCAATTGACTTATAACTTTCAAGTGTTTGTAATGGATATGGTATCTGAGAAGTCAGATTGGCAAACTAAACAACACGAGCTTTTAACTAAGTTAGTAAATACTAAGAATAACGAACAGGAAGTATTCAATCAGACTTTAGAAATATGCACAGATATTATTGGAATGTTAAGACACAGTACAAGACAATCAATAGAAGGAGTAAATGATATAAACGAGCCTATGTATTTTACACAAGACCAATTTACTATTGAGCCTTTTCAGGAAAGGTTTGATAACTTGTGTTGTGGGTTTGTATTTAATATAGGGGTATTAGTTCAGAATGATTTTCAAACTTGTGATATTCCTGTAAGACCTCAGGGTGCAGGTTACTAATGCTAAAGTTTAAGATAGGAAGATTAATAGTTCATATAGGATGGAAGAAATTTAAAATAACAATAAAGCTATGAAGTACGAAGACATATTAGAAAAGCTAGAAGCAATTAGCATAGAGCTTGAAAGTTATAATGACTATCCTCAAGCAGCTACTAATAACGCTAAAAGAGCAAGGAAGTATAAAGAAGAAAATGGAAGCGATTGTGGAACTAGAGTAGGTTGGACTCGTTCAGCACAGTTAGCAGACAGAAAACCTATTAGCAGAGATACAATAGCAAGAATGGCATCATTTAAAAGACATCAACAACATAAGGATGTTCCTTACTCAGAAGGGTGTGGAGGAATTATGTGGGATGCTTGGGGTGGTTCATCAGGAGTAAATTGGGCAATAAATAAACTTAAACAAATAGATAAAAAATAAAATGGCAGACTTAACAACAACAATCACAGAAAATGTCGTATTGAACGGCTCAGTAAGAGGTTCTTTAAACACATTAACAACTACAGGAATAGTAGATGTATTTGAAAGAATTTTAACTTGTACACATTCACAGACTACAACAGTAGCAGTATTTAATTCTACACCTCATGGAGCTGATGGCGCTTTAGATGTAGAAAATTGTAAATACTTAAGAGTAACTAACTTGAGTACAGACCAAGATATGAAAGTAGCTTTTGTAACAGCAGCAACTAACTATCAAGTAACTGTAAGAGCAGGGGGTTCTCATATCCTATTCCAAGCTGAAGAAGCATTAATTGGAGAAGAAGATGCAAGTCCTGCTTTCCCTACATTACAAGATTTAGTAACGGTAGAGGTTAGACCTTCAGCAACAACTGATGTTCAAGTAGAAGTATTTGCAGCACTTGTATAATGAAATTAGATGCTCTTGAAAGATATCTTAATAGCTTTGGAAAGCAAGTAGTAAATCAAGCAAAAGGGAACTTAGCTTCAGCTGATAAGAGTGGAGCGTTAGAAAAGTCTATTGGTTTTTTTGTTACAGCTCAAAAGGGTTTAATTACTATAAAATTCAAGATGGAATCTTATGGTAAGTTTGTAGATAAGGGAGTTTCAGGAACAGAAAAAGAAAGAAGTTATACAGATTACAAAGGCAAAACGCTAAAAAGTCCTTTTAAGTACACAACAAAACAGCCACCATCTAGTATAATTGAAAAGTGGATTAAAAGAAAAGGTTTAAAAGGTAGGGATAAAAAGGGAAGGTTCATAACTCACAAGTCTTTATCTTTTTTAATTGCAAGAAGTATAAAGAAGAAAGGAATACAGGGAATAAGTTTTTTTCAAAAGCCTTTAATGTTAGGAATGCAACAATTTAGAGGTAAGTTCCTAGAAGGAATTAAAGAAGACATAATAGACGGATTAAAACAACAAAAAATAATTAGCTAAATGACAACAATAGAACAGAAACCTTTATACAATCGGCTTCCTGTAGGGCAAGAAGTAATTTTTACAATTTCAAACCCTAATATAGTTGCGCTATATACTAATACAACTTTTCAAGCTGATGTATATATAAGTAACGGAACACCACCAACAATAACAGGAACACCTCTAGCGACTTTTAAAACTAAGCCTAATAACGCAGGAGTAGGAATATTTGACTTTAGACAAGTAGTTGAAAGCTATGTAGCTTCTGATAATATTGCAACAGCAGGTTCTAGTTACAAAAGTTCACCTACAAACATTATACCTAATCACCCAATACATTTGATTGATAAGTATTCAAAAAATACTAACGCAATGAGATGGTTACGTATTGAGTTTAAAACTGTCTATACTGTTAGTGGAAGTGTTATTATAGACACCCCTATATCTTCTGTCAATTACAGGTTATTTAATGGTTATCTAAAATATGATGATGTACTAGATTTACAAAATGTAGACTTTGGCTATGACTTGTCTCAATTTAAACCTGACTCACCTACTAAAAGTTTTTTAACTAATGCACCTACTACTCAATTTGCAAATTTAGATGATTACGGAACTTTTGCTTTTTTAGACTCAAATAACGATTTAAGTTCTATTCTTTTTAAATATTACAATAGTTCAGGGGTTCAAATAGGAACAGAAAGTTTAGCACAAACTGTAGCTAATGGTGGCGGCTTTTCAGGTTCACAAGAAATACAAAAAAATCTTTTTTACTTTGGCTGTTTCCCTGCTAATCTAAGAAGCTATGGAACTACAGTAGGTACACCTACACTCTTTCAATCTTTAGTTACAGCAGGAACAATACAAGGCGGACATTACACATTTCAAGCTTTTAAAACAGTTTCAACAAATTTTGTAACACAAGAATATAGAATAAACTTAAATTGTCCTAACTTAAAAGGATATGAGTCTATTAGACTTTGTTGGCTTAATCAATGGGGGGCATGGGATTACTATACATTCACGCAGAAATCTACTAAAAACATATCAACTAAAGGTTCTACATACGAGCAACTAGCAGGAACTTGGAATGATAGTTCTTATAGAGTAAACGGCTTTAAAGGTGGTAAGAAAACTTTTAGAGTAAATGCTACTGAGAAAATCAAAATGAACACAGACTTTGTAAGTGAAAACGAAAACGTAATGTTTGAAGAATTAACAAATAGTCCTGAAGTATATATATTAGCAAAATATTCTGATGTATTTGATGTAACAACTGTTCTTAATCAATATGTAACACCTGTAAGGATAACGAGTACAAACTTTACAAAAAAGACAGTAGCAAACGACAAACTTATTCAATACACTTTTGAAGTAGAAAAGAGTAAGACACTAAGAACACAATCAATATAATGAGCGTACAATTAATAGTTTACCCACAACATTACAACGGCTTCAGTTCTTCCTTTTCACAAACAGGTCAATTTTGTGTAGACGGTTCTACTTTTAACGCTTTAGCATCTACACTCATTCCAACTTATGATGTTCCTGCATCTTCAACTAATATCATAGTCTCAGCTTTAATTGGTAATCCACCAAACAATATAAATAGTTTTTACAAATTCAGAAGCACACACTCAGGAACACCAACAGCACCAACTGTAAGTTCAGGAGCAGTCACTTTATACTCAGCATCCACATCAACATCATCAGGTATATATCAAAGACTATCTAACTTAGTAGTCGGAACGACTTATGAAATGGTAATAGACTTAACTACAACAGGTGCGGGTTTTGTTATACCTAGCGTCTATAACGGAACTACTATTATTACACAACCTTTATTCTCAGCAAGTCTAAATCAAATTACTGTTTCTTTTACAACTACAACTACAACACCAACAATAGTTATAACTTACATTAATTTTGCAACTGATAATATAGTTATAGACAATGTATCTGTTTCGGAACAAGGAGTAACTCCTACTCAAACATATTCAGATTTACAAGACGGTCAAGTTATTTGCGACTTATATGAAGATGAAGATATACCTTTAAGTTTTAGTGTTGATGATTTTAAAAATGTAGCTGAGAAAGTACAGTCATATTCAAAAGCTTTTAAGCTTCCTGCAACAAAAAGAAACAATAAAATCTTTGACCACATCTTTGAAATAACTAGAACTTATACAGGGTTTAATTTTAATCCTTATAATAAAACTAAATGTGTTTTAAAACAAGATGGCTTTTTATTGTTTGAAGGTTATTTAAAAATGATAGATATATCTGACAAGACAGGAGAAATAAGCTACAATGTAAATTTATACTCTGAAGCAGTTGCTTTGGCTGATGTGTTAGAGTTAAAGACATTTTCAGAAATAGATTTAACAGAATTAGAACATGATTATCAGAAAGATAATATTGTTAAAAGTTGGCGAGACTCAGCACCATTTGCATCAATAGTATATACTAATCCTAATACTTCAGGTTTTAGAGACACCTACAGAACTTTAAAGTACCCTTTCATAGATTGGGCTCATCAAATAATAGAAACACCTTACCCTAGCCCTTCAACTGCTATTTCGTTTATGCCTGAACTCTTAGATTTACAAGCAGCTTTTAGACCTTGCATAAACGTAAAGTATTTAATAGATAGAATATTTCAAGACATTCCTTTTACATATAAAAGTGATTTTTTTGAAAGTGATTTTTTTAAAGACCTATACATGGATTTTAGTTATGGTGAAAATATATCAGGAGTAGAGGAAACAGAAGGTGGTTATCATATAAATACACAGCAGTTCTGCCCTACAGGAGCTTTTACTGCTATCTATTTGTCTAATCATTCTTTTGACTCTCAAATGGGTTTTGATGGAACTAGTAAATTTATTTCCACAGCAGACGGTCAGGGGTTTGACCTTTCGGCAAATCTATATTGGAAAACAGCTGTAGGAGCAGTTGACCAAAATATTTCTACAAGATGGGCAAAATATAACAGTTCAGGAACTTTACTTGATACATTTGATAATGTTACAGCTTCTGTTTTCGGCAATTTACCTCAGCCTAGATTTCCTTCAGCTAATATTGTTTGTGATAACGCAGGAGATTATATACAGCTAGAATGGGTGGCGGCAACAAATGGTACTTGGTTGTTCTTTGGTCAAACTTCAAGCACTCAAGGTTTCTTTAATATTTACGGAACTACAGGAATGCTCATAGTGACTACAGAAACTTTAATGGAAACTTTAAGAGGTGAGCTTGTTCAATGGGAGTTTTTGAAAGGCTTGATTAATATGTTTAATTTAGTAAGTTTACCGAACCCTGACAATCCTAGCGAGATAAGTTTTGAACCTTACTATGATACATTTATAGATAATGACGATAGTAAAGAATTAAATTGGACTGACAAAGTAGATGTAACAGAAATAAAATTAACTCCTTTAACTGACTTAAATAAAATAACGAAGTTTGTCTTTGCTGAAGATGAAGAAGATTATACTGCTAGTGTTGTTAAGTCTTCAACAGGTGGTCATCCTTACGGTTCATTAACTCACATAGTGCCACCACATGCCTTTGATTTACTTACAGGAGAAAAAGAGATATCAGCAGAACCTTTTGCTGCCTCAGTACCAAAACCTTTGACTGAACAAAACGCTGTTTCTGAATTGATTACTCCTGCTATTTATTCTATGTCTGATGATGGCGAGACGCAACCTTTTGATAATAGTCCTAGGTTATTTTTTAACAATGGTATAAAAAGTGTTGGTAGTGGTACTTATCACGTACCTGCGTGGAATGGTTACGCTGCTGCAAATTTAGATGAATTTTTACAATTTAGTCACTTGACTGATATACCTACTACAAGTACTACAATAGATATAAATTACGAAACACAACAGACTTTAGGCGGTATAGGAACTTCTACTGCTAATTTATTCAGTTTATTTTGGCAACCTTATTATAATGAACTTTACAATCCTGATACTAGGATAATGACTCTTAAAGTAGATTTAAATCCTTCTGACATCAATAGCTTTAATTTCTTTGATAAAGTAATGATTAAGAACAGAATTTATAGAGTAAATAAAATAGACTACAAACCTAACGACTTAGCTACAGTTGAATTTATACTAATACCATAATGAGCAAAACACCTACAACACAATTTTTATCAGGGTTCAATGTAAAACCTTTAAGTGTTAGTCCTATTGGAACAGTTACCTTTACAGACGGAACTAATGAGATAACTCCTAATCAATTACAATGTGAAGCGTATGGTTACAAATATAATAAAGTAACAAGGACTTGTTCGGCTTTTAAATACAGCACCAATTTAGATAGAAATATAAGTAATACAAACAACAAGATAACAGGAGGAGGAAATACAACTCTACCTAACACTAATAACACTTACATAATAGGGGACAAGAACACAGTTCGTGGGGACTCAACAAACAATATTATAGTAGGAACACAAAATGAGATTGCTAATAGTGTAAACAATGCTTTTGTTTATGGTACTTTAGGAGAAGCTACAGCTAATAATTCAATAGTCTTAGGGGGTAACGCTGCAAATGATAATTTAGCTGAAAGGCAATCTATTCATTTAATGTATGGAACACAAACAACAGCAGGGAGTACAGTTGATAGTTACTTAAATAACATTTCAGGTAATTACTTTACTATTCCTGATAATACTGCTATGTATTTTCACGCTGATGTATTAGCTGTAAGAGTTGGAGGAACAAGTGAAGCAGGCTCAACAGGTGATTTTGCAAGTTGGGTAGAAAGAGGAGTGGTAATTAACATAAGAGGAACTTTAAGTATTGCAAGAGAAAGAGATACAATTAAAAGTTCAGGTACTGTTACTAATTGGAGACCAACATCAACAGTTGACGGAACTAACTTTATTATGGATGTAAGAGGAGCATCAGATGTAACAATAGAATGGGCTAGTAATATAAGGTTCACACAAATTAAAACAGGAGTAGCACTTTAAAAATAAAATTATGGCACAAGGAGAAGAAATTGTATTAAATGTAAAATCAGATATTGGTAAAGTAGTAAAGCAAACTGAAAAGCTTGAAGGAGCTGCTAAAAAAGGTCAGAAAGGTTTTAAAGGAATTGGAACGGCTATTAAAGGAGTAGGTACAGCATTGAAAGCAGCAGGGATAGGTTTAGTAGTTGCTTTATTAGCAAAACTAATGGACGTCTTTAGAAGCAACCAAAAAGTGCTAGATGCTTTTGATACAGGAATGACTGCTTTAAATATTGCGTTTAATGACTTGTTTGATTTCCTAAATGATAATATAGGAGCTTTTACAGGTTTCTTTAAAGATATATTTGAAAACCCTCAAGAGTCTTTAAAGGCTTTTGGAGATATGATAGAAAAAAATATCATAGAAAGGTTTAATAGTCTTTTAGATACTTTCGGCTATGTAGGGAGTGCTTTATCAGCTTTATTTAAAGGTAATTTTAAAGAAGCAGCAGGGTTTGCTAAAGAAGCAGGTAAGGAATTAGTTGATGTAGCAACAGGAGTAGATAATTCTTTTGACAAAACAGTTGAAACAGTTACTAAGGCAGCAGGAGCAATTGCTGATTATTCTAAAAAAGTCATAAGCAATGCCAAAGCCATAACAGAAACAAACAAAGCAGCACAATTAGCAGCAGTTACTTTTGCTGAGTTAAATGCTCAATTTTTAAAAGATGCTGAAATTCAAAGGCAAATTAGAGATGATGAAACTAAGACTTTTGCGGAAAGAATTGCAGCTAATAATAAGTTAAGTGAAATACTTGCAGAACAACAAGAACTTCAAA